>Ga0105106_10001742_pt1 | contig 15547 bp, 13 predicted proteins | sample PPLLaktember2015_5_FD_79109 | JGI IMG/M metagenome (GOLD analysis project Ga0105106, IMG submission 79109) | Freshwater sediment microbial communities from Prairie Pothole Lake near Jamestown, North Dakota, USA - PPLs Lake P8 Core (1) Depth... | ecosystem: Environmental > Aquatic > Freshwater >...
CCACAGCTGAGCTCGAGCAGCGCGGCATCGCCTTCGAAAGTCCTCCCGCACCGGTAAATTCTGGTTCTGCCCTGCACATTGCCTGGTTCTGCACGCCGCATGGCATCTGTGTGGATCTGTGGGGCATGCTGCAGCAGCCTGTGAAGGCCACACCGGCGCTCTCAGTTGCTGACGATGCGGACGATAACGACGATGATGTATTCCTGCCGGCGCGTGACGACCCCGATCTGTTCTCTATCCAGGATGCCGCTCCTCTGATCCAACCTCATCGTCAATCAGCCCTTTCCGATCTGACGGCCGAGGACGACGAAGAATTTGATGAAGACGAAGAAACTGAAGACGCTGAGCTGGATGACAGCCAGGGGGACGATGAAGACAAGCTGGACGATGAGGACGACGTTGAGTACGTTGATATCGATACTGCCTGATCAAGAACCCTGGAGGAGCCTTGCCGATGGATAACCCGATCACCAATGGTTTTGCCCCTGTCCAGCAGGGGCAATTGTATTATGAGACCGCCGGAGGCGGCCCGGCCGTGCTGCTGATCCATGCCGGGGTAGCTGACCACACCATGTGGGATGCCCAAATGCCCGCCTTCACCCCACACTACCGGGTTATCCGCTATGATGCGCGTGGCTTCGGCAGATCCCGCACCGAGAGCACCTCCTTCTCCAATCGCCAGGATATCCTCGACCTGCTCGATCACCTGAAGGCGGAGCACACCGCGCTGATCGGTATCTCGCGTGGCGGGCAGATCGCCCTGGACTTCACCCTGGAACACCCCGAACGGGTCAGCGCCCTGATCCTAGTGGCAGCCGGGGTGAGCGGCTTTGAATTTCAGCAGGTCGACAGCGAAAAAGCACACCTTGAAAATCAGATGTTCGAGCAGATGGAAAGCATGTGGGATCTGAAGGATTTCGAGCCCCTGTCCAAGCTGGAGGTGCAGATGTGGGGCGATGGACCCGGGCAGCCGGTTGGCCGCCTACCTGCGGCCATCCGCGGCCAGTTGAGCCGCATGATCCTCGACAATTATGACCGCCAGGACGGCGAGGCGACCGCCCAGCCCCTGGAGCCGCCTGCCGCTCGCCGCCTGGGGGAGGTGAAAGTGCCTACCCTGGTAATGGTCGGGGACCTGGATACAACCGGCACCCTGGCCATGGCCGATGTGCTGGCCAGCTCGATCCGTGGCGCGCGCAAGGAGCTCTTCACCGGCGCCGCCCACATGTTGCCGATGGAGCAGCCCGAAAAATTCAACCGTCTGGTATTGGATTTCTTGAGCAACACAGCCTCCGCGAAAGGAGATTGAGCATGCCAGCATCAGAAATTACCTACACCCCACTTACCCCTGAACGCTGGCCAGATTTTGAGGCCTTGTTTGGCGCTCGCGGCGCCTGCGCTGGCTGCTGGTGTATGTACTGGCGTTTGTCTCGCTCTCAGTTAACTGCCCAGGCCGGTGATGGCAACCGGCTGAATATGCACGCCCTGGTCCACACCGGCGAAGAACCCGGCATCCTGGCTTATGCCGGATACCAGCCGGTGGGCTGGTGTGCGGTCGGACCACGTGAGTCATTCCCTACCCTGGGGCGCTCGCGCATCCTAAAGCCGGTGGATGACCAGCCGGTCTGGTCGGTGGTCTGCTTCTTCGTCGCTCGGCTTTCCCGCCGCCAAGGTCTCACCGTCGGTTTGCTGAAGGCGGCTGCAGAATTCGCCAAAAAGAACGGGGCGCGTATCATCGAAGGTTATCCGGTCGAGCCAAGGGAAGGGAAGGCTCCGGATGTCTTTGTCTTTACCGGGCTTGCGCGCGCCTTCCAGCAGGCTGGTTTTGTGGAAGTTGCTCGCCGCTCCGAGACCCGTCCAATTATGAGGTTAGGTTTATGACCATTTCACGCTGTGCCTGGGCGGGCAGTGACCCGCTCTATGTGGCTTATCACGATCAAGAATGGGGAACACCGGTGTATGACGACCTACTGCTGTTCGAGTTTCTCATCCTGGAGGGTGCGCAGGCCGGTCTCAGCTGGTCGACCATCCTGCGCAAGCGCGAAAATTACCGCCTTGCCTTTGACGGCTTCGATCCAGCGCTGGTCGCCCGCTACAATGAGAACAAGGTCGCTGAGTTGCTGACCAATCCCGGCATTGTGCGCAACCGACTGAAGATCAACTCTACTATCCAGAACGCCCGCTCCTTCCTCCAGGTGCAGGAAGAGTACGGCAGCTTCTCAGACTACATGTGGCAGTTCGTCGATGGACGTCCCAGGGTCAACGCCTGGCGTACCATGAGCGAGATCCCTGCGGAAACGGACGAATCGCGCCTGCTCAGCAAGGACCTTTTCAAGCGTGGTTTCCGTTTCGTCGGGCCGACCATCATGTACGCCCATATGCAGGCTGTCGGCATGGTCAACGACCACGTCGTGGACTGCTTCCGTTACTCGCAGCTGACCGCCTCCCATGCCGCTTGAGATCCGCCACGATAGTGCGCGCTGCCACCCTAGTGCGCGCCGCCTCCGAATCGATCTATGCCGCCCTGACCACCGCCGCCGGGCTGGACGCCTGGTTCACTCAGGGTGCCCAGGTAGATGCCCGACCGGGTGGGTTCATCCGCTTTCGGTGGGAAAACTGGGGACCGGACCGGGTCAATGCGGAAGATGGTGGCCCGGTACTGGTTGCCGAGCCTGGGCGGCGCTTCGTTTTTCAGTGGCATCCGGATCTACCGGACTACGCCACCACCGTCGAGATCGAGCTGATTCCGGAGGACAATGGTACAATTATTCGCCTGTCCGAGCATGGCTTTCAGGACACAGCCTCAGGGCGGGCAGCTCTGATGAACTGCGCGGTTGGCTGGGGTGAGGCACTCACCCTCTTGAAATTCTATTGCGAACACGGGTTGCATTATTAATTACTTGTCCGATCAATTGACGAAAGACCTGACAGGCGCTTCTTTGTCATAACTCTATGGAAACCTGTCAGGTCTGGGCTTTCACGGTGAATTCGAATGGGTTCAAAGTCAGTCAAAGGATGATGGTTATGGACATAGGCCAGGTAGTCTTTCGCCATTTCCGGCCGGACGAGGATATTCCCCGTCTGCTGAACCTGCGCCTCGCCGTCGAGGCGGAAGACCAGGAAGGCACCGACAACCGCGAGGAGAACCTGCGCGCTCAGTTAACCCTGCCCGGGCATGACCCCGCCCGCGACCGCAGCGTTGCTTTCCTGGCGACGGACCCTGACGGATTGCTTGGCTACAACCTGACCTGGTTGCCTCCAGATAAGCAGGTCGCCCGTGCCAATGTCATCGTCCATCCTGCCTGGCGTCGGCAGGGCCTGGGTAGCCTGCTGCTGCAGAAACTGCTGGAGCATGCCAGCCACCTGGGTGCAGCCAGGGTGACGGTCAGCGCTCACCAGAAGCATCCCGCCGCCGGTCCGTTCCTGCGCAAACACGGCTTCCACCCGACTGGCACCTACACCGTGATGCGCGCCCCCGGCGACCAACGCCTGCCTCCTATCGTTTGGCCTTACGGATACACCGTGCGCCCTTACAGCGAGATAAATGACCTGGCGATCCTCACCCAGGCTTTCAACGATTGCTATCACGACTTATGGGGTCACCACCAGGTCGATCAGGAGCAAATGGCTGGTTACCTGGCAGAGTTCGACCCCCTGGGACTATTCCTGGTCTTTTCGGAGAAGAACCGCCCGGTAGGCGTCAGCCGCGTCGAGCTGAGCACCGAACGGACCGCCCGCAATGGCGCCCCGACCGGCTATATCGACAGCCCAGGCATCTACTCCCCCCACCGCCGCCTGGACCTGTACCGCGCCCTGCTGCTCACCGGCATGAAATGGCTACAAGGCCAGAATGTATCCGGGATCGAGCTTGAATCCTGGGGTGACAAACAGGAAGTCTTACGTTCTTATTTCGACCTGGGTTTCAAGATCACCCAACAGGTTACTGACTATGAGAGGTCCCTTTAAATCAATGAGAGCCGGGTACGCCACGCCCGGCTCTCTCTAAAAAGGAGGAGAAGAAGAGAAATCGCCCTTCAATTGTCATAATACCAGTTTCCGTTAATCTATGCTTGACGATTACCCTACGATTACTATACGTTTGCATAACAATTTTGTTAGTTTTCAAAGGTTTACTATGGATTTTGCAATTCACACCCAAAATATTGGCCGCATCTATAAGATCCGCGGCGGAAAAAAGAGCGAGCCCAAGGAATTGGTCGCGTTGCACGATGTCGACCTGCAGGTCCAGCGCGGCGAGCTGTTCGGGCTGCTTGGCCCTAATGGCGCCGGCAAGACCACCCTGATCAAGATCCTCACCACCCTGCTTGGGCCATCTTCAGGGCTGGCCACGGTAGCAGGTTTTGACGTGGTCAAAGAGCCGGAGAAGGTGCGCGCCCGCATCAACATGGTCTCGGGCGGCGAGTCTTCCGGTTATGGATTGCTGACCGTGCGTGAGAACCTGTGGATGTTCTCGCAGTTCTACGGCATCCCCACCCCCGTCGCTAATGCCCGCATCAAACACCTGCTGGAGGTGGTTGGGCTGCAGGATCGCGCCAACGCTAAATCCTCCGACCTCTCCACCGGGCTGCGCCAGAAGATGAATATTGTGCGTGGCTTCATGACCGACCCGGATGTGCTCTTCCTGGACGAGCCGACCCTCGGCTTGGATGTGGGCGCCTCGCGTGAGGTGCGTCATTTCATCCGCTCCTGGGTGGACGAAAATCCATCCCGCACCCTGCTGCTTACTACTCACTATATGGTCGAAGCCGACGAGCTGTGTGACCGGGTGGCGATTATCAACCAGGGCCGCGTGCTGGCCTGCGATTCACCCACCAATCTTAAGCGCCATCTGCAGCAGGAGGCTATCTTCCGCCTGGAAGTCAGCCCACTCAACGGCCTGGGGGTAGAGGCTTTCCAGAACCTGACCGGCGTGCATAAGGTGACCCACAGCCCACAGGATGGCTTCGCGGTGTTGCAGTTCATCCTGGCAGAAGAGCAGGCGCTGGCGGCGGTGGTCAACGTGATGGCCGCCAATAACATTCGCATCCTCAATCTGCAAAAGTGCGAGCCGACATTAGAAGACGTCTTCGTCTATCTCGTCGGACAGAGTATGGAGGAGGTTGAGCGCAGTGGAGAATAAGACCTTATCCATGGAAAACCTGCCACGCGTTCCCAAGAATACCGGCTGGCGATTGTTCATTCAAACCGTCATCGCCCGCGCCTACCCGCGCCTCATCGGCCAACAGCGCGAGAAATCCTGGATGTTCTTCGATATCTTCCTGCCTATGATGGGTGTCGCCGCCTACGTTTTCGTTTACCGTGCCATCCAGGCGCCCGAAGACTACATCGGCTTTGTGGTGGTCGGTGGCGCTATGACCGCCTTCTGGCTCAATGTGCTGTGGAGCATGTCCAGCCAGCTGTATTGGGAAAAGGAACAGGGCAACCTGGCCTTGTTCATCATGGCACCCAACTCGATGATGGCGATCTTATTGGGTATGGCGCTGGGCGGCATGGTCGCTACCACGCTGCGCGCCCTGGCGATCATGATTCTGGGCAGCCTGATGTTCCAGGTGCATTATGCTGTTGGCAGCTTCGGGCAGCTGGTGATGGTCTTCCTCCTGGCGATGACTGCCCTGTATGGCATGGGTATGATGGCGGCCTCGCTTTTCCTGCTGCTCAGCCGCGAAGCCTGGCACATCTCCAACCTGGCCCAGGAGCCGGTCTACCTGATCTCGGGCTTTTATTTCCCGATCAAGAGCTTCAACTTCTGGGTGGCCGCAGCTGCCTCTGTGATCCCCCTCACCCTCGGTCTGGATGCCATGCGCCAGCTGGTCTTCCTCAGCGGACCATCCCTGGGCTTCCTCTCCGTGCCATTAGAGATCGGTATTCTGGTCGCCCTGTGCATCGTCTTCCTGGTCGGGGCACGTTACCTGCTGGCTTACATGGAAAGGTTGGCGATCCGCGAAGGCCGCCTGACCGAGAGCCGGCGCTGAGGATATAGATCATGACCGCCATCTCATTCCCATCCAACCACTCTGTACAGCTTTCACCAGCTCATACCTTCCTGCGCTCGTTCCGCATCGCCGCCTGGTTGGGCTGGCAGATCGAGTCCAACTGGACGGACCCCTTCCTGTTCGCCATCTATTCGGTGATCAAACCGCTGGCCTCGGCAGCCATCCTGGTCGTGATGTACAGCATTATTACCCAGGGCAACTTTGCCTCCCCTGTCTTCTCCTATATCTACCTGGGCAACGCCTTCTACGCCTATGTCGGGGCGATCATGACCGGCATGTCGTGGACCATCATTGACGACCGTGAGCATTACAAGACGCTTAAATACATGTACATTGCCCCGATCAGCGTGCCCGTCTATTTACTGGGACGCGGGGTAGCAAAATTCGTCGTTGCCTCCATCTCTGTTCTGATCACCCTGCTCTTCGGTGTCCTCTTCCTACAATTGAAGATCAACCTGCTCGAAGTCAATTGGGGACTGTTCTTTCTGGCCCTGGTTATCGGTGTGCTGATGCTGGCGACCATGGGTTTGCTGCTGGCAGGCGTCAATCTGTTGATCGCCCACCATTACGGAGCATATGGCGAAGCGGTCGCTGGCGCGCTGTACCTGTTCAGTGGTGCGATCTTCCCGCTGGAGGTGCTGCCAGCCTGGCTGCGTCCGGTTGGTTTCATCATGCCGGTCACCTACTGGTTGGAGCTGATCCGTCGCTCCCTGGTCGGCTCAGTAGCCGATGCTTTCCCCACCCTGTCCGCGGTCAGCAACCTGCAACTGCTTGCCATCCTGGTCGGGTTGACGGTCATCTTCGCCCTGGGGTCTATCTTCACCTTCCGCTGGTGCGAGAGTCGCGCCCGCGAGCGCGGCATGCTCGACATGGTGACCAATTACTAGATTTATATGATGACCATAAATGCTCGAACTCTGTACCTCGGGCGGCTCGAGCGATCGCCCTTGGGACCGCTGTGGGCGGCTGTCACCGCAAATGGGTTGGCCGCCGTAGAATGGGATATGTCCTTTGGGCAGTTCACCCACCAGCTGCTGCGCCGTTTCCCCGGAGCATCCATCCAAATGGATGCAGGACAAACCGCAGATGCCTTGCGCCAGCTCAATGAATTCCTGGCTGGGAAGCATCGCGCTTTCGACTTGCCTATCGACTGGTCCGGCATGGGCGAATTCCAGGTCAGAGCCCTCAAGCAGACCGCCGCCATCCCTTATGGCAGCACCACCACCTACGCCGAGATCGCCCGCCAGATCGGTCATCCCGGCGCCGCCCGCGCCGTTGGCCACGCCGAAGCTACCAATCCCATGCCCATCGTCCTGCCCTGTCACCGCGTTCTGGGCACCGATGGCAAGCTGCACGGTTATGGCGGTCCAGGTGGCATTCAGATGAAACGCTGGCTGCTGGAATTGGAAGGATTTTTTGTTCCTGGACAATAGATTAAGCATACTGTAATAAAGTTGGAATTCTCTTGCGCCACTGATGGTAGAATCAAAGCATCAACCTCACCCCTCAGGAGATCCAATATGTCGATACCTGTTATTGTGGATGCCATCCGTACCCCCATCGGTGCCCTGGGCGGTGCGCTGGCATCCGTGCGGCCTGACGACCTGGCCTCCCACGTGCTCAAGGCTATCTTAGAACGCAATCCGATCGACCCTGCAGAGATCGATGAAATCTACCTGGGCTGTGCCAACCAGGCCGGTGAGGATAACCGCAACGTGGCCCGTATGGCGCTCTTGCTAGCAGGTTTACCTGTCGAAGTGCCCGGGGTGACCTTTAACCGGCTGTGTGCCTCTGGGCTGGCTGCCGTCAACGCAGCCGCGCGTGCCATCCGCGCCGGCGAAGGCGAGATCTTCATCGCCGGTGGGGTCGAGAGCATGTCACGCGCTCCCTACTCGCTGCCCAAGGCAGAGGCGGGTTATCCCTTCGGCAATCTGACTGCCTACGACACTTCCCTGGGTTGGCGCTATCCAAATCCCAGGATGCAGGAGCTGTATGGTACCGACTCGATGGGCGAGACCGCCGAAAATATCGCCCAGATGAAACCTGAGCTGACCCGTGAGCTGCAGGATGCCTTCGCCGTCCAGAGCCATCAGCGCGCCATCGCCGCTATCGACTCGGGAAGGTTTGCCGAGGAGATCCTGCCAGTCAGCATCCCACAGCGTAAAGGCGACCCGCTGGTGGTGACCACCGATGAGCGTCCCCGCCGCGATACATCCATGCAGTCATTGGCCAGGTTACGCCCGGCTTTCCGCAAGGATGGTACGGTCACCGCCGGCAACTCCTCTGGGCTGAATGACGGGGCGGCTGCGCTGTTGATCACGAGCGAAGATAAGGCCCGTTCGCTGGGATTGAAACCCCTGGCGCGCATCCTGGCCTCAGCTGCTGCCGGCGTAGCGCCGCGTATTATGGGCCTGGGTCCGGTCGGGGCTGTAAACAAAGCGCTCAAACGCGCTGGACTCACCCTCCCGGACATCCGTCTGATCGAATTGAATGAGGCTTTCGCGGTCCAGTCCCTGGCAGTCATCCAGGAGCTGGGCCTGTCGCAGGAGATCACCAATGTCAACGGCGGGGCGATCGCCCTTGGGCATCCCCTGGGCTGCTCTGGGGCGCGCATCCTGACCACCTTACTGCATGAGATGCGTCGCCGTACCTCCCAGGAAAAACACCCCTACTACGGTCTTGCCACCCTGTGCGTGGGTGTCGGGCAAGGTGAAGCGACGATTATCGAATATATCCAGACCTGACATTGGTTATATCCAGAAAAAGAAGCGAGGGCTGTCCCAAAAGTGAAGGACAGCCCTTTTCATTGCTTAGGGGGATGCTGGGGTGGGGGGTTCGGGGCGGCGGAGGGTGGTTACCATGGCAGAGGCGCACCTGACGCTCCGAACTTGGATCTTACCCAGGACACCCCTGGGCGGGTGGAAGGACCGCAAGACTACATGACCTGGACGTATAACCCGTCTTTGTGCTGGGGGGATGGTTTTACCCCCCAGCCTGTAACCTCAATTGATCGTACGCCTAGCCCAACCAAAGGTCGGGCTGAATATCGAGTAGAAATCAAGCAGATCCCCATTTTTTCACCCAGCACGCCCAATTAAAGCACATCAAAAGCACATCCAGAGTGCATCCAGATTTGGCCTGTGTGAGCTTTTGGGAAAACCGTGTGAAAATAAATAGCTGATCTCCATATAATTCCTCTAGACGGGGAAATAGAATTGAAACAAAATCCCCTGGTTGGAGCTAAGTAGCTGGATTTCTCGCTGGTGAGAATATAGTGAGGAAAACAAGGTTTTCCGAACGATAACCTATATATTTTATGGAACTCTATAAATTGTCACTTCGCCTTGGTTAAATACCGATTCTAGCAGCTGTCCGAACTTACGCACTGCTGAGCTGATATTGCAAGTATATTCAGACTGGCTGCAAGTATTCTGAATATAGCTCACCTCAGGTTGACCAAGGATAACAAAGTTCACATTCCATTTATGCAGCAAATCCAATGCAGTCTGACCATCCGAGGTGGTATAGATTGTAGCAATATCTGGCATGCGTTTATCCTGTTCGACATAGTTTCCGCGCCACTGGCCTTCGTGATATGCCCACCCTAAGATTGTGGGAAATCCTGTAAAAACACTGATCCTTCCATCATAGTTATACGACCCATTCCAGGGCGCCTCCAGGATCACGGGCACGCTCCCAGCAGGCATACCTTGTTCTGCGTTCGCATCCAACCACTGGATGGCTCCCCAATCATCCGGATTTGCTTGGGCGAAAGAGCTTGCCCCATCCAGGTTGGCAGGGCCGACAAAGCCACCGGCTCGAGTGGGAATGACCATCACGGTATAAACCAGTCCCAAAGCGATGAACAGAGTAGCACCAGAGGCAAACAAAATGCGCCCAACGGGTTTCTCCAACCTGTCTAGCAGCCACCAGATGCCATAGGCACTGGCAATCCCCATCATCACCCAGGCTTGGTAATAGAACTTGAACACAGTATTCATGCGGACACTGAAGCTGTCGCGTAAATAAAGGAACTCCACCACAAGAGTGAGCGCCAACCCTATAAAAATAAGCAGGTAAACAAAGGCATCCGAGTTGATCATCCCCCTCGTTGTGTTTTTTCCTTCTTGATCATCCTGAAGTAGTGAACGCTTGTACAAAAATGCTCCGATATTGGCAATCGCAAGGGCTAGCAACCCAGAAAGCAGGATCATTAGCCAGGGATCATGTATACGAGCATTGAGACTGGCTTCGAAAGCCTCCCTCATACTTATCCCGCCCAAAACGGTAGAAATAGTGGCCGCTAATGCGCTTTTCGGTCCGGGATTCAGAATAACAACGATCATTGCAATCAACACTAGAATCAATAGATATAATCCGATACAAATTAACAGGATACGCCACCACCAGGTGAAGGCTGATTTCCAAAACCTAGCTTTATCGTCAGCCTGCTTATGCAAACTGATTGCCAGGAAGCAGGTCAATAGGAAGATAAAAGTGCCGAACATCACCAAGTATTGTGGTAGGCGTGTAGGTGGAAAAATATAGGGCAAGACTCCCGAAGCCTGTGAGCTAAAGCTCAGGTAGAAAAAGATATACAGCAAACCCGATAGGATGCCTAACCCCAGCCCCAGGGATATGCAGCGTATGATTATTTGCCGATCAAGTCGCCCGATCACCATTACCTGCACTAATCCATATACCAGAACGACCAGGCTCAAATAGATGGGTAGATCCCAGGTGTTCAAGAAGCCAAGCGCTCCCAGGATCAAGGCAGAGAAAATGAACAACAGCCAATCATTATCAAGGGTAAATGCCACCGGGTTCCACCACTTGGGTGATCTGGCTGGGCTATCTTCAGATAAATATTGCTTATCCATCTGGCGGACGAACAGGTTGAACGCCAACCCAATGGCGAGCAGTACGAACGGCAACGCTAGGACGTGCGGGTGATTATCACCAAGGATGAAGCTGAAAAATGGGAATTCATCAATAGGTTGAGTGACTTTCTGTCCTAAAAGACCCTGATCAGCAATAACGCGTGAGGCACGCCACCACCAAAGGAAGATGTCGCCGGGATACCAGGAGCCGGTGATCTTATCAGCCGCAAGTGCAGGTGCGCCGGGAATATCGAGCCAGTTCCAGAAGCTGGCAGATATGATTCCCCTGGTATGGAGTGACTCCAACACACCCTCCAGGTTGCTCATCACGGTCACCAACAGGCCACCCAGTACGCCTGCGAGGATGAGAGGTCTAGCCCGCGGAGCAGCACCGCCTTCCTTATTGCGAACCTTTAGCGTGAATGCCACCAGGTTATACACTACTCCGAACGAGCCGATCAAGGTGAGGGCAAAGAGTAAGGAATCGTATAGATCAAAAGCAACTCCCGATACAGCACCTGAGAGGCGGGTGAGTAAAGCTAACATCACATAACCGAAGTAGTAGTATGAAATCCCGAAACCTGAGAGCCAGGGGTCGAGCGGGGGGAAGTGCACACTGCGTAGGATGGCGTTTTGGAAAGCCGTCTCCATAAACTTTTCGCCCCCGGCATAATCGATCTTGAATGGGGCATTTGCGCGTAAAACTGCCCAGCTAACTAAGGCGATAGTGAAAAGCACTTCCGTAGTTATGACCAGTTTCCAATGTTCACGAAGGAAGGAGCGGAGGTCGGGAATCTTAGTTCCCCTGTCCCGAACGTAAAACCAGGCAGAAATAGCTATCAGAAGCAATACGGAGAATAGGATGCCACCAAGGTCGTTATATAGAAAGCCCGTACTAGCTCCCATCCATAAGAAGTAACTGATCAATAACAAACCCAGCGCTTTGGAAAATAAATAGCCGCGGTCTGGCAGCCAACGAAAAATTCGCATGGTGGTTGGCAATGCCAGCCAACCAAAGACTTGTATAATCAGCCACCAGACTAGGACTTGGATCATTTTGTCAATTTACAGATAATGATTCCCATCTAAGGGAAACTTTGTGCCATGAAACCCATTTTCTAGATGTATTTTATCAAATACAGGACTAGAATTTTATTAGGGTTCATCACCGCTGAAAAAAGATCGATCTCCAGGATTTATTGGAGACCGATCGGACAGGAATTAGTTAATTAATGATCTTTTGATTTAAGAGATTTTAAATCTATCGGGATCGGAGTGAGCATATCATCCATCACGCGAGCTGCCTCATCCTGGGTACCCGGTATATAGTGAGCATAAGTGGTCATTAAGATTGCCAGGGAGTGACCTAGCATCCCAGCCACGATGATCGGAGGAATCCCATGACTGAGCATGATTGATGCCGCTGTATGACGGCAGTCATGTAACCGGATTACCGGTTACACAATCTACGATTCCATTTTCTCCAACTATCTAACAACCCTCCCTCCTAAGTTTATCGCTTGCCAGCCGGTTCAGGCTTACACCCGATTCAGCAGCTTCCAGCGCCAACTGCCGGTGGAGATCTGGGGGCACACGCACCATGAAATGCCCACTATATTTTTTCGAGGCCAGTGGCTCAGGAACAGGCTCACCGCAGCTATGCAGGTCCACCACTACATCGGCGATTAACTGGCGAATACCCTGGAGTGCAGCTTCCGGTTCATTCGCCAGCCAGCTCAAGCTTTGGAATTCTGCGCACAGACCTACATACTCATCATCTTCTTCAGACCAGGTAACTCGATAGGTGTAGTGATCATTCTTTAACATTTTCTTGTTTCTCCAATCGCTCAATGGCGTTGAGCACCTGCTTTACCTGATAAGCTTTCGCCATTCCCTTATCATTTTGAATATTGACCCGCGGGTCGCCCTGCCAGCGAGTTTTATAAATCCGATGACTGCTACCGACTTGTCTTGGTTGACCAAAATAATGGTCACAAACCTTGCAAAGGTCGCTATAACTGATCCCTTTTGGATTCCTGCGCATCAGAGCAAGAATTTCTTTGATTTTTGCCACATCTATATGATACCACTATTGATACTATTGTCAAGATTGGCAGCATGTTGTAAAGGTGATGTCTACCATCCAATACTCGACCGCCTGGAGGAAATTTGGGTGCCAACCCTGGTCATCTGGGGAGCTCAGGATCGGCTCCTGCCGGCTGCGCACGCCCACCAGGCAGCCAAGAGACTGCATGATGCGAGAGTGCACATTTTCGACCCATGTGGACATGTGCCGAATATAGAACGTGCGCATGTGTTCAATGCGCTGGTTATAGACTTCTTGTCCAATGGATAGCTAGATGAATGATTTGGAATGCTAAATGTGGATTTTCTCTTGAAAGGACCTAAGTTAGTAAAAGTTGAATCACGCTCGCTTCAAGATAGATAACAATCACAATTGAATAAGTGTAACATAGTAAAAATGGCGGCCTGTTGACCGCCATTTTTTACCTTCCTACTACTCCTTGCTTTTTAATCAGCCCCCTCTTCTCTATCGGTAATATAAAAAACTAATCTGCTGGAGCCAGGGCGCTTTTACGGTGCCCGTCGTCGTCGAACAGCCGGGCAGCTTCCTCCGGGGTTTCCTTGCGGAACTGCTTCATATATAACTCATAGTAGAAACCGCGTTTGGCCAGCAGCTCATCATGTGTGCCGCGCTCGACGATCTCGCCGTTATCAATAACCAGCAGCAGATCCGCATTGCGGATGGTGCTCAGGCGGTGAGCGATGACAAAGCTGGTGCGACCCTTGAGCAGGTTCTCCAGCGCTTTCTGGATCAGCCGCTCGGTGCGCGTGTCCACGCTGGAAGTGGCCTCATCCAGGATCAGGATGCGTGGGTCAGCCAGCGCCGCCCGGGCGATCGCCAACAGCTGGCGCTGACCCTGACTCAGTCCGCTGCCGCGTTCACCAAGTACGGTCTGATACTTATCTGGCAGTCGCTCGATGAAGGCATCTGCATGCGCCAGTTTGGCGGCTTCTTTTACTTCCTCATCACTCGCATCTGGTCGACCAAAGCGGATATTCTCCATCACACTGGTGCTGAACAGGAAAGTATCCTGCAACACAATGCCGATCTGCTCACGCAGCGAGCGAGCCGTGATCGTGCGGACATCGATGCCATCGATCAGGACTGCCCCACCGGTTACATCATAAAAGCGCGGGATCAGGTTGATGATCGTGGTCTTACCCGCGCCGGTTGGCCCCACGATGGCGATCGTCTGCCCGGGCTGTGCAGTAAAGTTGACACCGCACAGCACGAGATCGTCCGCCTTGTAAGCCGCCGACACATTGACGAACTCGACTTTTCCCCTGATCTCCGGTAAGGCCTGTGCATCAGGGACATCTTGCACTTCTGGAACCTCGTCCAGCAGCCCAAAGATGCGCTCAGCGCCTGCGATAGCATTCTGGATATTGGTCCACAAAACTGAGATCTGCTGGATCGGCTGGTTAAATCGCTGCACATACATTAAGAAGGTGATCACCAAACCAATAGAGATATTTGTGCCCAACATCGAGGCGCCATTGAGCAGTGCCAGCCCGCCGGCGATGGTGACCACCGCCAGCGATAGATATCCCAGCGCCTCCAGGGTAGGCGCTAGCGCCGCGGTGTATGACACAGCCTTGATGTTGGCATCCCGATTGGCGGCATTGGTGAGCTTAAATTGTTCGATGTTCTCTTCCGACCGGTTGAAAGCCTGCACTTCACGCACCGCCGCGATGCTCTCTTGCAGTTCGGCGTTCACATTGCCCAGTTCTTTGCGCGAGGTGCGGAAGGCTTTGCGCGCCTGGGATGAGAACCAGATAGTAGCCACAACCATCAGCGGCGATACGAGAATGCTGAGCAATGCAAAAGGCCAGCTTTTGGTGAACATATTCCAGGCGATCCAGACCAGCAGCAATAACCCGCTGGCTACGTTGACCAACGCAAAATTCACTGCCTGCCCGATCGCTTCGGTATCATTGGTAATACGGCTCATCAGATCGCCAGCTTCGTGCTCTCCATAATAACCCAGGTGCAGCCGGTGCAGGTGCTCGAACACCTCCAGTCGCATCTGGCGTAATACATGCTGCCCGGCATAGGCCATGGCGTAAAAGGTCAAGCCGACTAGAAAACCGCCTATAACGTATAAACCAACTGTGATCAGGGTAATCCGACCAAGCCCGGCCAGGCGTTCAGCCTCGCTGGGGTTTTCACTGGGGGTGGTAAAGCCGCCCGCCAGGAAGATGGATTTGATCAGCCGCTGTGAGAACCCACTCGGTTCTTTCCCTTCACTCAGCCAGCAGTTTGAGGCTGAGCTGTCCGACAGCCCTCCCAGGCTGCCTCCTCCGAGCGCCGAACTGGCGGCGGGGGTCAGGAAGCAGTCGGTGAGCTGCCCGGTCACTTCCGGTGTGGTGACTTGCGCCCAGGTGGAAATGATCACCAGGACTACCGCGATCAATAATGCCGGCCACCAGGGCAGCATGTAACGCCCAAAGCGGACCAACGTCTCGCTGGTGCGTTTGGGCTTAGTGACCTCCTGGATCATGAAATGACGTGGACCACCACCAAACATATTACACCTCCTCCCCTTCAGGCTGCACCGGCAGCGTAACCTC
>Ga0105106_10001745_pt1 | contig 15530 bp, 15 predicted proteins | sample PPLLaktember2015_5_FD_79109 | JGI IMG/M metagenome (GOLD analysis project Ga0105106, IMG submission 79109) | Freshwater sediment microbial communities from Prairie Pothole Lake near Jamestown, North Dakota, USA - PPLs Lake P8 Core (1) Depth... | ecosystem: Environmental > Aquatic > Freshwater >...
CAAGACCCGCAGTGCTCAGGAATGAAGAGAGGCTGTAGCTCAATCCGGCATTTATGAAAAGCTCTTTCAGCCAGATTGCAGGATCATTTGAAAATTGCATCGTAATCAGGTTTATTCCGGTGCAAAAATAGGTAAATTCTTAATCCTTATTGATGAATTTTCTTAGCTTTATATCACAAAATCAAAACCGGGCATATATGAGGATCTCTTTAGCTTTTATACTGACAATCTGTACATTGACAGCATCAGGACAAACTATTTTTGAAAAATATTTTACAGATAAAGTATTGCGGTTCGATTTTATGCTTGCAGGGAACAGTCAGAAAACTGTGGTCTATCCGGTGGAAATGAAAGAGGAACCCATTTTTGGAGGATCTCATGAAAACCTGATCGATCCGTTTGATTATGGGAACTTTAAATATGAAGTATTTGATTCAGCCGAAAACAGACTGATATATTCACGCGGATTTTGCACGCTTTTCCAGGAATGGCAGACAACATCAGAAGCCAGAACTATGGAACGCAGCTTCTACGAAGTTGCAACAATGCCTTACCCAAAAAACAAGGTCCGTTTTATCCTGAGCCTCAGGGAAAAAACCGGAAACTTTTCAAAACTGTACGAAACAGTTATTGATCCTGCCGACTATTATATAAGAAAAGAGAAAACAGTGAATACGGCCGTTTCAAGAATTTACGGCCAGGGAGATCCACGGAAATGCGTCGATCTTGCTTTTGTGGCTGAAGGCTATACTGCCGATGAAATCGGTAAATTCAGACAGGATGTGAAAAAAATGGCAGATGTCCTTTTTTCCGAAGCGCCCTTCAGTGATTACAGGGACAAAATAAACATCTGGGCAGTTGAAGTTGTCTCCCAGGAATCCGGGACCGATATTCCGGGGGAAAAGGTTTATGTTAACACAGCTCTGAATTCAAGCTTCTACACTTTCGGAACCGACCGTTATCTTACAACACAGGATATTGAATCGGTACATGATTATGCCGCAGCAGCGCCACATGATAATATTATTGTTCTCATCAACAGCAGCAAATACGGAGGTGGCGGAGTGTATAACTATTACAGCGGAACCACGGCCGGTCATCCTTTTTCTCCGAAGGTCTTTATCCATGAATTCGGTCATGGCTTTGCAGGACTTGCGGATGAATACTATACCTCGGATGTTGCCTATGATGAGTTTTATCCCCTGAATGTTGAACCATGGGAGCCAAACATTACAACCCTGGTTGATTTTGACTCAAAGTGGAAAAAGTTGATTGCCGCAGGGACTCCTCTCCCGACTCCTGCTGAGAAAAAATATTCTGATATTACAGGATTGTTCGAAGGCGGAGGCTACTCGGCAAAAGGGATTTTCAGGCCCGAGACGGATTGCCGCATGAAAAGCAACGGTCCGAAAGGTTACTGTTCAGTGTGCCGTGAAGCTGTAAAGAAGATGATTGAATTCTATATTAAATAATGATCGTAGGGGCATTGCATGCAACGCCCCTACTGTTCATTTGCTTTTCCTGTCAATAAGATAGTACAAAACAAGCGCAAGACCGCCGAAAATAAAGATCATCGAAAAGTACCCGGCTTCCTCAGACGGGAATACGTCAGCTGAATCCAGAATTGAACCGGCAATGATTCCAAGTCCTATGCCCATGAACAGCATCCCCACCTTAAGGGCCAGTTTTCCCGAGTTAATGAATGATTTTCCTTCTTTTCCGGTGTTGAAAAGGCTGGCATCCGCACCTTTTTCAATGAGCGCCATCCGCTCCTTGTTACGGGTTGTATAATGAACGTACATTATCCCGAATACTGTCGCGAATAAAGCAATAAAAGCAATTAATGTTTCCATGACTTTTTTTTAATTTGATTTAACTGAATTTTACCCTTTAGACACAAGAAAAGATAAGCAGGTTACAGTTAATAGTAAAAACTTTTGGTTAATGCATAATAAATTTATGTTACTGGTTACTGGTTACTGGTTCTTCCAGAATAACAAATGCAACAAGCAACAAGAAACAAGCAACAAGAAACTATTTCTGATTTTTTCCAATAATAGTAACCAAAGTGTAACTTTGAGCGTCAAACATCCGTAATGGATCCTGAAGACGACATATATTATATCGGTCAGGTGCTTGAGGGCAAGATAAATGCCTTTGCATATCTTGTTGATAAACACAAAGATAAGGCATTCAATCTTGCTTTCAGGATCTGCGGGAACCGCGAGGAGGCTGAAGAGGTCGCCCAGGATGCATTCTTAAAAGCTTACAGATCGCTGAAGGATTTCAGGCAGAAAAGCAGTTTTGCCACCTGGCTCTTCAGGATTGTTTATAATACTGCGATTTCGCTTGTAAGAACCAGGAAAAACAGAGTATTATCTGTTGAAGAATTTCCGGCTGATGCAGTTGATTTTCTTGGATTGAACGTAAGCGATGAGGACGCGGCTGATGACTACAGGAACTCACTGATTAATTTCGCCCTTCAGAAGATCTCCGGGGAGGAAAGAGGACTAATCACCCTTTACTATTATGATGACCTCGATACCGAAGAGATCTCAAAGATCACAGGCATTAGCAGGTCGAATATTAAGGTAAGGCTCTTCAGGGCCAGGCAGAAGATGGCTGGGATTATAAGAAAAGTTGAAATGAAAAACGTGTTTTTACCATGAATAACCGTGAGATGAATGACGAAGACCTGCTGAGGAAATTTCTCAATCCCGAAAAGATAGAGAGAGCCCCCGGAGGATTTACAACAAAAACCCTGACAAGGATCCGGATTGAAAACCGGTCATCAGTGGAACATGATGGCTTTTTTGCAAGAAACAGGGTGCCGGTTATATCTGCGGTAATCATTGCCGGACTGATAATAGCTGCAATCCTGATCCCTGCAGGTGAAACCGGTTCCCTTGGTTCAGAAGTCTGGAAATATTTCCGGGATATTGAATTGAAATTGCCAGGTCTTAACCTGCCAAAGTGGGCATCATATGCGATGATCGGGATATTTGTAATGGGATTTTTTGACAGGGCTCTGTCAGGAATATTCCATAAGGGTAAGAACCCCTAAACCTTAAGGACCTGGGAATTCAACCCTTTTACATTGAGCGATCTGCTCATAGCCTGAAGTATCTCTCTGATTCCAAGCTTGATTTCACAGCTACCCTTCAGATGCACAATAAGGGCACACTGTTAAGCCTGTACCGAATCGTGGCCGCAAATCTCAACGAGCGATTTAATGACGTGATCAAATGTATTGACTTCATCATTGTAAAGGATGAGGGTATGGATCTCGCCTTCCCTGCCCAGTTTGTCATTCCTGTGTAATGTTTTTTCCTTCATCGCTATTTCTCAAAAAGTTGCTTTGCCGTCTCTACCGGGATCTCACTGCTGCCCAGATATGCAGATACTTTTGCATCACGGTAACCATTCCGTTTTAATAGGTCCGCATATTCAGAAGCGCTTTCAAAAGTAATAAATTTTCCAATCAAATAAACAAATGAGCCACCGTCAGCCGGAATTATTTCAAAACCACGGCTGCCTGCCATCTTTCTGAACGCTTCAGTGGTTTCATCTCCCAGCGGTTTAACCGATCTGGTAACTTCAACCCTGAAAACCAGTGTTGAAACCTCTGCTTCAATGGGTTTCTCCGGTTGAGCAATTATAGTGAGGGGTTTCTGACCCCATTCACTTTCCATCAGTGAAGCTCTGTCAAGTGAAACCGCTTTCCCGTCGAGCACTGCGGTTATAAAAGAGTCCCTGAATCCCATTTGCCTTACAGTCAGCAGCGACCGGTCTGCATCTTCCATCCTCCTGAACATCCCTACAAAGTAACGGGTTGATCCCGTACCTGATACTTTAAATCCGGATACCGGAGATATACCTTTAAAGAAAGCCTGTTCCACAGGTTTGCTGAACACACCCATCTGGATACGATACACAAGTCCGGCAGGTAATTCAGGATCAGATTCAATTTTCTGACCTTTAAGGCATACAGGATCAGTTTCAACATTGAATAATGAGTAGATTTCTTTCCTCCTGACGGTTTCAGGCAATGCGGGCTCCGGCACAGCTTCACTGGTGACCGTGGATTTGTTTACCGGTGGAGCGGCAACAGGATTCCCGAACTTTTCATCTGCCATCCTTTGATATTCAGAGGCGAGCGATTCCAGTTCTGAAATCCTCGACTTTGCAGCCGGCCTCTGCGAAGGAGCCATATTGTCATATCCCTTCCTGTAGTCAGCTGCCAGGGCATTCAGGGAATCAGCTTTTACCTGGTAATTCATTGCCTCCGACAACACCCTGTCATATTCAGGAGGCACATCCTTTTTCCGGGGAACCTCTTTGACAACAGGTTGAGGTGTTTTCTTTTCCGGTGTGACCTTTTGAGCCGTCAAAACCTCATTACCGCTATTCCGCTCCTTGCATTCCTGAATATATTTAGCAATATCCATATCCCTTGCTCTCTTCTTTCCTGCTTTTTCTTCAAAATTACCGTATGATTCCATGGCCTCCGGAAACCTGCCCGCCATCTGCTGCGACCGTCCAAGGTAAAACCACGCATCATCCGGAATGCTTTTAATGTCAAGTGACCCGTTAAGCGCTTCCCTCAGGAAATCTGAAGCTCTGTCATGATCCCGGTTCATCTTTACAAGGCATACACCTGAATAATATTTATACAGCGGATCCCTGGAATAAACCTGCAATAAGGTTTCAAATTCACTTAAAGCCTGTTCATAGTCTCCTTTTGAGAAAGCATCCATAGCCGCCTGACGGGAAGACTTATGCTGACTCTCCTGCGAATCCATAACGGAAACCGGCAGCTGGGCAAGGATCATGATTAAAATCCTGACAAGAGTGTATTTGATTTTTATTTTCATCAAGTGATTTATTTCATTCAATTTATATCATTTTGATATCACTATGATAACTTTATTATATCAATATTATATCAAAATGATATTATATTGATATAATCCGGAAATTGCATATTGGTGTTAATAATAATTATTCTGATATAATCAGAATACGGTTCAAACTTCGTAAATTTAACCCTAATTACAAAATTTATACCATATGATACTCCTGGAAGAGGGAATGAGGGCTCCGTCGTTCGAAGGCATTGACCAGGATGGCCGAAAATTAAAGTTAAGTGATTTTGCAGGAAAAAAACTGGTCCTGTACTTTTATCCAAAGGACAATACTTCGGGATGCACCGCTGAGGCATGCAGTCTCCGCGACAGCCATGATGAGTTCCTTAAAAAGGGGTTTGCAGTAATAGGTGTCAGCACCGACAGTGAAAAATCGCACCAGTCATTCGCTTCAAAATACTCGCTGCCATTCCCCCTCATTGCCGATACCACAAAGAAAATAGTGAATGATTACGGAGTATACGGCGAAAAGAAGATGTACGGGAAAAGCTTTTTTGGTATTGTAAGAACAACATTTATAATTGATGGGAAAGGGATAATCGAAAAGATCATCTCAAAAGTCGACACTACAAATCATTCAGAACAGATATTTAATTTGTATCAATAATAAAACCAATTATATGAGCAACGAAAGAAAAGAAATAAATAAAGACAAGCTTAAGGCACTGGAAGTAACCCTTGGGAAAATTGAGAAGGATTTTGGAAAGGGGACAATAATGAAACTGGGTGATCATGCCATTGAAAACATCCAGGTAATATCAACGGGGTCGATCGGTCTCGATGCCGCGCTCGGTATTGGAGGGTTTCCCAGGGGACGTGTTATAGAGATCTATGGACCGGAAGCATCAGGTAAGACCACACTGGCAATTCATGCAATCGCGGAAGCTCAGAAGAACGGAGGCATTGCCGCGATAATTGATGCCGAACACACGTTTGACAGGAATTATGCGGAAAAACTCGGTGTCGACGTTGAAAATCTTCTGATCTCACAGCCCGACAACGGTGAACAGGCTCTTGAGATCACTGATAACCTTATCCGGTCAGGAGCACTTGATATAATTGTAATCGATTCCGTTGCAGCGCTTACGCCAAAAGCTGAAATTGAAGGCGAAATGGGCGATCAGAAAATGGGACTTCAGGCGAGGTTAATGTCGCAGGCTCTCCGTAAACTGACTGCAAATATCAGTAAGACAAATACTTCATGTGTATTCATAAACCAGCTGAGAGAAAAGATAGGTGTGGTGTTTGGCAATCCGGAAACTACCACAGGCGGCAACGCCCTTAAGTTTTATGCTTCGGTAAGGGTTGATATCCGGAAAACAAACCAGCTCAAGGAAGGTGATGAGATTATCGGAAGCCGGACAAGGGCTAAAATAGTGAAGAATAAGCTTGCCCCGCCATTCAGAAAGGCTGATTTCGATATTCTTTACGGTGAAGGCATTTCCCAGCTCGGTGAAATCGTTGATCTTGGCGTTGATTTCGAAATAATAAAGAAGAGCGGTTCCTGGTTCAGTTACAACGACACAAAGCTCGGACAGGGAAGAGATGCCGTAAAGCAGATCATTAAGGACAATCCTGAACTTTATGATGAACTGAAAACCAAGATATTCGAAGCGCTGAAAAAGTAATTATCCATTTTATCGGTATCCGTTATGAGAAGATCTTTTTATTTGCTGATATTCACTATCGGCTTCATTTCTGTTTCGTGCAAGCAGAATACCCCGGCTCCTGTCGCTGAACCTGTCACAGAATTCACTGTCCGGCTTACGGATGAAGAAAAGGCCGGAGGGGTAATGACACCTGAAATATTGCTTAAATTCGGCCGCCTTGGGTCATTTGCACTTTCCCCCGACGGGTCAACTGTTCTTTATACTATTACCCGGACCGACCTTCAGAGTGGGTCCAGGGAAACAGATATTTTCAAAGTTCCTTCCGCTGGAGGAGAAGCTGTTAAGCTGACTTCGGAAGGCGGTAGTTCCCCGCAATGGTTCGACAATGGCAAAAAGATAGCATTTGTCAGGGGTAGTGATCTGATGACAATGAATCCGGACGGTTCTGAGCAAATGAAAGCAGAGGGGATCTCCGGTTTTGAAATATTTAATATCTCTCCCGACGGAAAGAAAATTTTCTTCACTAAAAGGATCAAGCTTGATCAGACTGCAAACGAAAAGCATGGCCTTCCGAATGCAAAGGTCAGGATCATTGATGACCTGATGTACAGGCACTGGAACACATGGAGCGACTATTCATACAGCCATATCTTTGTCGCATCATTCAACGGATCATCGGTGTCGGGGGAAAAAGATATCATGCAGGACCAGAAATTTGAATCCCCCACTGCACCATATTATGATGAACGTGAAATTACATGGAGCCCTGACGGAAGATACATAGCCTACACCTCCAAAAGGCTCAGGGGAATTGAAGATGCAAGAAGCACCAATTCTGATATTTTTCTACATGAAATTGCCACAGGCAAAGAGATAAATATTACCGAGGGCAACAATGGCTACGACAGGTTCCCTGTTTTTTCGCCCGATGGCTCAAAAATAGCACTGCAGAGTATGGAGAGGAATGGCTATGAGGCTGACCTTGACCGTCTTGTAATATATGATATCCAGGGGAAAACCCGTAACTGGGTTTCAAAAGGATGGCAGTTTGATGTCGAAAACCTTACCTGGGCAGATGAGCAGAGTGTTTATTTTACATGTTCGTATCTGGGCACCTCTCAGATTTTCAGGATCAACCTGAATGTAAAGAACATTGAAAAAGTAACTGAGGGCGTTCATAACCTGGGACCAATAACCCTCCGGTCAGGTGTTCTTGCAGCAGGGTTCACTTCAATGTCGATGGCTCCCGAAATTTCCAGGGTGGATATGAATTCGGGAGAGATAAGCCAGGTTACTTTCATAAATAAAGCCATTTATGAATCTGTCAGAATGGGGAAGGTTGAGGAGAAATACATCAAGACCAAAGACAACAAGGATCTTCAGATGTGGCTGGTCTTTCCTCCCGATTTTGATCCGGCCGGAAAATATCCTGCACTCCTGTTCTGTAATGGCGGGCCCCAGTCGACCCTTGATCAGTTCTGGTCGTACCGCTGGAACCTTCAGATGATGGCAGCCAAAGGCTACATTGTGATAGCTCCGAACCGGAGGGGCGTGGCAGGCTTCGGTCAGGACTGGAAGGAACAGATATCAGGGGATTACGGAGGTGCTAACATGCAGGATTACCTCGATGCCACCGATGCCATGGCGAAGGAGCCTTATGTAGATGCCGGAAGGCTTGGTGCAGTCGGCGCCAGCTACGGCGGTTATTCTGTTTACTACCTTGCCGGGATCCATGGCGGACGCTTCAAAGCTTTCATTTCACATTGTGGAATGTTCAATTTCACAAGCTGGTACGGCTCCACCGAGGAACTCTGGTTCCCGAACAAGGATATCGAAGGTCCATACTGGAATAATCCTAAAAGCTACCAGTACTCTCCGCATTTAAGGGTTGATGAGTGGGATACTCCGATACTTATTATTGTCGGGGCAAATGATTTCAGGATACCATACACCCAGAGTATGGAAGCATTTCAGGCGGCCCAGATTCAGAATATTCCAAGCAGGATGCTGTTTTTCGAGGATGAGACTCATTTTGTCGTGAAACCACAGAATTCAGTGATCTGGCAAAGGGAGTTTTTCGAGTGGCTGGATACATACTTAAAATAGAGACCTCATCCCCCTTCCCCTTCTCCCAGGAGAGAAGGGGAGCAAGAACTTAATAGTCAATGATTAAGCCCCTCCCCCCTGGTGGAGGGGTTGGGGAGAGGTGTTTCCAACAGATCCAGTACTTGTTCAACCTTATCCTCCATTGGCAGTTCTCCATCTATCCAATGAATTGTTACCCCCTTCCGTTCCATACCCCGGAACCAGGTCATCTGACGTTTTGCGAACTGGTGAATCGCTGTTTCGAGCGACCCGTACATTTCATCGTATGAGATTTTACCTGTAACGTAAAGGGTTATATACTTGTATTCAAGACCATAATAAATAAGTGTTTCAGGGTCGATCCCCTGATCGAGCAGTTGCCTGACTTCATCCACCATACCTTCATCAAGACGGCTCCTTAATCTTTCACTGATCCTGGACCGTCTTTTTTCACGGCTGAACAATACTCCGACAAGGAGAGGATTTATAACCGGGAATTGACTTTGATTTCCTTTTACCTGTCTGATGTACCTTTCTATCTCAATTGCCCGGATGGCTCTTTTTTTTGTGTCAATATCGGTTTTGTTATGCAGCTCCCTGAATGAAGAGAGGATTTCAGTGAGCTCTTTTATGGACCTGTTTTCAAGTAAGGCTCTGAAAGCAGGATCGGGAGGGACTTCAGCCATCCGGTATCCCGATACTATTGAATCAATATACATTCCTGAGCCTCCGCAAACCATGGGGAACTTCTCTCTCGACCTGAGGTCCTCCAGCACTTTTAGAAATTCACGCTGGTATTCGAAAACACTGTACCTGTGTCCCGGATCGGCAACATCAATGAGGTGATAAGGGATTTGCCTTCCTTCGACAACGTAATCACAGTAATCCTTGCCGGTTCCCAGATTCATCTGCCTGTATAACTGCCGGGAATCGGCGCTTATTATTTCCCCGTTTAGATTCAGGGCAAGCACTGCAGCCAGTGAAGTTTTTCCCGATGCTGTCGGACCGGTGATTACAAGCAAATCGTACTTTGGAGGCTTCTTTAAGTCCATAATCCTAATGAAATCGGCAGGAAAAGAAAATTACCATAAATTTATTTAATTTTGCGGCACTAAATCCGATCGAAATGGATATTAAATTTCTGGCTAACACGGTTAGAAATCTTATTATTAACCCTGTGAAAGAATGGGATGTGATCTGTTCAGAAAACAGGTCAGTTTCATTTTTCAGCAGAAGTCTGTTTCTTCCCCTGCTTATCCTGGCATCAGTTTCCTCATTCCTGGGTGCATTCCTGTTTACCAACACAGAGCTGGGAAATGCCTTTTCCGTGCTGAAAGGTGTCAGGTATTTTATACTGGTCTGCATTGCAACTTATGGCACGGCTTTCATCTTTATGGAGATCACAAATTTTTTCGGGCTCGGCAGGGATTTCAGTATTTCATTCAGGATAATTGTATGTTCCCTTATGCCGTTTATTCTCTGCCAGATCCTCAGCCAGTTGATTGAATCATTTATTTTTGTAAATATCCTTTCGGTCTTTGGTCTGTATATTATGTGGACCGGTATCGAAAAAATGATTAATCCTCCTGAGGGGAAAAAGCTGACCCTGATGATTGCCGGAACAGTGACTTTCATCGCATTATTTATTATTGCAAACTGGATACTGACCCTGATGACTGACATAATTTATTTTTCACTTCTTGCCTGAAATATAAAAATGAGGAGCTCCGGCAACGATATTACAATTAAAAATAAAAAGGCTTCACATGATTACGAGTTCCTTGAGAAGTACATTGCCGGCATCAAACTCACAGGGACAGAGATAAAATCAATCAGGGCAGGGAAAGCCACCCTTACAGATTCCTTTTGTGTTTTCAGGGACGGTGAACTGTTTATAAAAGGGATGCATATTGCGGAATACTGGTGGGGCAACCTGAACAATCATGATCCGTTAAGGGAGCGAAAGCTCCTGCTTAAAGCCAGGGAGCTGAGGAAGATCGAGCGGAAGGTAAAGGAAGCCGGGCTCACCATAATTGCGATAAAGGTTTTTATTAATGAAAAGGGTCTCGCAAAAGCCGAGATAGCGGTCTCCAAAGGCAAAAAGGAATATGACAAGCGCGAAACTCTCAAGCGGCGCGATTCCGACCGGGAGCTCGACAGAATAAGGAAGAAATAGAAAATTATTTGGCTCCCCGCTAGAAGTTTGGACTGAGCAGGTATCTCGAATAAAATTCAACGATATAGTCGACTGCTTCGTCTGAAGTATCAACAAGTGTGAACAGGTTCAGATCCTCGGGTGAAATATTATGTTCTTCAGCAAGCATCTCCTCGTTTATCCATTTAAGTAATCCTCCCCAGTATTTTTTCCCCACAAGGATAATCGGAAACTTCCCGATCTTCCTGGTCTGGATAAGGGTGATTGCCTCAAACAACTCATCGAAAGTTCCGAACCCACCTGGCAGAACAATGAATCCCTGGGCATATTTCATGAACATCACTTTCCTGACAAAAAAATGATCGAATGTAATAAGCTTATCACCATCGATATAAGGATTCGGGCGTTGTTCAAAAGGAAGGTCGATATTTATCCCCACTGATTTCCCGTTGCCCCTTCTTGCTCCCTTGTTCGCCGCCTCCATTATTCCGGGTCCTCCACCGGTAATTACCCCGTACCCATTCCGGGTAAGCTTGTAAGCAATATCCTCGGCCAACTTGTAATACTTATCATTGTAATGTGTCCTGGCCGAACCGAAGATAGACACGCATGGGCCTATCCTCGCCAGCTTTTCAAATCCCTCCACCAGTTCTGAGATGATCTTGAAAACCCTCCATGAATCGGTCATATGTATCTCGTTCCAGGTTTTCTGTTCAAATGCTTCCTTAATCAGATCTGCAGGTCTATCCGCCATCATATCGTAAATTTTAGTGATTCAAATATATATAAATTCTATGCTTTAAGCTCATGTTCAAGGAATTTGGCAGTGTAGCTTTCACTGCAGTTCACAAGTTTCTCAGGGGGTCCGGAAAAGATCACATCCCCTCCTGCCTTGCCCCCATCCTTTCCAAGATCGACAATGTAGTCAGCCATCTTGATGACGTCCATATTATGCTCGATCACTATCACTGTGTTTCCCCTGTCGACCAGTTTGTACAGGACCTCAAGGAGAACCCTGACATCTTCAAAATGTAATCCGGTTGTAGGTTCATCAAGGATATAAAGGGTTTTACCGGTGTCGCGGCGGGCAAGCTCCGTGGCCAGCTTTATGCGCTGGGCCTCACCGCCGGAAAGAGTTGTCGATTGCTGACCAAGCTTTATATACCCGAGCCCGACATCCTGGAGTGTTTTAATCTTGTTATAAATAGAAGGCACATTGGCAAAGAAACCGACTGCCATGTTTACAGTCATATCAAGTACATCGCTTATTGACTGGCCCTTGTACTTTACCTCCAGTGTTTCACGGTTATAGCGCTTGCCATTGCATTCGGTGCAATGGACATAAACATCAGGCAGAAAATTCATCTCAATGGTCTTTACTCCTGCCCCTTCACAGCCCTCGCATCTTCCTCCCTTAACGTTAAAGGAAAACCTGCCTGCACCGAATCCGCGGATCTTTGCTTCCGTAGTCTGCTCGAACAGTTTCCTGATGTCAGTGAATACACCCGTGTATGTAGCTGGATTTGACCTTGGCGTTCTGCCAATTGGAGACTGGCTGACCTCAATGACCTTGTCGAGGTTTTCAATACCGGAAATCTCTTTGTATGGAAGTGCCATTTTTCCTGAATTATGAAATTTCCTGGCAAGGGCGGGATGCAGAGTGTGATTAATCAGAGAAGATTTGCCGCTTCCCGAGACCCCGGTAACACATATGAAAGTGCCAAGGGGCAAAACAATATCAACGTTTTTCAGGTTATGGCCTGTTGCCCCCGTAAGTACAAGAAATTTACCATTCCCCTTCCTTCTGATTTCAGGAATATCGAATTTTTTCTTATCATTAAGGTAACACGAGGTGAGGGTATTGAAGGATTTAATCTCATCAGGAGCTCCCATGGCTACCACTTGTCCTCCGTGTCGGCCTGCCCCGGGACCCATATCGATAATATGATCCGATGACAAAATCATCTCCTTGTCGTGTTCAACCACAATTACCGAATTCCCGGAATCCCTTAGCTGCTTCAGCGCTGCTATCAGTCTCCTGTTGTCCCTCTGGTGCAGTCCTATACTCGGCTCATCAAGAATATACAGAACATTTACGAGCCTCGATCCGATCTGGGTTGCGAGCCTTATCCTCTGGCTCTCCCCTCCGGAGAGGGTCCTTGCTCCTCTGTCAAGCGACAGATAATCCAGGCCAACCTCAACCAGGAATCCAAGTCTCGCTCTGATCTCCTTGAGTATCTCAGCTGCAATAAGCACCTGCTTTGTCGTCATTCTTTCCTCAATATTCAGAAGGAAAACCGAAAGTTCCTTAATGTCCATTTTTGCAAGCTCCCCGATGTTTCTGTCAGCAATCCTGAAAAAGAGCGATTCCTTTTTCAGCCTTGTCCCGTTACATTCAGGGCATACATCATATTGAACGTACTGATCCCTTATTTTTGTTCCGTTTTTTGCTCCGTTTATCAATTCAAGATTACCAACAAAGTTGACCACACCATCAAATGTCAGGAAATAGTTCGAAGTCATTCCCAGGGGAGTGTTTGAGAGCTTAAGGACCTCATCGGATCCATACAGGACCTTATTTAGAGCATCTTCCGGGATATCCCTTATCGGAGTGTCAAGCGTGAATCCGTTCTTCTCGCCGATTGCCTCAATCTGCCAGAATATCCATACATTCCTGTATTTCCCGAGCGGTTCAATCCCTCCTTTCCTGATGCTGAGAAGGGGATCGGGAATAATTTTTTTCATGTCAATGCTTGATATCTCTCCGAGGCCGTTGCAATGAGGACAGGCTCCCACAGGGGAATTGAAAGAAAAGGTATGCGGTGCAGGTTCGTTATATGAGATCCCGGTAACGGGACACATCAATAGGCGACTGAAATATCTTGGCTCATCGGTTTCAGATTCGAGGACCATCATAATCCCGTCACCCTGATCAAGCGCCATAAAAACTGAATCCCTTAGTCTTTTGTCAGTAATATCGCCTACCCTGAACTTGTCAATCACAAGCTCGATATTATGGGTTTTATACCTGTCGAGCTTCAACCCGTTAGTAATCTCTTTTATTTCGCCATTTATCCTTACATGAAGGAATCCTTTGCGGCGAAGCTGTTCAAAGAGCTCCTTGTAGTGTCCTTTTCTGCCTTTGACGACCGGTGCAAGAAAATAAACTTTCTTTGCAGCGAACCGGATCTTTACAAGCTCGAGTATCTGGTCATCGGTGTACTTGACCATTTTCTCACCTGAGGCCCACGAGTAGGCCTCCCCTGCACGGGCATACAGTAGCCTGAGGAAGTCATATATTTCGGTGATGGTACCAATTGTGGATCGGGGATTTTTGTTCGTGGATTTCTGCTCGATTGAGATGACAGGACTCAATCCCGTTATCTTGTCTACGTCGGGCCGCTCCATTCCTCCCAGAAACTGTCGTGCGTAGGCCGATAGCGTTTCCATGTAGCGCCTCTGACCCTCCGCATATATTGTGTCGAAGGCAAGTGATGATTTACCGCTTCCGCTTAAACCGGTTATTACAACCAGCTTATTCCGAGGAATTGTAACATCAATATTCTGCAGATTGTGTACCCTTGCGCCAAATACCTTTATTTCATCATTCATTCCCCTGCCTGCCCTTCAGATAATCAGTTAACAGTTTCATTTATATCCGTTGATCGCATTCCTTCAGAAGGTATCTTGACAAGATATTCCTTATAGGGTTTTGGCGTGAAATAAGGTTTCCTTAGCCATGGGTTCAGGAACTTCAGCATTTTGTAATTTGTCCCGTACCTTTTTGCAAAAGCTGAGAAATCAGAGATGGCAGTGTCGATTTTAACCTCATAAAAGTCAAGCTCAGGATAGAGATCGCTTTTATCGAGGTCAAATCCAAAGTCCTTTGGATTGGAAATCACGAGCTTGTATGCCACTGCCCTGAAAATATACCTTGCTGTCTCTTCGGCAAGGAGAAGATCATAATAATTATTCTCCTTTTGAATGGTTATCTGTTCATCAATTGCCGCCCGGCCTCCGTTATATGAAGCTGCAGCAAGGGTCCAGTTACCATATTTTTCATATGACTTCCGGAAATACCGGCATGCAAATTCAGTCGATTTCTCGAGATGGTAACGTTCATCAACGACATTATTGATCTCCATCCCCTCTTCCCTGCCTGTTGCCGCCATTATCTGCCAGAAGCCGGTTGCCCCTGACGGCGAGATAACATTGCTGTATTCGCTTTCAGCTGCTACCAGATACTTGAAATCATCGGGAATATTATTTTCCTTCAGTATCTTTTCAATAACCGGCATATATCTGTTGGCTCTTTTGATTATCATAATTGTGGAGGAGTGCCTGTAGGCGCTTGTCAGTATTTCACGATCGAGGCTTTCCCGTGTGTCGAAATTCTCCAGCGGCATTTTTTCCCCGGCGAAGCTTACAAATTCAGGGAGTTTGTATGGTTTATTAAAGTTAATTGAATCCCCGGGCGATCCGGCCCCGTAAGTCATGGTAAAGCTCTTAAAACTTTGATTGATAACAAATACTGATATGGCGAGGCAGATAAGGACAAATCCGAAGGCAAGAGATTTTATGTTTGATTTGAGCATGATTTATTATCCTGGTTAAAATAAAATGCAAAGGTAATGTTTTTACCTCTTATAAATAAGATCCCATTAACCTAAAATGAAAGAGATTCTGCAAAAATCAAAAGGAGAGATACGGCGGGGAGATATGATCAGAATCTATAGGATAATCCGGAAGATACTC
>Ga0105106_10001746_pt1 | contig 15524 bp, 15 predicted proteins | sample PPLLaktember2015_5_FD_79109 | JGI IMG/M metagenome (GOLD analysis project Ga0105106, IMG submission 79109) | Freshwater sediment microbial communities from Prairie Pothole Lake near Jamestown, North Dakota, USA - PPLs Lake P8 Core (1) Depth... | ecosystem: Environmental > Aquatic > Freshwater >...
CTGGTGTTCACCTCGTACGATGATGAAAACTACGGCTGGTATACCCTGTATATCATGCATTCCGGGCGCATGCAGGGATATAACTTCACCATCCCGGATCATCCTGAAGTTGCAGAGATGGTACAGGGAACTGCCTGGGACTTCGGAAGAGGAGGAGAGGCGTACGCGATCGACTTCCACACGCCGAAGGATCAGGTGAATACCACCGCGGATATCTTCAGCCACATGGTAAACTCATTTGAAATACGATCCGGGTAGAACAACCCTGAAAATACATTAGTTTGGCTGAAAGATACACAGGAGAGGTTTTAGCGCTTGTAACCCCTTCCCATTCACCTTTTCTTCGGTGTAATCTCCGCTGCCGGTGCACTGAACTTAGCTGCGAGATGCGCTCCGTCACAGAAGGGCTTGTTTTTTGACTGCCCGCAGCGGCAGAGGTAGACCGGTGCTCTGATATCCTTTTCCGTACCGCTGACCGAACAGGTAAGGGGTTCATCGGTCTCCACCACATTGGGCCCGTTGGGAATCGATTTGATCTTCATGGTCCGTTCACAAAATCCATACAGCTTCAGGGTATAAAGAGGGATCGGAGGGGACACAGGGGACCGGGGGTATGCCATCCCCGTACCTTTATTACTCTTCCCTGCAACAACGACACAACAATGCACTCCGTCATTCAGAGGCATTCACCCTCACTATCCCCGAGCCGTTTGACTTTACGCTGACGGTTGCAAAACCGGCCGGCTGGCAGGGATCTACCCGCTGTCCCGGGTCAGGTAAGGTAATCTCCTATAGCCTGAATCCCGGGATGGTATCAAACAGTTTCTGGTACAGCTCGGTAAAAAGTGAAAGGTATTCACCGGCCTTTTCTGTGGTCGAATACCATGATTTCTCTCCTTCCATGGTCCTGGAAAGATATCCCTTTGCACAGAGGAAACCGATGTAATCCTGCCCGGTTTTCGAATTGAGATCGCAACGGTTGATAATAGCCGTGAACGTCCGGGGTGTTTTGCAGTACACGAGGATCTCCCAGTAGATCTCATAGGGGGTACGCCGGGCGGTCATTCCCTGTCGTTCCCCATGGATTTTTTCAGCATCTCCTCAGACCGGGCAGTTTCCTCCAGCCGCCGGTCCCAGGCCCGGGAAAAATTCATAAAATAATATGAGCTGAAGAGGCTCACCAGGGCGATCCCAAGGGTCAGGAGGGCGGAGGGTATCAGGAGATAGTTGTTCAGGGTGAACCGGCCTGATGAAAGACTGAAGGAAAAAAACTCCAGGCTGTTGATAATACCCAGGGCAAGGAAACAGAACCCGCCAAGCGTGCAGACGAGGATCATGGTATGGATAGTCTTCCTGTTCTCGCGGTAATGGGCTACCATCCTGATAATCCCGCTCGTCAGGGCCTCATCAGAAACCGGCTTATTCCGGTCCGAAAATTCCGTGCGGATTCCTCCGATACCCTCAAAAATCTCTGCACTGGAAATGAGCCATGCAATGCCAAGCCCGAAGCATACCATCGATATCGACCCACCAATTATGGTGAGCGGCGACAGGGACTGCCCGCCAGTCAGGCCCAGCACTGAAGTCACCATGAACTGCACCCCGAACGCCATCGCCAGCGCCCCGAATACCAGGTTCAGGAGGATCAGCAGAAAAAAGCTGTTGAGCTCGCTCCTGAAGCGTAATAACGTTTCATCGGTCATGCGGGTTTTCACCGGTCTATACGTATAGTGACGTTCCCTGATTAAAGACCATGAATCTAAGATACATATCCCCGCTCCTTTTGGTTGTTTGCAGTGCCTGAAGAGTATACCTGCAGGTCAATAATTCCCTGTCGGTAGCGGTATATTCATCCTTCCAGCGCAATGGGAATCCCATAACAGGTTATCCCGGTTGCCGCTTACCCGCTCCTGTTCTTTCCGACAAGGACTACAAGGACAGCAGCAAGGAACGCAGCGAGAACCCCTGATACTACCATGAATCCCTGCTCGCGGTCAAACCGTGTGAAAAAATCCTTACTCCCCTCTCCAGGAGTGCTTATGGTGACCTGCTGGCGGGCGGACACTCCTGAAAGCGGATCGGTGGCGATCAGCATGAACGTTCCGGGAGGAAATGTAGCGGTGCTGACAGCGGTGCTGTAGGTGCAGGTATTTTCTGCCTCACAGGGATCTGTCTGGCGGGACACAGGAAAAGCCCCCAGCCGGGTGCCTTCAGCCGCGGAAAAAGCCTCTACGATAATATATTCCGGGGGTTTGTTATAGGAGACGTACCCGTTCCAGGTCAGCAGGAGCTCAAGCGACGCATCCTGGCCTGAAGAATTACCTGATACCCCCATGAGAAGTGACGGCTGGACCGGTGGTGTCGATGCCATACCAGATGCAGGGATAACAAGGATTACCAGTACCGCCGGCACAATGAACCGGAGCTGCCTGTTACGAATGGTTTCACACGGGTGAGATACCATATTTTTAAGGAGTGATGCAGCTGGGATAGGCTTTGTGGTCGGATCCCGTTGTGCAGTTCCTGTTCTTTCGGGGTCTTATTCTCATCCTTAATAAGGAGCGTCTCCCGGAAGAAACCGGTATTTATGGAAATACTGTTCAATAGAAACGGGCATATACGGGAATGGCTCTCACCCAAACCATGAAAAATTGTTAAGGTACGACTGGCATCCGTAACAGGCTCCTGAAAGGGCAGGTGCGGAGTTTTCAGGTAATTGAAGCGCCGCGGGGGCGTCCCTTTTTGGGGCGGCACAGGTCATCGCAACATGATTAGCACTTCCCGGAATTACTGGAATTATGCATGAAATCCGAGTCTTAATATAAAGAGATAGTATGTCTGTTTATCACGCAGCATTCCGTCAGGGAATAATCCAGAAAAATTTTTATAAAAGTTTTTCCATGAATCAGATTTTGAAACACCTTTTGAAAAATGACCACATGTATTAATAAAATCAACGCCTCTGGGTGTATGCCTCAGGGAGGACAATACCGGAGTGCAGCGGGGATTGCGATCAGTTCCCGGGTTTACCCGGCCAATAACCCGGAACGCTAAAGAGATCGCATTCATCGGGCCGGACTGGGAACACGGTATATCTGACCTGAACTGGTAGGTCTGCAGATCTAAACGGCATATGTTCTGCAGGTGAAAAACCGGTTCAGGGTGCCGGTTCAGATCCGTGAAACTGCCGATAACCGGGCAATTCAACGGGAACCCTACGGTATGGACCTGTGAATGACCAAGACGCCGGGATTCGGGGCCGATGCACCCTGAGTGATGTTCTTCCGGGGCTAACCTTCATCATGCGTTTTTAGTGTAATTACAGACTTACAACCTTCAGCTGGCGTATACAGAAAAAAAAGCGAACCGGACTGGACTGTGCCGGTTCCATCCGTGATGATGAATCACATTGTTTAAGAGAATCTTTTTTCCAGTCTTCGCATCAATATCTGCATGAGATAATTATCCGGAAACAAAAGGAACCTGAATTATGATACCACTGGACATAGGAACAGGGATTTTAATCGTGGTTGTAGCAATCATTGCAATTTGTGTTATATACGCAAGTATCCGCTGGTGGAGATGGCACCGGCAGCAGTATTAATCGTGGATTTTATGTTCCCGGCCGTCCAGAGACCTTACCATGCCTGATACACCACCCTGCCCATTCTGTTCACCGGACCCGAAGGTAATAAAGGCAAAAAATGAGCTCTGGTATGCACGCTGGGACAGGTTTCCGGCCTCAAAAGGACACATGCTGGTGATCCCCTTCCGGCATGTCCAGGACTGTTTTGATACTACACCGGAAGAGAAACGTTCCCTGTTTGAACTCATTGACGCCGCAAAAAAGATCATTGATGAAAAATATTCGCCGGATGGCTACAACGTCGGTTTTAATGCCGGAAGGGATGCAGGCCAGGGCGTCATGCACTGCCACGTGCATGTGATCCCGCGCTATCACGGGGATACCGACAATCCTCACGGGGGAGTACGGGGTGTTGTCCGGAAGTGGGAGCACTGAGGAGTGCCTCTGGATCTGAGTCTCATAGGGGTTCACGTCATCCCGCCCGCCAGAAACCTGACCACCGGCAGGAACAAGGCATCAGATATCCGGAGGGGGATAGGGAAAGATGATCCGGGCGGCCCACAGAAACAGAAAAAGAGATCCTGGTGAATTTCTCAGCTCTTTTTGAGCTTCATCAACGTGATGTCAAGGATCCCGTTGCGGACACTGTACCGGCTGCGGGAAACATCGACAGGGAATTTCATTCTGATGATGGCTACCCGTTCATCTAAAAAGATCCGTACTGCATCCTTCATGATCTCGACGCAGGGTGGACTCCTTGCAGCCAGTGGCAGCCGGGCAGTAATGAACAGGGCATCCTCAGATTCGATCGTCTCGAAAGGCAACCGGTCGCCGTTGTCATTCCCGATGACCCTGAATGCCAGAGGGGGCAGTACGGGGCCGGATGAGATAATGGTATACCCGATGATACGTGCACGCTCGTTCCCCGGCATGTGCCGCATGATTTCAGCCACAATCTCCGAAAGATCGACATAAAGATCATCGGGGTGATTGTCCTGTGCTTTTATCACCGTGCCCTCCTCCATGCGCAAATGGCAATAGTCCGTCCGGGTATTAAATCTTTGGAACAAGGAAAATTGCTGTTCCTGCCAGCTGGACCGCTCCTGGTGGTGCACGCGATGCAGGCTGTGACTATTCAGAGTATGATCTGCCTGGTGAAAGAGCCCGCCTCGTGATGAACGGGCATACCGGCAGGATGCAGCCTGCCGGCATCAAAGGGAATTGCTCGTAGCATCCAGAGGTGAGGATGGACGAGGTCTCCATACCATTATATAATGTGAGCGGTATGTATTGTTTTTTTATAGGTATTTCCCTTCATGATGTCTGTCACCGGATCTCATGAAAAAAACCGGGGTGAGGCTGTGTTTGAAAAAATCCTGTTCCCGACCAATTTTTCAGAAGAGGCAAAGACTGAACTCCATTGTATTACCGGCATTCCCGGAATCCGGGAAATAATCCTTCTCCACGTAATCAGACAATACCCGCTTCCGATGGCAACACCGATCACGGAAGGTCTGGCACTTCAGAACGCTCAGGTCTACCTGCAGAAAGCAAAAGCCTACATTGCATCACTCAGCCCGGATATACGGGTGACACTTGAAGAAACGACCGCAATTGATATCACTGACTCAATTCTTGAAAAAGCAGAAGACCTCCGTGCCGGCCTGATTGTCATTCATGCATCCATAAAAGGCATCATGACGGGTGTGCTGCTTAATCATGTATCCTCAAAGGTTCTCTGCCGAATCAGCAGAATCAATGTCATGATTACCCCCGATACCCTCGTTGAATCTCTGACCGGATTGAAATATGAAAAGTTCTGTCCGATGATCTTCTCCCGTATTCTCTGCCCTACAAATTTCTCTGATCTCTCGTTGAAGGCAACAGCTCTTGCCGGTACCATGCATGGCGTGAGTGAGATCATTCTCCTGCATGTCGTCGAGACCGGCGAGAGCGGGTACTATCCTGAGGAGAGGGTCAAAGCAGCAGAGATCCGGATCAACGCACTCTGCGACCAGCTGAACGCACAAGGTATTAAAGCGAGGATTATCGTCCTGGCAGGAAAACCTGAGATCGAAATTCCCCGTATTGCCCGGGAAGAGGACGTATCCCTTGTCTGGATGGGATCTACCGCACACGGCTGCCTTCACGACCTCTTTTTCGGCAGCAGGGTGCATGACGTGATCATGAACGCGGCGCGGCCCGTTATCGTAATCCGGTCAGCTCAGTAAGGCATCCGCAGAGTATTCCCGTTTGCTCTGTTCCTGACCGCAGCTCCTGTTCCTTGTTTTCCGGTAACGGGAATCGAAGGTCTTATCATTCATCCGGATCGGCGAAGTGATCCCGGGAAGGATTCCGGATGTTCTTCTCCGGCTGCCTGTCCTTTTTCCCAGGATTTTCGGGTTCGGAGATCGAAAATTGCGTCCCTCCAGATCAGTAAAGCGAACATATTCCGGATTGTATATCCATGGGTACAGATCCTGTTTTCCCCGCTTTTCGGGTAATGGGATCGAAGATTACCGGTGAAGATGGTTTCTCATTTCACCGGTAATGCGGGCAGCGAACTCTTCAACCGTCGGTACGAATGCACCGCTGTCCACGTCACGCTCGAGAGTTACTGCCGATGATACAAACCGCATCCCTTTTTTCTCCAGCAGGTTTCTCACCCCTGCAATCGTCCCTTCCGACCCTCTTCCCGCCATCTCCGCGATCACGTGAAAGGACTTTCCCTCGCCACCGCTCACATCGGAAGGGTACTCGTTCACGTACGACGGGACCTTGCCAGCCCATACGGGGGTTGCGATGATCAGCTCGTCAATCCCTGCAAGATCGGTTGCGCACGGCATGATTGCCGATTTTATGGCTCTGTTGAACCCCTAAGATTTCAACAAATTGCGAATCACCTGTTATCGGAGGGGACAGTGCCTGTCCCCCCGAACCGCCCCTGCGCTTTGCGATTATGTTGTAGTACCTTCTTCGGAATTATCGCTCCAGAGGGGATGCACAGCGGCGGGGGCGGAGGCATTACGTGCCGTAGTCCCAAAGAGCGTTAAGAAAAATATTGTGAAGATTTCCTATGAAAATAGAATTACCTATGAAAATAGAATTAAACAGAAGTGCGTAGTGGAATGTTTATACCTCTTATATATTTACGATGAACCCCGCCGCCCCCGATGGGGCGCCCCCGCGGCGGATCGGTGTCTGTAGGTATATTTGCAAAACACCGCACTGCCCCGCCGTGCCTCGGGGAGGCCCTGAGGCGGGGGATCCTCCTGAAATTGCATGGTTTAATGATTTTCATGGTTTGGGTGCGAACACTCTGTTCATGCCTGTTTCTACTGAGCCGATTTTATAAAAAAAAGGTCTTTAACAATGTGCCCGGCACGCCATATTCCCTGAGAGGAACAATGCGCACCAGCTCCGCACCCAGCAGGCGGGCAAGGGTGACAGCGACCCGATCGGTGTGCCCATTCCGGGAAAAAAAGGCAATGCGTATTCTCATCGGGATACCTCCAGCACCCGGCAATCGTTATTTTGCGATGTTTCCTTCCCGTTTCACCAGTATCTCGGTACTGACCGAGGCGAAACGACCTGAAAATTCGATCGCGTACATGCCCGGATCCCTGATCACGTACTCCTGCTGGTAGAGCGGGATCCCGTATATCCTGCCCCATCCTGTCTGGTCGTAGAGAGCCCCGTCCCTGACAATCTTCATTTCGAACCACGACTCCTCGTCCGGGCGATCGATGGTTGCAGTATCAATCACTTTATGGGCATCCCTCGGTTCGAACCATTTCACATCGGTAATGTTACGGGGAATGATGTTATAACGGATAATCATGGGCGGATTTTTCATGTCGAAGGATATCCTGTAGGCATTGGCCAGGTTATACTCCATGTCATTTTCATAAATGGTGAGATAGTCACGGGGATCATACAAAAAATTCTCGACTGAAGCCAGTTGTGCGTACTCCTCCTGGTGACTTTGCGGTCCGGTCTCAGCTTCGGGTAGTATCTGCTCAACAGTGACGTACCGGGGGGTCGGTTCGGGCGTCGGGAGGGGTGGGATTGGCGTCATCATCGACATAGGTTTCTGGAAGACTGATGCGGCGAAGGTTGTATTGTTGATCCTGGTTAATCCTGCGGATGGATTGATCACCGCCGCAGAGGAATTATTGGCAACTGTACCGGGGACGGATGCAAATGAAAAAACGGACATTGCAAGGACAAGTATTACCAGCACCATTGCGCCAATGGTGAAGGGGAAGTATTGTTTATAGGGATAATCAACAGACGGAACCGCCGGGATATAATCGGGGACGTGAGTGAGCTGGACCTCACTTCGCGGGCGGTTATCCACCTTCACGAGGATCCGGTTTTCATCGCTCCGCCTCCTGACCAGTCCGGCGGGGTTCTGGTAGAGTTGCATGGGATAATTTGTCTTTACCGGTGCTTCGAGTGCGGAGAGGACTTCCAGCGACCTTCGCGCCGGGACATGGCCCTGTGCAATCCGGTCATTGAGAATGCGCAGGGGGTCCAGAAGGTCTTCCCAGGAAAAATCAGGACCTTTCGCGTCGTCGGGACGTGACTTTCCTTCAAGGTCGGACTCGAGCTCATCAATCTCGAATTGATCACGTAAGCTTCTGAGCAGTACAGGAATCTCTTCATCCGGCTCTTCCTTTCCAAACCTCCTGAGTAATGAAATGGCGATAAGGTGGGATATTTCATCGGTGAAGGTAGCATCGGGCGAAAACCTGTTGAAGGTCTCCACAAAACCCACCAGCTCACCGAGGATGGACCGGCTATCCGTTTCCAGCCCGAATTTTTTTTCTATTGAATTTCCCAGGGGCAGTACGATGGCATTGATTTCATTTTTTAAGGTTTTCTGGAGATCTTCCCATCGCAGCCATGTTTCTTCATCGGCAATCTTTGAAAATGCACCAAGGATCAGGAAGTAATTTGCATTCACACCTTTTTTCCGGAGCAGGCGGTATATTTTTTCCAGGTCTTCTAAAAAAGCGATGATGTCCAGGCACACCCGCAGCCGCATCTGCCCGCCTGCGTCACTGCCGGGGATCTGGCTTTCCATCTCAAATTCCTGTCTTTTCTCGTAAAAAAAGGAGAAAACATTATCGAGACTGTGCTCCTGGAGATCGATTACCTGGTGTTTGTAAAGTTCAAGAAAAATTTTTATTGAATTTTTCCGGGTCTCGTCGTAGAGCCGGCAATAATTCGTACAATAGTGATGGAAGAGCTGGTACTCCTCTTCGCTGAAATTGAGGGTGACCCTTCCCATATAGAATAATAATGATGTCTCGTATTTTATCCTTATGATAAAATTCAGAATTCATAGTAATTTTACTTCACGACTATCTGAGTATTGACATCGACCCTGGTTGTGGTACCCATACCAGGAAACGGTACATCATTTCATCACACCCGGGGTCCGGGCATGGTCTCAGATTTTCCTTTCCTCACCCATTCGACCTGAGTTTCAGGATCACTCTGCCTGTGCAAAACGGGATGCCGGGCAGGTATACCGTCTGTCCAAAAACCAAAGAACCGGTGCCAGGGGCAGGAGGACAAAGGTAATGGCCGGGAGGATCACGGGTGAGCTGAACAACCGTTTCCTGAGATGTCGCTGCCGGATAATTCTTCCGATATCCTGCCTGAGCTCCGGTCTCTTCCCGGAGAAAAAGTCGACGTCAAGAGAATTCCGCTGGTAACTAAAAAGACTGTCCATGACCCCGGCCCGGTTTTGTCCGGTTCAGGGATCTTGTGCTGGTGTTTCCAGGTGACCGGATACCGGTCACCGGAAATACTCCACCACATTCCGGAAGAACTGCATATTCAGCGATTCGACCGGCGCTGTCAGGCCTTCCCGCTTCATCAGTTCCCTGCGGAGAGGCCAGTCGTACAGGTTCACAAACTCCATCGCCCGCTCCGGGTGTGGCATCAGACCGAGTACCCTCCCATCCGCAGAGGTGATGCCGGCAATATCTCCCATTGAACCGTTGGGGTTGAAGGGGTACACTCCCTCGGCCGGGTGCAGGTCCTCATGGCAGTAGGTGAATGCGATCATCTTCTGCCGTTTCAGGCGCTGCAGGGTCTCTTTTGAACAGTAGAAATTGCCCTCGCCGTGGGCGACCGGGCAGTAGATCCGCCCGATGCCCCGTGTCCAGAGGTTATCTGCCTCGGGTTTCAGCGTGACAAACCGGCATTCCAGCCTCCCGTTCCGGTTGGGCATCAGGGCAATGTCCCGGATATACTGCCGGTCAAATGCCGGTACAAGCCCGAGGTTTGCCAGGATCTGGAAACCGTTGCAGATCCCGAGCACCAGGTTATCGCCATCCAGGAACTCCATGAGGTCTTCCCATACGTTGTTGCGCAGCCGGTTTGCATACGCATTGCCGGCCCCGGTATCGTCCCCGTACGAGAACCCGCCGGGGAAGACCAGCAGCCGGTAATCCGAAAGCCGGTTCCGTCCCGCGATCAGGTCATTGATGTGGACGATGTCAGAAGTCATCCCTGCCCGGGCGAGCACCTCCTGCGTCTCCATCTCGGAGTTGATCCCAAAGCCGCTCATGATAATGGCTTTCTCCGGAATCATCTCCCTGCCGGTCGTTACCTTTGAGGATGTCCGTTTCAGTGTCCTGCGTGCAACCACCATGTCAGTACCTCCGGAAGGGTGCCTTGTAGACAGCCTCGAGTTCATCAACCGTAAGGTCCAGCAGGAGCTTCCGGGCGGTGATCCGCAGGGACCTGCCACCGACCCGCCCGAGCAGGGACGCACCTGTCCCGAGTATGCGTTCAAACGCCCTCTTGTTGTCCGGAGCCACCGTGACCACGAACCTGCCGAGCGACTCCGAGAAGAGGAAATAATCCGGGCGCATGCCTGCATCAAGGGTAAGGTCCATGCCGAGCCGTCCCGCGATGGCAACTTTGGCAAGCGCAGTCCCGAGTCCACCATGGCTGACCGGGCAGGCCGACGCGATGAGCTCGCGGGAGATCGCTTCCGTCAGTCTCCCGTAGCGTTCCCGTGCAGCCGCCGCATCCAGCCCGGGGACGGTATTCCCGACAGAGCCGAGATACGCAAAATACTCGGACCCACCCAGTTCCTCAAAGGTCTCTCCGATGACGTAGACCAGGTCGCCGGCAATCTTGGCATCCAGGGACACCGCCTTTGAGATGTCCTGGTGAATCCCGATGGAGGAGATGAGGAGTGTCGGCGGCACGGAGATTTTCACCGGGTTGTTCTCCGCATCATAACCGGAGAAATCATTGAACATGCTGTCCTTTCCCGAGATAAACGGCGTCCCGAAGGCGGTGGCAAACTCATAACACCCTCTCGCCGCACGCTTCAGCTGCCCGAGCCGCTCTGGTTCATCTGACGAGCACCAGCAGAAATTATCGAGGATCGCGATGGTATCGAGCGGGACACCGATGGCGATCAGGCCCCGGATTGCTGTATCAATCCCTGCTCCTGCCATCAGGAAGGCATCGATCTCCGAGTACGAGGGGAAGAGTCCCTGCGACAACCCGACACCTTTTTTTGAGCCGGGGACGACCCGGGTCAGCGTGGCATCTGCCTGCACCCGCCCCGCTCCCTGGACCGGGCCAAGCACATGGCCCCCCTGCACGGTATGGTCATACTGGATCGAAATGAACTCTTTTGAGCAGAGGTTTTTCCTCTGCAGCATCGCGAGCAGCGTCGCATCGAGCCGCTCCGGGCAGGGAATGCAGGGTTCAGGATATGTTTTTTTCGTGTACGTGGTTTCCAGGTGTTTCTTCGGCAGGCCGTCATGGAGGAAGTCCAGCCCGACATCCATCACCACGGTGCCACGGCTCTCGACTACGCACCTGCCGGTGTCCGTGAAGGTACCAATGACCGTTGCCTCGACCTCCCGCCGCTGCATCAGCTCCATGAAGGCGTCGAGTTTCTCCGGCGGGATCGCGAGGGTCATCCGCTCCTGCGATTCAGAGATCCAGATCTCCCAGGGCGCCATGCCGGGATATTTCAGGGGCACCCTGTCGAGGTACACATGACAGCCGTTGCACTCTTTTGCCATCTCTGCAACAGAACAGGATATCCCGCCCGCCCCGTTGTCCGTGATGCTGTGATACAGCCCCATGTCCCGGGCCTCCTTCACGATCACGTCCGAGAACTTCTTCTGGGTGATCGGGTCGCCGATCTGGACTGCCGTTACCGGACTTTGGGGGTCGAGGGCCTCAGATGAAAACGTAGCCCCGTGGATACCGTCCTTGCCCACGCGTCCCCCTGCCATCACCACAAGGTCACCGGGCTGTGCCCGTTTTTCGTAGAGTTTCCTGCTGTCGTGTTCGAGCGGCATCACGCCGACCGTGCCGGCAAATACCAGCGGTTTTCCGCTGTAGCGGTTGTCAAACCAGCACCACCCCTGGGGGGTTGGAATGCCCGAGCAGTTGCCGCCGACCCCGACGCCCCGGACCACGCCGTCAAGGATCTGGCGGGGTGAGAGGACCGGGTTTGTACGATCCTTCCCCCGGAACAATGCAGGGTCCGTATCCGGGTCGCCAACGCAGTAGCCATAGACGTTGATGCAGGGTTTTGCCCCGAGCCCGAACCCGATAGTGTCCCGGTTCACCCCGACAATGCCGGTCAGGGCCCCGCCAAACGGGTCAAGGGCGGACGGCGAGTTGTGGGTCTCGACCTTGTGGGTCACGAGGTAGTGGTCATCAAAGATGATGGAGCCGGAGTTGTCGGTAAATACCGTCACGCAGATATCCTTGTCCCCCTTCTCTTTTCGGATCGTATTGGTGGCTGCCTGGATGCAGGTCTTGTAAAGCCCGCCGGGGACATCGTCATCCATGGCAGATGCGAAGATCGTGTGCTTACAGTGCTCGCTCCAGGTCTGGGCGAGCGACTCCAGCTCCACATCGGTGGGTTTCCTGCCCTGCTTATGGAAATATTCGCGGATCGCGTGCAGCTGGGCAGGGTCGAGCGCAAGCGGACCCCGCCGCTGGCCGGTCAGGCGGTCGATGATCCCCTCTTTTCCCAGGCGTGCAAGTTCCCGGTCATCCAGGTCAAGATCCACCGTTTCTGCTGTCGGCAGTTCATGCAGGCACACAGAGGGCACGACCGGATCCATGCCCTTCGTCCCGTACTCCTGCCGGGTCCTGATAATCACCCGGTTCACAAGCGGGTTTGCCAGGTTGGATGCCAGCTTCTGCACGGAGGATGGCGTCATCTTCCCGCAGACAAGATACAGCTGTGACGTATAGACCGCCTCTCCTTCACAAAACTTTATCGAAAAATAATCCTCTATCATCTGGCGGGCAGTCATGCCGACATTATCCGTAACACCGGGCAAAAAACCGACTTCCAGTGCATAATCAAAGACGGCACTTGTCGCCGTGTCAATGGTATAGTCCTGGACTACCGGATTGATGAGCTGGCTGCCGATCTGCGAGAGCTCCTGCGGGGTAAAATCCCTCGAGCTGGTAGCCAGCGTATAGACATCGATCAGGTGCACCTTGTCAACCGGAAAACCCAGAGAGCGTATCCGTTCAGTCCTGGCTGGTAACCGGGGATCGATCGTGTAGTGAACTTCTATCCGGTGGACACAGGATGTCATGTGTACTGATTATACGCAGACTATCAAAATAACTGCCGCAGCCAATGAGTGAAATCCTGAACCGGGAAACAGTCCTCCATCGTTTCCGGGCACAGGATTTTTTCTGCCGGAGCGGTAAAATCCCGGCTGCATGGGGGCATCTTAGCGGGAACAGGTGGTAGTGTCGGCAGGATCGGCGCGGTTCACTGCCAGAGTGACTGCTTTTCTTCGTCTCATACGATTCCAACGAAACCGGAACCATACATGCAGACGGGAACAATAACCGCAGAGTATATACGACCTCTCATGATACGTTGTACTGAGTAGTAAATGGCGAAAAAATGTGAACAATGCGGTGCTCCGGCTGTTGATTCCCAGTCACTTTTTTGTAACCTCTGCGGCGGGTACGTGCAGGACGATCCGGAACCTTCGCTTCCCGTCTGCAGGACCTGCGGTATTCCTGCTCCTGATGACCAGTCGGTCTTCTGCACCCGCTGTGGCCTGAAGTATCCCGCGGGCCCGGAAGACAGGTATCCGGTCTGTTCTTCCTGCGGATCTGTTGTGCCCGATGAACAGGCCGTCTTCTGTAACCGCTGCGGTACAAAAATATCAGGTCCGGAACCCGTTATGCCTGTTACCATATCCGCTGCCCCGGTTTCAGGTATTCAGGCACTCCTGAAAACTACAAAAAAGACCGGGTCCTCAACGGCGAAAAAGAGGCCGGGATTGGTAATTGTTACCCAGAAAAATCATCCTGCCAGTCCACCTGCGCAGCAGGGAGAATACGTCCTGGATGAGCCCCCCGCAGATACTCAGGACGATCGCACGGATGCCCCACCGGACCTGCAGGCACAGAAAAAGTACGCCCACCTTCCTCTGGTGGCCGATGAGGGTACCGTCGATATCCAGCCTGCAAAAAACAAGTCTGCAAAAAAATATGCACATCTCCCGCTGGTTGCTGACGAGCTTAAAGTAAAAGATACTCCCCAGGCAGGATTTTTCTCAAACGGTGCCCGCGAACCTTCATCATCACACCAGAAAAAGCATGCCACGAAAAATAGGATAATCGGTATGTTCAAACGATAGAGTGGATAAATCGTACAGGAAACCAGGGGATTATTGGAATACTGTTGGCGGGAAATAACCTTTTTGTGACAGATGACAACACGGGAATTGTTGAAATTTAATGACCCTTCACAAAGAAGACAAAGGATTTTATCCATGTAAGAGAGCTACAAAATCTGGATGAATTTCCCAAAAACCACATTATTTACGAGGGGACCCGCCTCAGGGCCTCTCCGAGGCACGGCGGGAAAGGCGGTTGCATAGAATTTTAGTCACGGATCCCCTGCGGGGGCGTCCCTTCGGGGCGGCGGTGTTGCTCCCAAAATAAGATCTGAGGGTCTCCTGTGACGCTATTAATTACCAGGAGTTCCTTAACTGCACCTCCAGCCCATTCCCGTGATACCTATTTAAGCGATGAATGTAACGACTGTATAGATTAGTTTCAGCGGGAATTACTCTTCCTGTCGTCATGACTGCAGGGGCTATCCATTCCCGTGCCTGGAGGGTCATGGGTTATGAAAAAAATTGTTGCAGTTTTTGTGCTGGTGATCGGCCTTGTCTTTTTCTCCGGTTGCCTGAGCACTCCGGTCGTTCGTGAAAGTGCAGAGGGGACACTTCATTCCCACTTCGAATATTCTGTAGGGTGGTCCCCGTCACAGGGGTGTTATGAACGGGTGACCGGATATGTCTACAATGCCGGGAACACCACATTTGATGCAGTGCAGCTCAACCTCAACCTGGTAACCAGAGACACCGGCACGATCCGGGACTCGCAGTCCATTTTTATCGGGCCGGTCGGTGCGGGAGAATCCCGGGCTTATGAGACGCGTCTCGACGGAGAATGTACTCGCGGGTACCGGGTGGATTTTGCGTTCGGAAAATAATTTTCATTTTCCGAAATTTATCAGAAAATTTCTGTACCATTCCGATGGATAAATGATTTCAGGTTCCTTAAATTGAAAAAAGAAAAATTATTTTATCCTTCCTGGTGGTCATTAAACCGTCACTGGTCCTTCGCGAATAAGGTGTCAATCAGCACTCACATTAACAAAAATTCTCTTCTCACGTTGGTTAATATGGTGACACTGACGCAAAAAAAATTTCATTGAATTCTCCCTGACCATGGAGCCTTTGGGGGATTTCTCATGGGCGCCTCAGATAGTCTCCTTGAGATAAATCAGCACAGGGGATTATTACGTAATCCGGTGAACAGGTTATACTTTGGATGGACCGTCGTTATGTTGCCTTCATGGTTACTTTTAAAGAGATCATCTGCCAGA
>Ga0105106_10001747_pt1 | contig 15524 bp, 11 predicted proteins | sample PPLLaktember2015_5_FD_79109 | JGI IMG/M metagenome (GOLD analysis project Ga0105106, IMG submission 79109) | Freshwater sediment microbial communities from Prairie Pothole Lake near Jamestown, North Dakota, USA - PPLs Lake P8 Core (1) Depth... | ecosystem: Environmental > Aquatic > Freshwater >...
GTGGCGCAGCAGCGCGCCGTGGGCGGTGGTCGCGGGCGGCCGCGGCGGGACGAGGCCGCGCGCGAGGAAGGCCGCGAACGTGCCGGCCAAGAGGCCGAGGGCCGCCGACTCGACGTATCCCTCGACGCCCGCCATCTGCCCCGCGAGCTGCACCTCGGGCAGCGCGCGCAGGCAGAGGTTCGCGTCGAGCCGCTGCGGCGCGTTCACGTAGGTGTTGCGGTGCACGGAGCCGTAGCGCGCGAAGACCGCGCTCCCGAGGCCGGGCAGGCTGCGCAGGACGCGCTGCTGGTCCGACACCCTCATCTTCGTCTGGAAGCCGACCAGGTTGTAGAGCACGCCGCGCTTGTCCTCCTGCCGGAGCTGCACCACGGCGTGGGGCTGCTCGCCCGTGCGCGGGTCCCGCAGCCCGACGGGCTTCATCGGGCCGTAGGCGAGCGTCTCGCGACCGCGACGCGCCATCTCCTCGATCGGCAGACAGCCTTCGAAGTAGAGCGCGGCCTCGAAGGGGTGGAGCGGCACGGTCTCGGCCGCGAGCAGGGCGTCGACGAAGCGCTCGTAGGCGGGCCGGTCGAGCGGGAGGTTCAGGTAGTCGCCCTCCCCCTCCTCCCAGCGCGAGGCCCGGAACGCGACCTCCGGGTCGACCGAATCGGCGTACACGATCGGGGAGATCGCGTCGTAGAAGTAGAGCGACTCCTCGCCGATCACGGCGCGCAGGTCGTCGGCGAGCTCGGGCGCCGTGAGCGGGCCGGAGGCGAGGATGGTGCGCCCCTCGCGCGGGATGCGCGACACGAGGGCGTGGCGCAGCTCGATGCGCGGGTGGCTCTCGATCGCCTCGGTGACGCGGCGCGAGAACGCGGTGCGATCCACGGCGAGGGCGCGGCCGGCCGGTACGGCGGTCTCGTCCGCGGCGGCCATCACCAGGGAGCCGAGGAGCCGCATCTCCTGCTTCAGCAGGCCGACGGCGTTGCCGAGGCCCGCGGCCCGGAACGAGTTGCTGCAGACGAGCTCGGCGAGCTCGGGCTCGTGGTGCGCCGGCGAGTAGTGGCCGGGCTTCATCTCGTAGAGTGTCACGCGGAGCCCGCGCCGGGCCGCCTGCCAGGCGGCCTCGCAGCCTGCGAGCCCCGCGCCCACGATCGTGACCTCGTGCTGCATGCGTGCGCGCGAGCATAGCGGCTCGCCGCACGGGAGAAGGACGGCGCGGAGGCTAGGCGCCGCCTCGCGCCACGAGTCGGCCATCGCGGTCCTCGACCACGCGCCCGGCGAGCTCGAGCTCGAGCAGCGCGAGAGCCAGCTCGGGCTCCGCCATCGCGAGCCGCTCTGCGAGCGCGTCGCGGCCGAGCGGACCGGAAGCGAGGAGCGCGAGCGCGCGCCGGGCCGGCTCGGAGATCGCGCCCGTGGCGGCGGCTGGCGCCGCGGGCGCGGGCGCGACCCCGAGGCGCTCGAGCACGTCCCGTGCCTCGAGCAGCACGAAGGCGCCGTCGCGGAGCAGCCGGTTCGGTCCGACGCTGCTCTCCCGCGTGATCGGTCCCGGAACGGCGAAGACGTCGCGGCCCTGCTCCAGGGCGTGGGCCACGGTCGAGAGCGTTCCGCTGCGCTCCCGGGCCTCGACCACGACGACGGCCTCCGCGAGACCGCTGATCACGCGATTGCGGAGCGGGAAGTGGAGCGGAAGCGGCTCGGCGCCCGGCGGCAGCTCCGTCACGACTGCGCCCGCGCCGGCGATCGACGTCGCGAGCCCGCGATGGGCGGCGGGATAGACGAGGTCGGGTCCGCAGCCCTGCACCGCGAGCGTGCGTCCCCCGACCTCGAGCGCGCCGCGATGCGCGGCCGCGTCGATGCCGCGGGCGAGCCCCGAGATCACGAGCAGCCCCGCGCGGGCGAGCTCGGACGCGAGCCGGCCGGCCACCTCGACGCCGTACGGCGTCGGCGCGCGCGAGCCCACGATCGCGACGGCGCGCGCTGCGAGCGCGCAGACGTCGCCCCGCACGAACAGACACGCCGGTGCGTCGGGCAGCGCGGCGAGGCGCGCCGGGTAGAGCGCTGAGCCGAACGGCACCGCGCAGACGCGGAGCGCCGCGAGCCGCTCCAGTGCCGCGAGGGCGCCGGGGCTCCCGGCGCCGCCCGCCGCGTCGGCCTGCGCCAGCCGGCGGCGCGCCTTCGCGGGCGCAAGGAAGCTGGGCGCGATCGCGTCGAGCCAGCGCGCGAGGCGCGCGCGCTCGGCCGCGCCTGCGCTGCAGGGGTCGATCCGGTCGGGAAGAGGCGCGCAGCCGACACCGGCCGGCGGCTCGGGAAGATCGGCGGGATCGCGGTCCACCGGGGCTCCGCGGGACCGGGGCGACGGAGGAATACCCGCGCGCGAGGGCGCGCGCCACGGCGAGCCCCGAAAACGGCGACGCGCGGACCGCCCGCCGGGCGATCCGCGCGTCTCGACTCGAAGGCTGGCTTCAGCGCGTCGCGCTGCGGAAGCGGTCGCCCCGGGAGATCGAATCCGTCGACGCGGTCAGGACCCCGACCGCGCTGCCGTTCTGCGTCTCGACCACGATCACGCGACCGATCACCTCGTCCGCGATGCGCCGGCCGTCGGCGCCGGCGTAGTCGCCCGTCCGGCCGTAGCGCGGGCGGTAGATCTCGAAGCTGTTGCCGATCGCGACGCCGTCGCTGGTGCCGCGCTGGAGGTAGACCACGTCCTGAGTGCCCATGATCGAGCGGCTCTCGGGCAGCGCGACCACGGCGCCGTCGAGCCCGCTCGGGCTCGCGGTCGAACGCACCTCGGTGTTCACGATGCGGCGCGGGTAGACGCCGTCGCGGGTCATGATCTCGCTCGCGGCCGCCTTGATCTCGACCTGGGCCGAGTCGGCGATCACGTTCGTGACGACGCCCCAGCCGAGCACCTGGACGATGCGGCCGATCGCCCGGCCGGTCTCGGGATCGATCGCGTCGGCGGTCTCGCGGAAGAACGTGAGCTCCTCGCCGCTGCGCACCGCGCCCTCGCCCACGCCGATCGTCACGACGTCGCCCGTGGCATGGAGCGTGCGCTCGGGCATGCCCGCGATCACGCGCGCCTTCACGTCGAGGTTCTCGGTCGCCACGAAGCCCGTGAGCTCGATCGAGCTGAAGCGCATCGGCGCCACCGCGCCCGGCGCGAGCGTGCCGCCCGAGCCCGCCGCGAGGCGCGCGGCCTCGTCGTCGCCGATCGGGCGGATCGAGCTGCCGCTGATGAAGAGCTTCTGGCCGGGATAGATCCAGTGGGGGTCCTTGACCTCCGTCTGGTTCGCCTCCCAGAGGGACGGCCAGAGCCACGGCTGTCCCAGATAGGCCTCGGAGATGTCCCACAGCGTGTCGCCCTTGGCGACGGTGTGGACGCGCCCTTCGACGCCGTTCGCGTCGCGAACCGACGGGCCGACGACGACCTGGTGGCCCGCCGGGGCCGCAGGCGGCGCTTCCGCGGGCTTCGCCGCGGAATCGACGTTGGCCGAGGCCCCTGCCTCGGCTGCGGCCGGAGTGGCGGCGACGAGCGCGAGGACGGCGGCGTACGAAAGCTGGCGGATCGACATCGAACCCCTCCGCGTTGGCGGGAGCCGGAGCTCCCGCGCCCGGGCGGCCACGGTCGGGGCGCACGCCGCGCACCCATCCCGTCCCGCCTGCGGGCATCGAGGGCCTCATCGGCCCGACGCGGCGCGGGCTTGACGGGCCGGGTGCGTCGGGGCTTCCCCTAGCCCTGGTCGGAGGCCGGAGCGGGCGCGGCGCCGGGGGCCGCCGTCGCGGGGCCGAGGCGGGTGCCCATGGCGCGGATCTGGGCCGCCCAATCGGGCTCGGCCGCGGCGGGGTCCGTCTGCCGCTTCTTGAGCTCGTCGATGCCGTTCACCGCCCGGGCGATCGTCTCGCGGGCCCGGTCGGTCTCGCCGTTCGCCTCGTAGGCCTGGGCGAGGTGCCAGCGCACCACCTCGACCGTGGGGTCGCCCGGGGTCGAGGCGCCCTCGGCCTCGCGCAGGTAGCCGATCGCCGCCGTGGGCGCGCCCTTCTTGAAGAGCACCCAGCCGAGGGTGTCGGCGACGCTCGCGTTCTCCGGCATCGCCGCCTTCGCCGCCTGGGCGAGCTCGAGCGCGCGATCCAGGTCGGTGCCCTTCTCGGCCAGCAGGTAGGCGAGGTTGTTCTTCGCGACCGCGAGGCTGTCGTCGAGCTTGACCGCCTCGCCGTAGTTCTCGATCGCGCCGTCGGTGTCGCCGGTCGCCTCGAGGATCGTGCCGAGCACGACCCGGAGCTGCGCCGAGTCGGGCCGCTGCGCGATCGCCTTCTTGTAGGTCTCGATCGACTCGTCCTTGCGACCGCTCGCGAGCAGGAGCTGGGCGAGCGCCTGGTAGGGGCCGATGTCGTTCGGGTCGAGCTCCGCCGCGCGCCGGAACTGCTGCTCCGCCTCGCCGAGGTTGCCCGAGGCCGCGTAGGCGGAGCCCAGGAGCTGCACCAGCTTCGCGTTCTGCGGCGATGCCTCGGCGGCGCGCCGGATGCGCTCCACCGAGTCCGGCAGCTTGTTCTCGGCGCGATCGAGCAGGAGCAGCGTGTTCAGGATCTCGGGGTGGTGCGGCGTCATCGAGTCGGCGCGCTCGAGGTTCCGCCGCGCCTGCGGAAGGCGCTGCTTCAGCACGTCCACGCGTCCCATCGCGTACCAGCCCTCGGCGGTGCGCTTGTCCTCGGGGATCTTCTCGAGCTCGGCGTATGCGTCGTCGACGCGGCCGATGCGCACCAGGCTCTGGGCCACCACGATGCGGATCGCGGGATCGTCGTTCTCGGCGAGGGCCTTGCGTCCCTCCTCGACGGCCAGGTCGTCGGCGCCGAGAGACGCGTGGATGCGCGCCAGCAGCTTGCGCGCCTCGGTGAGGCCGGCCTCGAGCTCGAGGGCCCGGGCGGCCTCGGTGCGCGCGCCGTTGCGGTCGTTCTGGAAGAACAGCGCCGAAGCGAGCAGGAAATGCGCCTGCGCCCAGTCGGGCCGGATCTCGATCGCGCGCCGCAGGCTGGTGGCGGCCTGGTCGTAGCGACCCTCCGCGAGATCGATCTTCGACTTCACGAACATCGCCTCGGCGCTGTTCGGGTCGGAGGCGAGCACGGCGTCGGCGATGGTGCGGCCTTCGGCGACCTTGTCCTTGTCGCCCTCGCGGTAGCCGAGGTCGAGCAGCAGCTCGGCCTTGCGCAGCTGCGCGCGCGTGTCGTCGGGCTTCGCCTTCAGCGCCTCTTCCGCTGCGGCGAGCGCGCCCGGCGCGTCGCCGCGCTGCGAGCGGTAGGCGGAGAGCACGAGGTACGGGTCGACCTCGCCAGGCCTCGCCTTCGTCGCGGTCTCGACCATCTCGTCGGCCTTCGCGCTGTCGCCGCGGGCGGCATAGAAGCGCGCCAGCGAGTAGATCAGCTCGAGGTCCGCGGGGGTCTTCTCGAGGCCCGCGCGCAGAACGGCCTCGGACTCGTCGAAGCGGCTCTGCGAGTAGTAGAAGCTGCCGAGCGTTCGCACCGCGACCGAGTACTCCTCGGGGGTCGCCTGCTCGAGCGCCTTCTTGTACTCGGCCTCGGCTTCGGCCAGGCGCTTCGGATCGCGCGCCAGGAAGCCTGCGTAGGCGCTGCTCGCGGGGAAGCCGGGCTTCGTGCTCACGAGCTTCTGGAGCAGGGGCTCCGCGGCGGGACGGTCGCCGTTGCGCTCGAGGAAGTCGGAGAGCACCACCAGCGGCGCGGCGTCGTCGGCTCCGACCTCGACCGCCTTCTCGAACGCTGCCTTCGCCTCCTCGGGGCGCTTCAGCTGCTCGAGCACCTGGCCGCGCAGCAGGTGGGCGACGAAGCGGTTCGGGTCGGCGGCGATCACGGCGTCGGCCTGGGCCAGCGCCTCCTCCCGCTCGCCCGCCATGCGCGCGAGCTGACCGTACTCGAGGCGCGCGTCCAGGTTGTCGGGCGAGAGGCGCGCGGTCTCGCGCAGCTCCCAGTACCCCTCGCGCAGCTTGTTCGACTGGAGGTAGGCCTTCGCGAGCGCGTAGTGGGCGGGACCGTAGTTCGGGTCGATCTGGAGCACGTTCTTGTACTCGATGATCGCCTCGGCGGTCTTCTTGTCCTTGGCGTAGGCGTCGCCGCTCTCCATGTGCGCCGCGAGCTTCGCCTGGTCGTCCTGGCAGGCGAGCAGGACGACGCAGGAGAGGACGGCGAGGAAGCGGGTGACGACGGTCCGGGACATGCAAGATCCCCCAGGTGGTGAGCCGGCCTTGAATATCCGAAAGGCCTGGAGAGATCAACGGTGGAAAGCCCGGGGCGCTCGGCGCTGCGCGGCGCCGCGCGTCAAGCCGGCGGCGAGGCGTCGCCGCCGTCCGCGACGTGCCGTCGCCAGTTCGGATGGGTGATCCCGAGGCGGGCCACCACGTAGTTGAGCTTGCGGCGGGAGATGCGCAGGAGACGGGCAGCCTCCTTCTGGACGAAGCCGGCCCGCGAGAGCGCCTCGAGCACGACCGCGCGCTCGACCGCCGCGAGGTCGAGCCCGTCCGCGGGGAGGCCGCTGGTCCAGGGACGTCCGGGGGCCGGCGGCGCCGCGACGCCCGAGAGCCCGATGTCGGCCGCGTCGATGCTGTCGCCGTCCGCCATCAGCACCGCCCGCTCGATCGCGTTGCGAAGCTCCCGCACGTTGCCCGGCCAGGGATGCGCCCGGATCGCCGCGAGGGCGTCGGGCGCGAAGCCGCGGTGGGGGCGCCCGAGGTCGCGTCCGAACTCCGCCAGGAAGTGTCGGGCGAGGGCCTCGACGTCGTCGGGCCGCTCGCGCAGCGGCGGCAGGTGGATGCGGATCACGTTGAGACGGAAGTAGAGGTCCTCGCGAAAGCGACCCTCGCGGATCGCCTGCTCGAGATCGCGGTGGGTCGCGGTCACGATCCGGACGTCGGTGCGGATCGCGCGCGTGCCGCCGAGGCGCTGGAACTCCTGCTCCTGGAGCACGCGCAGGAGCTTCGCCTGGGTCATCGGCGACATGTCGCCGATCTCGTCGAGGAAGAGCGTGCCGCCGTTCGCCTGCTCGAAGCGGCCGATGCGCGTGCGGTCGGCGCCGGTGAAGGCGCCGCGCTCGTGACCGAAGAGCTCGGACTCGAGCAGCGTCTCGGGAAGCGCCGCACAGTTCACGCTGACGTAGGGGCCGCTCGCCCGCGGCGACGCGCCGTGCACGAGGCCGGCGATCAGCTCCTTGCCGGTGCCGGTCTCGCCCGTCACGAGCACCGTCGAGCGCGTGGCCGCCACGCGCTGGGCGAGCTCCAGGGCCGCGCGCAGCGCCGGGCTCGAGCCCACCACCTGGCGCGACGCGAAGCGCTGCGCGCGCTCGGCGCGCAGGCTCGACACCTCGCGCAGCAGGCGCGCGTGCTCGACCGCGCGGCCGACCCGCGCCTCGAGCTGCTCGAGCTCGAAGGGCTTCTGCACGAAGTCGAAGGCGCCGATCCGCATCGCCTCGACGGCGCTCTCGATGCTCCCGAAGGCCGTCATGAGCAGCACCGCGGTGCGGGCGTCACGGTCGCGGGCGGCCCGCAGCACGGCCATGCCGTCGGCGCCGGGGAGACGCATGTCGGTGACGACGACGTCGTAGGGCTCGGCCTCGCGATCGGCGAGACGCGCGATCGCAGCGTCGCCGCTCTCGGCCTCGTGCACCTCGCCCCAGCTCTCCTCGAGCGCGCGCACGATGCCGCGCCGGAGCGTCGCTGCGTCCTCCACCACCAGCACCCGGGCGCGGGAAGCCGGCGCGCTCATGCGCTCCGGGCCTCGGCGAGGGGGAGGCGGAGCCGGAAGCACGCGCCAGGGCCCGCAGCGGGCGCGAGCTCGGCGAGCTCGAGGCTTCCGCCGTGGCTCGCGGCCACCTTCTGGGCGAGGGCGAGGCCGATCCCGCTGCCGCGCTGCTTCGTGGTGAAGAACGGGTAGAAGACGCGCTCGCGGAGCTCCGCCGGAACGCCGGGGCCGGTGTCCGCCACCTCGAGCACGAGCGCGCGCGGCGCGGGTCCCGCGGGCGGCGGCGCGCCGGATCCGTCGGCGGGCACGGCCCAGGTCGCGACCGGCGCGCTGCTCCCGCCGCACTCGACACGCGCGGCGACGCGGAGACTTTTGCGCTCGGGCGCGACGGCGGTCATCGCCTCGAAGGCGTTCACGATCAGGTTGACCAGCACCGCGCGCAGCGCGTCGGCGTCACCATGCAGCGTCGGCAGGCCCGGCTCGACGGCGCGCTCGATCGGGCCGTCGAAGGGCAGGCGCTGCCGGGCGAGGGCGAGCGCCTCGTCGAGCAGCGCCGCGGGCTCGACGGCGCGATGGACCAGCGCCAGCGGCTTCACGAACTCGAGGCTCTCGGTCACCGTCGCCGCGAGGCTCCGGAGCTCGCCGGTCACGTCCGCCAGGAGCGCGATCTCGTCTGCGCAGTCCCGCCGCGCCTCGAGCCGGCGGCGCAAGAGGCCCGCGAGCACCTCGACCGCGGCGAGGGGCGTTCGCAGCTCGTGGGCCAGGCCCGCCGCCATCTGCCCGAGCGCCGCGAGCCGCTCGTGCAGCCGCGCCTGCTCGTCCCCGCGCTCGATCGGCGCCAGATCTCGGAACACCAGCGCGGCGCCGAGCACCGCGCCGGCCTCGCCGCGCACCGGCATCAGGGTGAACCCGATCGTGCCGCCCGCCTCGCGGCCGGGACCCGGCGCGAGCGAGAGCTCCGCACGGCTCGGCCGCTCACGCCCGTCGAGGGCCTCGAGCAGCAGCCGGCAGACCATCGGCTGGCCCGCCAACGCCTCGCGGCAGTCCCGCCCGAGCCACGCCTCGGGCGCCTCCCCTGCCCGCCCGAGAATGCGCTGCGCATCCCCGTTCCAGGCCGCAAGCCGCCCGGCCGCATCCACGGCCACGAGCCCGGATCGCATCGACCCGAGCACCGCCAACGCAAACTGAGGATCACAAGCCAACACGCCCCCCGTATCGGCCCATGCCCCCCTCCCCTGTACGAAATCGTTACTGACGCCCTCCGCGCCGCCGCCGCCGCACGAGGCCAGCTCCGCCGCACGCACCTAACGCGCCGCACACGCCTCCGCCGCAAACGCCGCACCAGCTCCCAATCCCGCGACAGCCTCCACGCCCGAAACCCAGCAGCCGGCGCAATCAGCCAACGGTTCTGCCGCCTCGACGCTGGGCTCCCAGGAAACCTCCCTCCGAAAAGAAAGGGGACGGCGGCTCAACGCCGCCGTCCCCTTTGGAGACCAACTCTCTAGTCAGCGCCAGAGCGCGCCGGCGCGGGGATGTGTCGCGCGACGCGCCATGCGAGTCCGCGAGCCCGAAGCGGCGCGCGACACATCCCCGCGCCAGCCCCGCACTCCGTCAGCCCCGCACACGCGCAGCCCCGCCCTCAGTCCTCGTCGCCAGAAGGCACCAGATACCGCTTCCCGCTCTGGTGCAGCCACCCCTCGCCCTTCATCTCCTTCACCACCCGCGTCACCGTCTCGCGCGACGTTCCGATCATGTCCGCGATCTGCTGGTGCGTGAGCGGCGGCGTCGCGCGGCGTCCGTCGGGGCCGGGCTCCTCGGCGGCGAGCCGCCGCATCAGCCCCTTCGTGCGCTCCTTCACGCGCTGGAACGAGAGCGAGCTCGCCTGCTCGTCCACCTCGCGCAGGCGCCGCACGAGCTCCTGGATCACGCCCATGGCGAGGTCCGGGCTCGTCCGCAGCGCATTCAGGAAGTCGTTGCGCGAGAGCGCGAGCAGGCGCGCCGGCTCGAGCGTCTTCACCGACGCGACGCGCGGCGCGCGGTCGAGCAGCGCCATCTCGCCGAAGAATCCGCCGGGATCGAGGAACATCAGGATCTTCTCCCGTCCCTCGTCGGAGAGCTTCGTCACCTTCACGCGACCCTCGCGGATCACGTACATGTAGTCGCCGGGGAGGCCTTCCTCGACGATCGTGGTGTTGCGCGCGAAGCGGCGCTCGATCAGGAGCGACGCGATCAGCTCGAGGTCGGCGTCGCTCACCTGGGAGAAGAGCGGGATCGCGCGCAGCGACTCGATTGCTTCCTTGCCGCGGGTCGGCGAGCTCACAGCAGATCCTCCCGTCCCCGGGCCCGCAGCCCGTCGACCACCTTGCGGAGCGCCTGGCTCCGATCGAGGCGGGCGACGAGCAGCGCGTCGGGCGTGTCGATCACGGCCAGCCCCTCGACACCGAGGAGCACCACCTGCCGTCCTCGACGGCCGCCGGCGCTCCAGACGAGATTGCCGCGGGCGTCCTCCAGCATCGCATCTCCTTCGACCTGACGGTTGGCCGATTCTGTGACGCCGATCTCTTCCGCGAGAGAAGCCCAGGTGCCGACGTCGCTCCAGCGAAACCCTACCGGCAGGGTCCAGACCTTCGCGCTGCGCTCGAGCACGGCCACGTCCACCGGGAGCGACGGCGCCGCCCGGTAGGCGGCCGCGACCGCCCGGGGGCCCGGTCTTCGCCTGCCCTTGGCATCGAGCTTCCCCAGGGCGGCGGCGACGTCCGGCGCGTGGGCGGCCATCTCGGCGAGGAGCGTCCGCGCGCCCCAGACGAAGATGCCGGCGTTCCACAGGTGCCCGCCCCGGCGCAGCATGCGCTGCGCCCGGGCCGCATCCGGCTTCTCGACGAAGCGGCGCACGCGCCGTAGGCCCGGGAAGCCCGCGGCCGGCGGCCCGACCTGGATGTAGCCGTAGCCGGTGTCGGGGCGCGTGGGCTCGACTCCGAGCGTCACCAGCACCCCGGCCCGTGCGGCCGCCCGGGCCGCCTTCCGCACCGCCCGCGCGAAGGCGGCGGCATCGGGGATCAGATGGTCCGCCGGCAGCACCACGAGCACGGCGTCGGGATGCGCCGCCGCGATGCGCTTCGCCGCGTAGCCCGCGGCCATCGCCGTGTTCCGGCGCAGGGGCTCGACCAGCACGCGCGACGCCGGAAGGCCGCTCTCGCGCCGAATCTCCACCGCGTGGTCGGCGCCGCAGACGAGCCAGGTGCGCTCCGGCGGCGCGAAGCGTGCCGCGCGGTCGAGGGTCGCCCGGAGCAGGCTGCGCCCGCCGGCCACGCGCAGCAGCGGCTTCGGGTAGCGCCGCCGCGAGCGCGGCCAGAAGCGCTCGCCCGCGCCCCCGGCGAGGATCACGGCGTGGATCTCCGGCGCGCCGCCTCGCCCGCTCGCTGCCGCCAACGCGCGCGCCTAGGGCCGTCCCACGCAGGTGTAGGAGAAGCCGGCCGCGCGCATCGGCTCGGGCTCGTACACGTTGCGCAGGTCGACGAGCACCGGCCGACGCATCGCGTTCCGCATCCGGTCGAGGTCGAGCATCCGGAACTGGTTCCACTCGGTCACGAGCACCACGGCATCGGCGCCCTCGCAGGCCTCGTACTCGTTCTGGCACATCGCCACCTCGGGCAGGACCTTCGCGGCGTTCGGCATCGCGACCGGGTCGTAGGCCTTCACGTGCGCGCCCTTGGCGATCAGCCCGCGCAGGATGTCCACCGCCGGCGCGTCGCGCATGTCGTCGGTCTCGGGCTTGAAGGAGAGGCCGAGCACGCCGATCTCCTTGCCGGCGAGGCTTCCGCCGACGGCCTCCTCGATCTTGCCGACCATGCGCAGGCGCTGGCGCTCGTTCACCCGGATCACGGTCTCGATGATCTCGAGCCGCTCGCCGATCTCGCGGGCGAAGTGCGCCGCCGAGCTCGTGTCCTTCGGGAAGCACGAGCCGCCGTAGCCGGGGCCGGCGTGCAGGAACTTCTGCCCGATCCGCCCGTCGAGGCCGATGCCCTTCGCGATCGCGTGCACGTCGCCGCCGATCTTCTCGCACAGGTTCGCGATCTCGTTGATGAAGGAGATCTTGGTGGCGAGGAAGGCGTTGGCCGCGTACTTGATGAGCTCGGCGGTCGGGATGTTGGTCATCACGATCGGGCGCTCGATCAGCGAGAGCGGGCGGTAGAGATCGCGCAGGATCGCAGCCGCCTCGTCGTCCTCGACGCCGATCACCACCCGGTCGGGCCGCATGAAGTCCTGGATCGCGGCGCCCTCGCGCAGGAACTCGGGATTCGAGGCGACGGAGAAGCGCGCCTTCTTCCCGGCCTTGGTGAGCTCGGCCTGGATCAGCTCCTTCACGCGCTGCGAGGTGCCGACGGGCACCGTGCTCTTCGTGATCACGACCTTGTAGCCGTCCATGGCCTGGCCGATCTCGCGGGCGACGGCCTCGACGTAGCGGAGGTCGGTGCTCCCGTCGTCGCGGGGCGGCGTGCCGACGGCGATGAAGATCGCAAGCGACGAGGCGATCGCGCCCGACGTGTCGGTGGTGAAGGAGAGACGCCCGGCGTGGACGTTGCGCGCCACCAGCGCGTCGAGGCCCGGCTCGTAGATCGGGATCTCGCCGCGCTCGAGCGCCTTGATCTTCGCCTCGTCCTTGTCGGCGCAGACGACCGTCGCGCCGAACTCGGCGAAGCAGGCTCCGGTGACGAGCCCGACGTAGCCCGTTCCGACGACACACACGTTCATGACGTTCTCCTAGGAGCGGAAGCTCTCGATGGTGCGCGCGATGCCTTCGTCGAGGGAGACCGCGGGCTCGTAGCCGAGCGCCTCCCGCGCGCGGGTCAGGTCCGCGAGGCTGTCGCGCACGTCGCCTGCGCGACCCGGCTCGTAGACCGGTTCGACGCGCGCGCCCGTCGCCTTCTTCACGGCAGCGAAGAGCTGGTTCAGGCTCACGCGCTTGCCGCCGGCCACGTTGATCACGAGGCCCGGCGCCTTCGGCGCGAAGGCCGCGAGCCAGTTGGCCTGCACCGCATCGGCGACGTAGGTGAAGTCGCGGGTCTGCTCGCCGTCGCCGTAGATGTGGGGCGGCTCGCCAGCGAGGCAGGCCGTGACGAAGCGCGGGATCACCGCGGCATACTCGCTCTTCGGATTCTGGCGCGGCCCGTAGATGTTGAAATAGCGCAGCGCCACGGTCTCGAAGCCGTAGAGCTGGTTGTAGAGCTGACAATACGCCTCGCCGGCGTACTTCTGGAGCCCGTAGGGCGAGAGCGGCATCGGCGGCATGTTCTCGACCTTGGGCAGGGTCGGCGCGTCGCCGTAGGCGGCCGAGGAGGCTGCGAAGACCAGGCGACGCACCCCGGCCTGGCGCGCGGTCTCGAGCAGCAGCAGCGTGCCGTCGATGTTGACGCGGTTGGTGCGGATCGGCTCGGCCACGCTGCGCGGCACCGACGGCACGGCGGCCTCGTGGAACACGAGCTCGCAGCCGGCGACCGCGCGCTCCACGGTCGCGGGATCGCACAGGTCGCCCCGGATCAGCTCCACCGCCGCGCGCGCGGGCGCGAGGTTGCGCTCGCTCCCGCTCGAGAAGTCGTCGAGCACGCGGACGCGATAGCCCTCGGCGACGAGGCGGTCGACGAGATGGCTCCCGATGAAGCCCGCGCCTCCCGTGACGAGGGCGATCCTTTCGGGCCGTGCTGCGCTCACCCGATCTCCTTCAGCCATGCGACGAACCGTTCGATGCCTTCCGCGACGCGCGTCGTCGGCGAGTAGCCGAGCAGCTCTCGTGCGCGGGTCGTGTCCGCCCAGGTCTTCGTAACGTCTCCGGTCTGACGCGGCTGCCAGTCGATCTTCGCCGGGACGCCCAGGGCGCGCTCGAGCTGCTGCACCACTTCGAGCACCGAGGTCGTGCGGCCCGCGCCGAAGTTGATCACGGCATAGCCGAGGTCGCGATCGAGCGCCGTCACGAGGCCCGTCACGAGATCCTCGACGAAGGTGAAGTCGCGCACGGCCGACCCGTCGCCGTAGATCGGGATCGCCTCGCCCCGGCGCATCCGGTCCGCGAACTTGCGGATCGCGAGGTCCGGCCGCTGGCGCGGCCCGTAGGCGGTGAAGATGCGCGCGCCCACGACCGGAAGCCCATGGGCGTGATGGAACGAGTGCGCCACGAGCTCGCACGCCTTCTTGGTCGCGGCGTAGGGCGAGATCGGGTGGTCCACGTTGTCGGTCTCGCGAAAGGGCTCGTTCGGCCCGGCGCCGCGCTCGCCGTAGACCGACGACGACGACGCGTAGACCACACGCGGTCCGCCGTGCCGGACGGCGCCCTGCAGGATCACCGAGGTCCCGACCACGTTCACGTCTGCGTACGCGATGGGCCGCTCGAGGCTCGGCCGCACGCCCGCGAGCGCCGCGAGGTGCACGACGCCGTCGAAGCGGTGCGCGGCGAAGACCGCGTCCATGCGCTCGGCGTCGCGGATGTCGGCGCGCTCGAGGCGGAACGCGGGCGAGCCGAGCGCTCCGCGCAGGTTCCGGAGCTTGTCGGCCTCGGGGTAGAAGAGATCGAAGGAGTCGACGCCGACGACCTCGCGGCCCTCGCCGAGGAGCCGATCGACGAGCGTCGAGCCGATGAATCCCGCGGCGCCCGTCACGAGCACGCGCTCCGGCCGTGCGCTCATCGCGTCCCGGCCCCGCCGCGCCGCCGTCCGCTCGCGCGCTCCTGCGCCTCGAGATCGGACTCGACCATGATCCGCATCAGCTGCTCGAAGGGCATGCGCGCCTCCCAGCCGAGCTCGCGCTTGGCCTTGCTCGGGTCGGCGAGCAGGGTGTCCACCTCGGCGGGGCGCAGGAAGCGCGGGTCCACCTGCACGAAGTCCGCGGGGTCGAGGCCCACGTGGGCGAAGGCCGCCTCGACGCACTCGCGCACGGTGTGCTGGCGGCCGGTGCCGATCACGTAGTCCGTGGGCTCGTCGCGCTGGAGCATGCGCCACATCGCGTCCACGTACTCCGCCGCGTAGCCCCAATCGCGCCGCGCCTCGAGGTTGCCCATCGGCAGCGCGTCCTGGAGTCCGAGCTTGATGCGCGCGACGGCCTCGGAGACCTTGCGCGTCACGAACTCGCGGCCGCGGCGCGGCGACTCGTGGTTGAACAGGATCCCCGACACCGCGAACAGGCCGAAGCTCTCGCGGTAGTTGACGGTGATCCAGTGGCCGAAGAGCTTCGCCACGGCGTAGGGGCTGCGCGGGTAGAACGGCGTCGCCTCGCGCTGCGGCACCTCCTGCACCTTGCCGAACATCTCCGAGCTCGAGGCCTGGTAGAAGCGGATCGCCGGGTCGACGAGGCGCACCGCCTCGAGCAGGCGCGTCACGCCGAGGGCCGTGAACTCGCCCGTGAGCGAAGGCTGCGACCACGACGTCGGAACGAAGGACTGCGCCGCGAGGTTGTAGACCTCCATCGGCCGCACGTCCCGCAGCAGGTTCACGAGGGAGCTCGGGTCGAGGAGATCCGCCTGGTGCAGCGCGATGCGCGACGTCAGGTGCGCGATGCGCTCGTAGTTCTCGGTGCTCGAGCGGCGCACCATGCCGTGCACCTCGTAGCCCTTCTCGAGCAGGAGCTCCGCAAGGTACGAGCCGTCCTGGCCGGTGACGCCGGTGATCAACGCGCGGCGCACGTCGCTCACGCGGGCCCCCCGCGGCCGGCCTCGGCCGAGTCGCCGACCGGGGACGGCGGCTCCGGTGCGGCGCCGTCGAAGAGACCCAGGTTTCGGACCAGGCGCCAGGTGAGCACCAGCACCGCCAGCAGGA
>Ga0105106_10001748_pt1 | contig 15512 bp, 11 predicted proteins | sample PPLLaktember2015_5_FD_79109 | JGI IMG/M metagenome (GOLD analysis project Ga0105106, IMG submission 79109) | Freshwater sediment microbial communities from Prairie Pothole Lake near Jamestown, North Dakota, USA - PPLs Lake P8 Core (1) Depth... | ecosystem: Environmental > Aquatic > Freshwater >...
ACGAGCATCGTCAGGTAAGTCTTGTATGCTTCCTCGATCGAGTCGGCGTACTCCTGCGTCCAGCCTTCTCCCAGGTCGGGGTCCATCAGCCTCGCTTTCACGGAGTCGAGGTCGAGCGCCCTGATCGCGTTGACGACTTCGTGCGTGGGTTTGCCGGTCAGTTGCTTGGGTTGCATTGTGGTCCTCTCGTGTTGGAGTTTCGCGCCGCAGCGGCGCGCAGGATTGCCCGAACAGATTACGTGCCCACGGTCAAAAGAGGGGTCGGTCGCCTCGCGTCGCCCCTGTCGACCTGCTCTAGCGGGCAAAAAAAGACTAAAGCACGATTAAGCTATCCGAGAAACCCCGACACGGCTGTAGGGTGCCGCCGACAAAGCGGGTAAGAAAAACTCCGACATGAGCCCACCATCCCGCGCGCCGGCCGGCGCGGCGCCTGTGGCGCTGCTCGCCGCGCTCCTCGCCGCCCTTTCGATGATCGGCCCTTTCGCGGTCGATACCTACCTGCCGTCGTTCCCGGCGATACAGGCGGATCTCGCGGTCTCGGCGGTCGAGGTGCAGCAGACCCTGTCGCTGTATCTCCTGGCTTTCGCGGTGATGATGCTCTTCCACGGCACGCTGTCCGATTCCTTCGGACGCCGCCCGGTGGTGCTCGTCAACATGGCCGTGTTCGCGCTGGCGTCGGCCGGCTGCGCCCTTGCCGCGAGCTTCGAGCAGCTGCTTTTCTTTCGGGCGCTGCAGGGTGCTTCGGCGGGCGCCGGTATCGTCGTCGGCCGCGCGATCATCCGCGACCGCTTCGAAGGCCACGCCGCGCAGCGCCTGATGTCGCTCGTGACGATGATCTTCGGCCTCGCTCCGGCGATCGCGCCGGTGGTCGGCGCCTGGCTGCAGGGCGCTTACGGCTGGCGCGCGGTGTTCGTATTCCTGGTCGCCTACAGCGCGCTGCTCCTGCTCGCGTGCCATCTGCGCCTGCCCGAGTCGCTGCCGTCCGCCCAGCGACAGCCGTTTCGGCTCGGCCCGCTCGCCCGTAATTACTGGTCGCTCGGCCGCAGCCTGCCGCTCTTCCTGATCTCGTCCGCGATCGCGCTCAACTTCAGCGGCTTCTTCCTGTATATCGTATCGGCGCCGGCTTTCATCTACGACGTGCTGGGGCTGACCGCCCACGACTTCCCTTGGCTTTTCATCCCGGGCATCGTCGGGGTGATGACGGGCGCCTACGTCTCGGGCCGGCTCGCCGGCAAAGTGAGCCCTCGCAAAACAGTGCAGCTCGCCTATGCCGTGATGTCCGTGGCGGCGGCGTGCAACCTCGGCTACAGCGCTCTCGCGCAGGCGGCGCTGCCGTGGTCGGTCCTGCCGGTGATGTTCTACAGCGCGGGCGTGGCGCTCGCGATGCCCACGCTGACTATCCTCGCGCTCGATCTCTTTCCGCAGAATCGGGGGCTTACCGCGTCGCTCATCGGCTTTTCGCACAGTCTCGTGTCGGGTATCGCAGCAGGCGTCGTAGCGCCTTTGGTTTCGCACAACGACTTTACGCTCGCGCTCGGCATGGCGGCGTTCGCGGCGCTCGGCTGGATCGCGTGGAGACTGTATACACGCCTCGCGTGCTAAAATTCGGCCCTTTGCAATCAGCAACTTGCGTCGCTCTTCCAGCGCCTCCCCACCCGATGACTTCCGATCGCCTGCTAAAGCTCGAAGCTGCCCTCAAAACGCGCATCCTGATCCTGGACGGGGCGATGGGCACGATGATCCAGACCTACAACCTGGGCGAGGCCGAGTATCGCGGCGAGCGCTTCAGGGATTACGCGCACGACGTGAAGGGCAACAACGACCTCCTCGTCCTCACGCAGCCCGGAATCGTCCGCGAGATCCACGACCAGTACCTGGAGGCCGGCGCTGACCTGATCGAGACCAATACTTTCAACTCGACGAAGGTTGCGCAGGCCGATTACCACATGGAAGAGCTCGTGCACGAGCTCAACTTCGAGGCCGCGAAAATCGCTCGTGCCGCCGCCGATGCGTTCGAAGCGCGCGACCCGTCCCGGCCGCGGTTCGTGGCGGGAGCGATAGGTCCCACCAACCGCACCGCGTCGATCTCGCCCGACGTGAACGATCCCGGCTACCGCAACACGAGCTTCGACGCGCTCGTCGACGCCTATACCGAAGCCGCGCGCGCGCTGCACGAAGGCGGCGTCGACCTCTTCCTCGTCGAGACGATTTTCGACACGTTGAACGCCAAGGCGGCGCTTTTCGCGATCGACCAGTATTGCGAGCAGGCGGGGGTGCGCATACCGGTCATGATCTCGGGCACGATCACCGACGCGTCGGGTCGCACGCTCTCCGGCCAGACGCCCGAAGCGTTCTGGAACTCGGTGCGCCATGTGAAGCCGATCACGATCGGGCTCAACTGCGCGCTCGGCGCGAAGCTGATGAGGCCCTACATCGAGGAGATCGCGACGATCGCCGACACTTTCGTCTGCGCCTATCCGAACGCGGGGCTGCCCAATCCGCTAGCCGAGACCGGCTACGACGAGACGCCCGAGCAGACGGCGGCCTATCTCCTCGATTTCGCGCAAAGCGGCTTCGTGAATATCGTGGGCGGCTGCTGCGGCACGACGCCGGCGCACATCAAGGCGATCGCCGAAGCGGTGAGAGGCCTGCCGCCGCGGGTCGTGCCGAAAATCGAGCACCGCACGCGCCTCTCCGGGCTTGAGCCGCTCAACATCGGAGACGATTCGCTGTTCGTCAACATCGGCGAGCGCACCAACGTCACCGGCTCACCGGGTTTTTCGAAGCTCATCCTGAACGGCGATTTCGGCGCCGCGCTCTCGGTCGCGCGCCAGCAGGTCGAAAACGGCGCGCAGATGATCGACGTCAACATGGACGAGGCGATGCTCGATTCCAAGGCGGCGATGGTCAAATTCCTGAGCCTCGTCGCCTCCGAGCCCGACATTTCGCGCGTTCCCGTCGTCATCGACTCGTCCAAGTGGGAGGTGATCGAAGCGGGGCTGAAGTGCGTGCAGGGCAAGTGCGTCGTCAACTCGATCAGCATGAAAGAGGGCAAGGACGAGTTCGTGCGCCACGCGAAGCTTGCCAAGCGCTACGGCGCGGCGGTGATCGTGATGGCGTTCGACGAGCAGGGCCAGGCCGACACGCTCGAGCGCAAGATCGAGATCTGCGGTAACGCGTACCGCATCCTCGTCGAGGAAGTGCATTTCCCCGCCGAAGACATCATTTTCGATCCGAACATCTTTGCGATCGCCACCGGCATCGAGGACCACAACAACTACGGGGTCGATTTCATCAAGGCGACGCGCTGGATCCGCGAGAACCTGCCGCACGCGCGCGTCTCCGGCGGGCTTTCCAACATCTCGTTCTCGTTCCGCGGCAACAATCCGGTGCGCGAGGCGATACACACCGCGTTCCTCTATCACGCGATCAAGGCCGGCCTCACGATGGCGATCGTGAACGCGGGGCAGATCGGCGTCTACGACGAGATCCCGAAAGACCTGCTGGCGCACGTCGAAGACATCATTTTCAACCGCCGCCACGACGCGGCCGAGCGCATGGTCACTTTCGCCGAAAGCGTGAAGGGACAGGTCAAGGTCGGGGCACAGGAGCTCGAGTGGCGCAAAGGCACGCTCGAAGAGCGGCTCACGCACGCACTCGTGAGAGGCATCGCCGATTACATCGTCGAGGACACCGAAGAGGCCCGCGTCAAGTACGGCAGGCCCATAAACGTGATCGAAGGGCCGCTCATGGACGGCATGAACGTCGTCGGCGACCTTTTCGGCTCGGGCAAGATGTTTCTGCCTCAGGTGGTGAAATCGGCGCGCGTGATGAAGCAGGCGGTCGCCCACCTCGAGCCTTATCTCGCCGCGGAGAAGCTCGCCGCGGGCGACCACCGGCCCAAAGGCAAGATCGTGCTCGCCACCGTCAAAGGCGACGTGCACGATATCGGCAAGAACATCGTGGCGGTCGTGCTCCAGTGCAACAACTACGAGGTCATCAATCTCGGCGTGATGGTGCCCTGGAAGAAGATATCGGAAGTCGCGCGCGAATCGAAAGCCGACATGATCGGCCTTTCGGGCCTCATCACGCCCTCGCTCGAAGAGATGGCGCACAACGCGCGCGAGATGCAGCGCGAAGGTTACGGCGAGCTGCCGCTGCTCATCGGCGGGGCGACGACTTCGCGCACGCACACCGCGGTCAAGATCGCGCCGCATTACAAGGGACCTGTGGTGTGGGTGCCGGACGCATCGCGCTGCGTATCGGTGTGCAGCAACCTGCTCTCCGACGATGCCCGCACCGGCTACATCGCCGACGTCAGGGCCGATTACGAGCGCATCAAGATCCAGCACGAAAGCAAGAAAGGCCCGACGCTGATCCCGATTTCGCGTGCGCGCGAGAACGGCTACAAGACCGACTGGAAGAAATACACGCCGCCCAGGCCCGAGATGCTGGGCATCAAGGTGCTGAAGAACTACGACCTCGCGGAAATCGCGCAGTACATCGACTGGGGGCCTTTTTTCCAGACGTGGGAGCTTTCGGGCCCTTATCCTGCGATCCTGAACGACGAGATCGTCGGCGAGTCCGCGCGCAACGTGCTCGCCGAAGGCCAGGCGATGCTGAAAAAGATCATCGAAGGCCGCTGGCTCACCGCGGGCGCGGTGTTCGGCCTCTTTCCCGCGGCGCGCGTGAACCACGAAGACATCGAGATCTACGCCGACGAGTCGAGGAAGAAGGTGCTGATGACGTGGCACAACCTGCGCCAGCAGACCGAGAAGCCCACGGGCAACCCGAACCTCGCTCTCGCCGATTTCGTCGCGCCTAAAGCTTCGGGCGTGCCCGATTACATCGGCGCTTTCGCCGTGACCGCCGGCATCGGCATCGAGAAGCGCCTCGCGATGTTCGAGAAAGAGCACGACGACTACAACGCGCTCATGCTGAAAGCCCTCGCCGACCGGCTCGCCGAAGCGTGCACCGAAATGCTGCATGCGCGCGTGCGCAAGGAGTTCTGGGCGTATGCGAGGGACGAGCGCCTGCCTAACGCCGATCTCATCGCCGAGAAGTATCGCGGCATCCGCCCTGCGCCCGGATATCCCGCGTGCCCGGACCACACCGAGAAAGGCGCGCTTTTCGAGCTGCTGGGCGCCGAGAAAGCCGGCATACGCCTCACCGAGTCTTACGCGATGTTTCCGGCCTCGTCGGTGAGCGGTTTCTATTTCTCGCACCCCGATTCGCGCTACTTCGCGGTCGGCAAAGTCGATCGCGACCAGATCGCCGATTACGCGCGCCGCAAGGACATGCCCGTCGCCGAAATCGAGCGCTGGCTCGCGCCCAACCTCGGTTACGAGCCCGAGCCGGAGCCGGTCGAGGAAGTCGCCACGTAAAGCATTTGCGTCCCCTCAGGGGGACAGCCAGAGTGGGGGGGTCATGTCTCAAACCAACCGCGTCGCCATCGTGACCGGCGCCTCGCGCGGCATCGGCCGCGCGGTCGGCCTCGCTCTCGCGCGCGCCGGCCTCGACCTCTATCTGGTTGCGGAAGGCACCGGGGAAGAGCTCGAGGCCGCGTGCGCCGAGTGCGAATCCGCCGGCGCCAAACGGGCGCGGCACGGCGCCTTCGATCTCTCCCGCCCCGAAAGCGCAGAGGGGGTCGCGCGAGCGGCGCTGGACGCTCTCGGCCGCATCGACGTCCTGGTGAACAACGCCGGCATCCGCATACGCCATCCTTTCGGCGAGTTCACCGCGGCGGAGTTCGACGCGGTCGTCGCGGTCAACCTGCGCGCGGCTTTTCTGCTGAGCCAGGCGGTGCTGCCCGCCATGCGCGCGGTGAAAGGCGGGCGCATCATCCACATGGCGAGCCAACTGGGTCTCGTCGCCGATCCCGGCAGCGCGCTCTATGGCATCACCAAGGCCGGCCTCATCCACCTCACGCGCTCGATGGCCTACGAGCTCGGTCCCGAAGGCATCCTCGTCCACGCGGTGAGCCCGGGTCCCATCCTCACCGAGTTCTACAGGGAGCGCCTGAAGCGCGAGCCCGACCTCCTGCAAAGGCGGCTCGCGCGCTCGCCCGTCGGCCGTCTCGGAACCCCCGAAGAGATCGCCGAAGTGGTCACGTTCCTCGCCACGACGAGCGCCACGTTCATGACCGGCGGCAACGTCGTCGTCGACGGCGGTTACGTGACGCATTGACGGCCGGGCGGTGAAGGATTTCGACCGTAACGGTTACGCGATTGTCCGCGCGCTCGCGCCCGCGGCGATGCGCGAGCGGATGCTCGAAACCGCCCGCGCGCATCTCGCCGCCGCGACCCCCCCGCTGGAGTACGAAGCCGACGTGCAGTATCCGGGCGCACCCGCTACGCACGAAGCCCCCGGCGGCCGCACCGTGCGGCGGCTGCTGCAGGCGTATGCGCGCGACCCGGTCTTCGCGCAGTGGGCGACTTCGCCGCAGCTACGCGTGCGGCTTGCATCGCTGCTCGGGCCGGACATCCAGCTCTCGCAGGCGCATCACAACTGCATCATGACCAAGGACCCGAGCTACGGCAGCCTGACCAACTGGCACCGCGACATCCGCTACTGGTCTTTCGAGCGCCCCGAGCTCGTCTCGGTGTGGCTCGCGCTCGGCCGCGAGACGATCGAGAACGGCTGCCTCCTGGTGCTTCCGGGGAGCCATGCGATGGATTTCGACGCCGGCCGGCTCGACGAGGCGCAGTTTCTGCGCACCGACGTCGAGGCGAACCGCCCGGTCCTGGCGACGCAGTTCCCGGTCGAGCTCGAGCCCGGAGACGTCCTTTTCTTCCACAGCCGCCTTTTTCACTCGGCGGGGCGCAACCAGACGCGGGAGACCAAGCTTTCGGTCGTTTTCACCTACCACGACGCAGCCAACCGTCCGCTTCCGGAAAGCCGCTCCGCCGCGCTTCCCGACATCTCTCTCTGAGGCGCCGGAACAGTCGCCGCGGTCCCGGTGTTAACCCGGCGCGCGCCCTGTAAGGCGCCGGTGCGCGTTGTGACCCAGAGCGCCCGGATTCCGCCGTTCGTGAAGCGCGCCGAGGTCAACGTCGCTGCTGTCGAGGATCCGCGTCGCAGTGACCATCTCCGCCAGCACCCCGCGCGCCGCGCGGCGCTCCGCTGCGTTCGCATCGCCCAACACGATCACGTCCGCGGACGCTATCTGCTCGCGGTAAACGTCGCTGGCGAGATAGCGCGCGTCCGCGAGCTGGCGGGCACTCACCACGCAGGCGATGGAGCGCAGGTCGAGCGAGGGCGCGATTCCGGCTTCATGCAGCACCGAATTCACCGCGGCGGGCCGGGCCGCCGCAGACGCTTCGATGAGGATGCGCTGCGGACGCGCTTCGCGCACGAGCGCGATCAAAACCGTGCGCAGCGCAACCTGGCCCGTGCAGCAGATGCACCCTGAAACCCGCCGCACCGTGACCTCGCGGTCGACGAGATCGAGCGTACCCGTGCCGGGATCGTTCTGAAGCACGCCCCAGTGCTCGCCGCGCGGGCGCCCGGAGAGGAGGCGCGCGATGAGCGCGGTCTTGCCCGCACCGGCTGCGCCGGTTATGACATGCGTGGGAATGGGGTGTGGCATCGGGGAACCGCGCGAGTAGCGTCCATTATAATGAGCGCTCCCGGCGCGAGCCCCGCGGCGTTCCTCCAGTAATGCACATCCACATCCTCGGCATCTGCGGCACCTTCATGGGCGGCGTCGCCGCGATCGCCCGCGCCGCGGGTCACAAAGTCACCGGCTGCGATGCGAACGTCTACCCGCCGATGAGCACCCAGCTCGCGGCGCAGGGCGTCGAGCTGATCGAAGGCTACGGCGCGGACCAGACCAGGCTCGATCCCGACGTCTACGTGATCGGCAACGTCATCATGCGCGGCAATCCGCTGATGGAAGCGATACTCGACGGGGGACTGCCTTACATCTCCGGACCGCAGTGGCTGCGCGAGAACGCGCTGCAGGGCCGCTGGGTGCTCGCGGTGGCGGGCACCCACGGCAAGACGACGACGAGCGCGATGCTCGCGTGGATACTCGAGCACGCGGGGCTCGATCCGGGGTTTCTGATCGGCGGCGTCCCGCAGAACTTCGGCGTCTCGGCGCGCATCACCGGCACGCCTTTTTTCGTGATCGAGGCCGACGAGTACGACACCGCCTACTTCGACAAGCGCTCGAAATTCGTCCACTACCCGGCAAGGACCGCGGTCCTCAACAATCTCGAGTTCGACCACGCGGACATTTTTCCCGACCTCGCGGCGATCGAAACGCAGTTCCACCATTTCGTGCGCACCTTGCCGGCGAACGGCCTGATCGTGACGAACGGCGCGCAAGCCGCGCTCGAGCGCGTGATCGCGCGCGAATGCTGGACTCCCGTGGAGCGCTTCGATACGCGCGAAGGCTGGCATGCGGTGCCTGCGGCGAGCGGCAGCGCCTTCGAGGTTTATAACGGCGGCAAGGCGTGCGGCACGGTGCGCTGGACGCTGCTGGGCGCGCACAATCGCTCGAACGCGCTCGCGGCCATCGCGGCCGCGCGACATTCGGGCGTACCCGCCGACGCCGCGATCGAGGCGCTCGCCCGCTTCGAGAGCGTCAAGCGCCGCATGGAAGTGCGCGGGGTCGCACGAGGCGTGACCGTGTACGACGATTTCGCGCACCATCCCACCGCCATCGAGACGACGATCGAAGGACTGCGCGCGAGCGTCGACGGCGCGCGCATTTTCGCCGTCGTCGAGCCGCGGTCGAACACGATGAAGCTCGGCATCATGAAGAAAGCGCTGCCCGCGAGCCTCGCCGCGGCCGACCGCGTCTTCTGCTACAGCGGCGGGCTCACGTGGGACGCCACGGACGCGCTCGAGCCGCTCGGGGCCAAGGCGACGGTGACGGCGGATCTCGATGCGCTGGTCGTCCGGATCGCAGGCGAGGCGCGCAGCGGCGACCACGTGCTCGTCATGAGCAACGGCGGATTCGGCGGCATACACCAGAAACTACTCGACGCGCTGGGCGCGGCCAAGGTGCATCCATGATCGACATCCTCGAAAAAGACCAGCTCGGCGCATTCTGCAGGCACACCCACGTCACGTTGCGCGGCGCGGGAAGCGGCCCTCTGGAGGGGCTCACGTTCGCCGCTAAAGACATCTACGACGTCGCCGGACACAAGACCGGTTTCGGCAGTCCCGACTGGCTGCGCACCCACGCGCCGGCTGCGCGCACCGCACGCGCCGTCCAGCAGCTCCTCGATGCGGGTGCGGACATGGTCGGCAAAACGCACACCGACGAGCTCACGTTCAGCCTGAACGGCGAGAACGCCCACTACGGCACCCCGGTCAACGTGAACGCGCCAGGCCGCATACCCGGAGGCTCTTCGAGCGGGTCTGCCGCTGCGGTTGCGGGCGGCCTCGTCGATTTCGCGCTGGGGAGCGACACCGGGGGCTCGGTCCGCGCGCCGGCGAGCTTCTGCGGCGTTTACGGCCTGCGCCCTTCGCACGGACGCATTTCGCTCGAAGGCGCGTGCCCGCTCGCTTCGAGCCTCGACACCGCCGGCTGGTTCGCGCGCGACCCTTCGATCATGGAGCGCGTGGGCAGCGTGCTCCTCGCGGAGGACCCCGACGACACCGTGCCCGCGCGTCTGCTGTTCGCACAGGACGCGTTCGATCTCGCCGGCCACGCGGCGACGGCCGCGCTCGAGCGCGGTCTCGACCGCGTTTGCGACCTGCTCGGAAAACCGGAAAAAGTGACGGTCAGCAACGAAGGGTTGCGGCAATGGCTGGACGTCTTTCGCACCCTACAGGGGGCGGAGATCTGGGCGCAGCACGGCGCGTGGGTGCAGGAAGCGAAGCCCACCCTGGGGCCCGGCATACGCCAGCGCGTCCAGTGGTCTTCGACCATCGCCGCGGAGGACGCGGCGCAGGCGCGCGTGAAGCGCGAGGCGATCGCCGGCCGCATGAACGCGCTCCTGGGTACCGACGGCGTACTCGTCGTGCCGACGGTGCCGGACATCGCGCCGCTGCGCGACTCCGACCCGCACGCGACCGAAGATTTCCGCGCCCGCGCCCTCACGCTGCTCTGCATCGCCGGTCTCGCCCGGCTTCCGCAGATCAACCTGCCTTACGGCAAACTGAATGGCTGCCCGATCGGGCTTTCGCTCATCGGGCCGCGCGACGGCGACATGATGCTGCTGGCGATCGCCAGAAGCCTCGCGGGGTGAAGCGAGAGGTAGTGATGAGAAAGCTATATTGGCTCAGACGCAAAACTGTGGAGACATCGATCATGGGTAAGCATCCGCATGCACGAATCCTGGGCGTTTTCCTCGCGTCGTTCACTCTTGTGCCGGCCGCAACGGCTGCGGCGTGGCCGGAGAAGACGATACGGGTCATCATCCCGTGGGCGCCCGGCGGCAGCACCGACATCGTCGGCCGTCTGCTGGCAGCCGACCTCACGAGGCGGTTCAAGCAGCAGGTCATCATCGAAAATCGCCCCGGCGCCGGCAGCATCGTCGGCCTGCATTTCGCTGCCCAGCTGCCGCCGGACGGTCATAACTTCATGATCACATCCACCGCTTACGGCCACCTCATCAATCAGAAGCAGGCCCGCGGCATCGATTACGTCAAGTCCTTCGATCACGTCGCCTTGCTCGGCTTCGGGGACAGCGTGCTCGCCGTGCACCCGACGCTGCCGGTGAAATCGGTGAAGGAGCTGATCGCGCTCGCGAAGCAAAGACCGGGTGAGCTCAACTATTCGTCGTCGGGAATCGGCGGCTTCCCGCACATGAACACCGAGCTCTTCAAGCTGATGACCGGAACGAATATCGTGCACATCCCGTTTCAGGGCGGCGGGCCGGCGGTCGCCGACACGATGGCGGGGAACACCCAGATCCAGCTCGGCTCGATTACGACCATGATCGCGCACATCCGCAGCGGCCGGCTCAAGGTATTGGCGAGCGGCGGGAAGCAGCGCAATCCGCAGCTGCCCGGCGTGCCGACGATCAGCGAAGCCGGCGTTCCCGGCTATACGACTTACATCTGGTGGGGCATGTTCGCGCCGCGCAAAACGCCTGCCGACGTGGTGAACCGCATGAATTCGGAAATCAATGCGGTGCTCGAATCTCCGGACATGCAGAAGAAGCTCGAAGTGCAGGGCGCGGTGCCGGAAAAGATGAGCGCCGCGGGTTTCCGCAAGCTCATGGTCGACGAGACCGACAAGTGGATGGACGTGATCAAGCGGGCGGGAATCAAAGGCGAGTAAGCGCGAAACCGGTCGGCGTCGAAGTCGGAGCACGACGGCCTTGGACGGCATGAAGCGCTCGCTTGCCGCTTTTGCGCTCCTGGCGGGTGTCGCGTGCGCGCAGGACCGGGCGCCGCTCATCGAGAGAATCAACGCCTATCGCAGCGCCCCTCAGCAGTGTCAGGGCCGGCACAGCGCCGCCGTCGGTCCGCTCGCGCCCGCGGGAAGCCTCGATCGCGTCGAGATCGGTTCTCCCCAGGAGCCGTTGCAGGATGCGCTCAGGCGCGCCGGGTACACGGCTTCGCGGGCGCAGGTGATCGTGCTGTCGGGACCCCCGGCGCCGGCGCCGCGATGGGCCTGCTCCGGGAGCGCTACTGCGAGGCGCTGATGAGCCCGCAGTTTTCCGACATCGGCATCTCGCGCGAAGGCCGGACGTGGCGGATCGTGCTCGCGCAGCCTCTGCTCCCGGCGGACCTCGGCGGCTGGCGCGAGGCCGCCGAGGAAGTGCTGAGGCTCGTCAACGAAGCACGCTCGACGCCGAGAACGTGCGGACAGGACCGCTACGCCCGCGCGCCGCCGCTTGCGGTCGATGCCCGGCTCGCCGCGGCGGCGCTGGCGCACAGCCGCGACATGGCGACGCGCGGTTACTTCGCGCACGCCGCGAAAGACGGAAGCGTGGTCGGCGACCGCGCCGCGCGCGAAGGTTATCGGTGGCGGTTGATCGGCGAGAACATCGCCGCCGGGCAGGGTTCGCCGAAGCATGTGGTCGCGGGCTGGCTCGCGAGCCCCCAGCACTGCGTGAACATCATGAAGCCCGGGTTTACCGAAATGGGCGTCGCGTACTTCCTGAATCCGCAAAGCACCCGCGTGATCTACTGGACGCAGGTTTTCGCAGCGCCCGAGCGCTAGCGCCGGGCGGCTAACGCGGCCTGTCTGCCTCGGGGGTTGCCTCCCCGCCGGGCTTCGGGAGATCGGCGCGCGCGGCCTCGCCGGGCGCTCCTCCCCCGGCTTCATCGTTCTTCTCCTTCTCCTTCTCCTTCGCGGAGCTCGACGGGTCGCCGGGGAAAGTCTGGCCGAATTTCTCGCGTGCCCACAGCCATACGTCTTCGCTGAATACCGCGCCCACCAGGCACGTGAAGAAGAGCACGTACGCGTTCAACTCCGTCTCTCCCGTGGAGAAGACGGCAAGGCCGCCTTTGACGGCGAGGAATATCACGATCGCGGCCGACAGCCCGCGCACGATCAGGATGCTCACTTCGCCGGGAAGCGTGGTTTGCCGGCTGCCCCCGGCCGGCGCGCGAACGAAGGTCGCGATGGCGGAGCCGAGCAGCCCGAACCCGAGCATGCCGGTGATGAGCGCGAGCGCGTGTGATTTGGTCCTGAGCAGCCACTGCGCGACGAGCGCGAAAGGCCCCCACCCGGTGCCCGGCTCGGGAATGGAGTACTGCAGCCGGTGCGTGGGCGCCCGCGCGCAGGCGACGGGACCGATCATGGCCGCGGCTTCCATGCGCGTGCCGGCGACAGACCCCGGCGTCGCCTCCGCACGCGTCACCGCGGAAACGAGCTCGCGCGAGAGCAGCTCGAACTGCCTGTCCATGTCGGCAATGGAACGCTCGCATTCGGCGAGCGCGAGCCGCATGTTCGATACCTGGCTTTGCACCGAGCGCAGGATGTCGCGGAAAAACACGACACGCTCCTGGCCACTCATGGGCGACAGCATCTCGGCGTCGAAAGCGGCCAGCGCTTCGTTCACGATCTCGCCGTTTCTGCGCGCGACCTCGTCGCGCAGAGTCCGGGCCTGGGCGAGCGCGAACTCGCGTTTGCGCTTCGCGAATTCCACGCTGCTCCTGACATCGCGCAGTTGCATCCAGACCTGCTCGGGAAGCTCCTCCCCTTTCTTGGTGCGCTCGTCGATGATGTCGCTAACGGTCTGGAAGGGATCGGGCAGCGCGGCCGGTTTCGTGTCGGCTGCCGCCGTTGCCTGCGGGATGAAGGGCTGCAGCGCTTTCTGCAGCTGCTCGCGGGTGATGTTCTGCGGGACTTTTTCTTCGTTCAGCCAGGGAATCGCAACGATCGCCGCGATGCTGAGATAGATCCCGACGAAAAAAACGGCGCCGATTCCGACGTTCCTGCGCTGCCTGTCGGACAGGCCCCGCCAGTAGGAGATGAGCCGCACCTGGTTCCAGCCCGCGCCCGAACGCGGCGCCTCGCCGCGCGGACCGCTGAGCAGATTCCCGATGATCACCCAGGAGCCGAGCGCAACGATGATCTCGACCACGGGAACGTCCAGCAGCCGGTGCATCGCGCGGCCGAGCGTGGAGCCGATCGCGTGCAACAGCGGAAGAATGCGCGAGAACGCCTCATCCAGGGCGAGCGTCTCGTCCGAGCGCGAGCTCAATGGAAATCGCATGATGCTCTGCGGCAGATCCGACAGAAGCTGGACGAGCACCACGACGGGCGCCGTGAGCAGGGCATAGACCGCGCGCGGGAAGAGCAGCGCGACGATCGCGAGCGCGATGAGGCGCGCGGCGGGCACCGATCCGAAGAGATCGTGCGAGGTCACGAGCGCTGCGTAGAGCCAGAGCGCAGCCCGGAATGCGAGGAACAGTACGACGATCGCGACGATGCCGCCGATAGCCAGCAGCCAGACGTTGGCCGCCGCGGCCGGCAGCGGGAGCTGGTGGCTGTCGGCCTGCAGGTCGACGAGCAGCGGCAGCAGGCCCACGACCACGATCACGACCAAGGTCGCGAGCGCGAAAGTGACGGTGAAGCGAAGGAAGGAAAGGAATACTTTTCCGGTCCGGCTCTCTTCCATGACGATCCCCCTGGTTGAGGCGGCGGACCGTGACCGCTCCACGCTCGCGCCGGCACGGTGCGCCTCTGGCGGTGGCCCCCTCGCTAAAACCGCTTTACGTCACCCGGTCCGCGCCGCGCTATGCGCGCTCCTCGAGCAGGCGATTCCAGTTCCCGGGCAAGTCGATTTTCCTCGCCGTGGGGTAGCCCAGGAATCCGTTGTGCGCGAAGACGTAAGCATTGTTCCGCAGCGGGTCGCCGGAAACCACGATCATATAATCCTCCGGCTTCCACACGATAGGCACCATCCGGTTCGGGTCGTCCGACTCGTGGAAAACCTTCGGAATGCGGGCGTTGGCGGCGTCGTCTTTCAGGTCCCACACCCCACGGATGTTCCAGTCGCGCAGTTGCCGCTCGAAGTCGTATGCCGGGCGGCGCGCGTGCTCGAAGAGGTAGCGCTTCACGTCCGCTTTCGACCAGCCGGCTTGCGCCAGCGTCTGCGCGATGATCGGGCTCACGACCGCCAGCGGCCGCAGCGTGCCGTTGCCGTGGCTCGTGGTAAACGTGATCTGCCAGTTGTTGAAGCGCTGCACGCTGTCGGCGAGATAGGGCAGCATCTCTTCGGGCGTGCTGCCCGAAACCGACGAGAGCGATCCGCCTCCGGTGTAGCGCGCGATCGTCACCGTATTCTCGCCCGCGGCGTAACCCATCTCAACGCTGGTCGGCTCCCAGCCGATCTTCGCGAGCGCGTCCTCGTTCTCGGCGAGGACGACGCGCCACGTGTTTCCGAAAGTCGCCTTGTCAGTCTGGTGCAGCAGGAACCCCGCGACGTTGCGCAGGTACAGTCTCCAGAAGCGTCCGACCGACGTGTTCGGAAGGAACCCGTCGCGCAGCGCGCCCTGCGTGTAATTGAAGCCGAGCGTCTTGATGATCGGCCCGTTCAAGATGATGAGCGTATCGGCTCCCGGCGTGTTGCCGCTGTGCTCGACGCCGTATTGCGGATCGCACATCGCCTCGATGAGCGCCACCAGGATCGGCATGTACTCGGGCCGGCAGCCCGCCATGACCCCGTTGACCGCGATGCTCCAGACGGTCGCCGCCCGCTTGTCCGGAAGCAGCGTGCCGAGGCTCTCGCCGGGGTCGCGATCGGTGTAGCGCAGGAATTCTTCGACGTCCTCGAGGGTCGGCGGGACGATCGGCAGGCCGTCCGAGTACTCGTGCTCGACGAAATAGCGGTTCACTTCCCTGAAGCCGCCTCGCACGACGATCTCGCGCGCGTGCGGCTCCGCGATTACGCTTTTCGCCGCCGGCATCACGGTGAGATTCGCCACGACCTCGTCCATGGTGACGCCGAGCACGTCCTCGCGCAGCTCTTTCACGGTCTTGGTGCCGATGTGCCCGGGGACGAGCGCGATCGGGATATTCGGCATGCCGATGCCGACCGAAGTCACCGCGGCCTGGCGGACGAACCCTTCACAGGTGAGCGACGAGGTCGGAAAGC
>Ga0105106_10001749_pt1 | contig 15509 bp, 13 predicted proteins | sample PPLLaktember2015_5_FD_79109 | JGI IMG/M metagenome (GOLD analysis project Ga0105106, IMG submission 79109) | Freshwater sediment microbial communities from Prairie Pothole Lake near Jamestown, North Dakota, USA - PPLs Lake P8 Core (1) Depth... | ecosystem: Environmental > Aquatic > Freshwater >...
AGGTCAGGGGCGAACTCGTCAAGCGGGGCTTCGACGCCGCCGTTGTCAAATATTGACCGGGTGCAGCGGCCGGGGGGAACTCCCGTCGGCGCCGCGGGCCCAATTCGCGTTAACGACTGCGGAGCGCGCCGTGCGCCCTGCCATGGAGACCTTTTCGATGCCTACGTTGCACGTCAATGCTCGCAGCCTCGCGGCCGTACTGACCCTTGCGGTTGCCACCGTCCTTCTCGCCGTTTCCGGTGCCTCGGCGCAGGATCTGCAGGAAGGGAAGCATTACTTCCGCATCAAGAACGCGGTGCCGGTCGAAAGCGGCAAGAAGATCGAGGTCCTCGAGTTCTTTTCCTACGGCTGCCCGCATTGCGCAGATCTCGAACCCGTGATGCAGTCCTGGGCCAAGTCGCTGCCGGCCGACGTCCAGTTCCGCCGCGTGCCGGTGCTGTTCCAGGAACGCTGGATCGGACTCGCCAAGATATTCTTCACGCTCGACGCGCTGGGCGAGGATGCGCGGCTCTCGCCCGAGGTTTTCGCGGCCATTCACCAGAAGGGAATGAACCTGTCGAACGAGAAGGCATTCTTCGACTGGGCCGCAAGCAAGGGGCTCGACCGCAAGAAAGTCGAAGACATGTACGCGTCGTTCGCGATTGCGGGCAAGGTCAATCGGGCGAAGCAGCAGGCGCAGGTCTACAACATCCAGTCGGTGCCGACGATCATCGTCGACGGCAAGTTCGTCACCGCTTCCGACAAGGTCGGTTCGCACGGGGCGATGCCGTCGGCGATCAACGCCTTGGTCACGAAGGCCCGCGCGGAGCGGCCCAAGGGCTGACGACCGCGCTCCCGCAGCCGTCGCCCCGGCGCGGGGTGCCCGTGAACGTGTTCATCACCGGGGCGAGCAGCGGCATCGGCGCTGCGCTCGCCCGTCACTATGCGCGGCAGGGCGCCGGTGTCGGACTGTTCGCGCGCCGCGGGGACGACCTCGATGCCCTGGTCGCGGAACTGCCTGCGGGCCGGGCAGCCGCCTACGCGGGCGATGTTCGCGACGCGGCCGCGCTCGCGACCGCCGCCGCCGATTTCCTTGATCGCTTCGGCACCCCGGATGTCGTGATCGCGAATGCCGGCGTGTCCTGCGGCACCGACACCGAGCACGTCGAAGACCTCCCGACATTCCGCGCGGTCTTCGACGTAAACGTTCTCGGGCTCGTGCACACGATCCAGCCGTTCCTGGCTCCGATGAAAGCCGCGCGGCGCGGCGTGGTGGTCGGCATGGCCAGCGTCGCCGGCTTTCGCGGGCTTCCCGGATCGGGGGCGTATTGCGCGTCGAAGGCGGCTGCCATCACCTATCTCGAGAGTCTGCGGCTCGAGCTCAGGGACACGGGGATCGCCGTCGTCACCGTGTGCCCGGGGTACGTGGCGACGCCGATGACGGAGAACAATCCCTATCCGATGCCGTTCCGGATCGGCGCCGAAAAGGCGGCACGGCTGATTGCGCGCGCAGCGGGACGACGCAAGCGGTTCTATGTTTTGCCGTGGCCGATGGCGTTCATCGGTTTCGTCCTGCGGAACCTGCCGCGACCGCTTTACGACGCCTCGTTCGCGCGAGCGCCACGCAAGCCGCGGCAGCCGATGTGAACACTGCGCAGCGTGAAGACTGGGCGGGTGTCGTGCACGAGTCGGCACCGACGGCGCGGATTGCGAGCCTCGTTCCCAGCCTCACCGAACTGCTGTTCGCGCTCGATCTGGGCGCGCAAGTCGTCGCGCGCACGGGCTTTTGCGTGCACCCTCGCCTTGACGTGCGCCGCGTGCCGAAAGTCGGCGGCACCAAGGATCCGGACCTCGAGCGGCTGCGCGCCACCGCGCCGACCCATCTCGTCGTCAACGTCGACGAGAATCGGCGCGAGGTGGTCGACGCCGCACGCACCTTCGTTCCGCACGTGATCGTGACGCATCCGATGGTCCCGGAGGACAATCGGCGGCTTTACGCGCTGTTTGGCGCCATCTTCGCTCGCGCGGAACGTGCCTCGGCGCTGGCAGGCGATTTCGACAGGGCGCTGGCCGCGCTCGATGCGGTGGTCCGCCTCACGCCGCGCGAGCGCGTGCTCTACCTCATCTGGCGCAAGCCGTGGATGACGATCGCGCGCGAAACGTATATCGCGGCAACGCTTGCACGCGCGGGCTGGGATCCCGTCGCACCGGACACCGGCATGCGCTACCCGGAACTCGGCGACGACGATCCGGTGTGGCGCACGGCCGACCGCATCCTCCTGTCGTCGGAACCGTTCGCGTTCCGCGAGCGCGATGTGCGCGATCTCGCCGCGCGCACGGGCAAGCCGGTGCAATTGATCGATGGCGAGATGACGTCGTGGTACGGCCCACGGGCCATCGAGGGCCTGATCCATCTCCGTCGGCTGCGCGGTGGCATCGCGCCCGTCTGACCGCGCCGCCCGGAAGAAAGGGCCGCCCGCAGGCGGCCCATCGTCCGCGGAACGCGCTGCGCTACAGTGGTATGCGCAATCCGAGCGTGACAGCCCATGATTCGCCGTCCGACTTGGCGGCCGTCGCGGACCCGGTGAGGTAGCCCGTCACCCTGCCGAATTCGGTCGTCGCGCCGAAGTTGAACAGCGCGTAGCTGTCGTCGGGGCTGTAGGCCGGAACGCCGAAGCTGCCGCCCTTCCCGTACACGCTGGCCGTGACGTCGCGCGGGTCCGCCTTCGCGTCGTACTCCCACGACACGCGGCCGAAGGGGCGCACGGCGCCAATCTGCCCGGACGCCTGCCAGCCGGCGCTGGTGAGAAAGGACTTCAGCTGCTGTTGTCCGAAAGTCATGGTCGTGCTGTTCGAGCCATTCTCCTGGAACTGGCGGACGCGGAGCTCCTGGTAGGTGAGCTTCAGCGTCGGCCCGTGCAACCAGCGGCCGAGATTGAACCAGTAGCCGCCGATCAGGCGCCCGACGGTATGCCAGCCGCGTGTGGTGCCCGACTCCGTCCGGGTCGCGGCGCCGAAGGTGATGTTCCGGCTGGTGTCGTAGTCGAGGCCGCCCCCGCCCAGCGTCGCGCCGAGGTACCAGGGTCCCTCTCCGTAGCCGGCGTAGAACGTGGCCGTTGGCTCCCGCAGTTTCGACTCGAGGGCGCCGTAGCTGGCGTCGCTCTCCGAATACGCGAATTGAAAACCCATCAGCAGTCGCGCGGAGACCTTCATGTCGCCACCGACGGAAATCGTGTTTACCGTGCCGTCGCCGGACTGATAACTCGAGTAGTCCGGATTGCCGTAGTCGTAGGTCGCCCACGCCTCGAACGTGCCCGCGCCCCTGGCGTTGATCGCCGACACCATCCGGCCGTCGAGCGCGCGCCAGTTGGCCTGCTCGACGGCGAGCGGCTGCTGGCCCAGAACCGCCATCTGCTGCGGGGCGTCGATCACCGAAGCTGCGTACTGCGCGACGATCGCGTGCAGCGCGGTTGTCGGATGATGTCCGTCCGCATACATGTAGGTCTGCGCGGCATTCGGGGCCACTAGACTGGTCGGCGTGCACAAGGGCGCCGGCACCGTGCCGCAGGCGCGCGTCGTGGAGTTGGCGAAACCGTAAGCGGCGGGGTTGGCCATTACTTCGTCCAACATCTTGAACGTGTTCAGGCGGATCGTCTGGACGCCGAGGCTGTCGAGACCCGTATTCACGGCGCTGTTGAAGAGGGCCGTGAACGCGCTGATGGTGGGCGCCTGCCCTGCGTCGACAGCGTCCGGCGTCTTGCCGACGTCCGGCACGTCGAACACCACGATGTACTTCGCGCCGGCGGCGGAGAGGCGCGCAACCTCGGTGACGAGATCCTTGGCAACGCCGCCCATGTACGCCTGCGCCTGTGCTGGGGTCATCTGCCCGGCAAACACCCTGTCCAGCGTCGCATTCATGTCATTGGCGCCCCCCCAGACCGTGTAGATCGCGTTCGGATCGACCGGGCCCTTCGCAAGAAATTGCGTGACCTGGTTCACGATCGGGACGGCGCTGCTGAGTGGCGGAATGTCGGGATACCCGGGGGTCGCGGTGACATTCGCTCCGCCGTATGCATAGTTGGTGCCGCCCGTGTTGGCAGGGCTAGACGAGAAACCGTAATGCTGCGCGAACGGGATCGTCCAGACCGGCCCGGGGTTCGTCGTGAACATGCCCGGCAGAATCGGTTTGAACGACCCGACGTCGCTCAGGCTGTCGCCAAAGGAAATTACGTTGCTGAACTGCGCGGCGACAGGGGTCGAAAGCGCGAGCGCGATGGCGCCGGCCAGCAGACTGCGCTGCAATCTGTGCGTGGCGGGACTGCTCGGAGGGATGGCCATGATTGCGACCGGAATCGAAGCACCGATAGCGCCACATTCTAGAGCAATTGCCTGCGGCCGGCCGCCAACTCGGAGCCCTGCGCGCGAGGTCCCCGCCGGGTCAACGGGGCGCGGTCTCCGGCCGTTGATGGGCTCATGTCGAGGAGGAAAGACATGCTTCGAAGCGAAGGAATCCCACGCCGCGGCGATGCGGGCGTTTCGGCGATCACCCTGCTGCGATGGGCGGTGTTGTGGGTGGCGGCGACGATGCTTGCGGCCGTGTCGTTCGCCGTGCGCGCCGACGAGGAGGACCTGCCCGGGCGTGTCGGGCGCATTGCGGAGTTCGCCGGCGAACTCTACCTGTCTCCCGAAGAGCGTGCGACCGACTGGGCGTCGATCGGCCTTAACTATCCGGTAACGTCGGGTGACAATCTGTGGGTCTCGACCGAAGGTCGAGCCGAGGTGGACTACGGGGGCGGTCAGTTCCGGCTTGCCGGTGACACCAACCTGCATGTCTCGCGTCTGGACGATCGCCAGGTGGCCCTGTTCGTCGCACAGGGTAGGCTGATCGTCCGAGTCCGTGTACTGGATGCGGGCGACTCGGCGCGGATCGACACGCCGAACACGCAGGTGGAACTGACCCGAACCGGGCTTTACCGAATCGACGTGAGTCCGGACCGGCAAGTCACGACCGTGGTCGTGCGGGAGGGCGAGGCGCTCGTCGGGCTTGCCGCTGGCGCGCAACAGGCGCTGCCCGGTCAGACGGTGACCGTCGTCGGGCAGGACCCGACGGAGGCCGACGTGCGTAACGGGGTCGCGGCCGACGGCTTCGATACCTGGAGTGCAAACCGCGATCGGCGGTACGAGCGCAGTCTTGCATCGCCGTACGTCTCCCGCCAGATGGTCGGCGCGGTGGAACTCGACGAGTACGGAACCTGGCAGACCGACCCGACCTATGGCGCGGTCTGGTATCCGACGGACGTGGCCGTCGACTGGGCGCCGTATCGCGATGGTTACTGGGCGTGGTCGGGCGGCTGGGGCTGGACGTGGGTCGACTATGCGCCGTGGGGCTATGCGCCGTTCCACTACGGTCGCTGGGCGCACGTCGGCGGTCGTTGGGGATGGTGTCCCGGCGCATATGTCGCCCGCCCCTATTGGGCCCCGGCCCTGGTGTCCTGGTACGGCGGTCCGGGTTGGTCGTTCTCGGTGTCCTATGGCGCGCCCGTCTACGGCTGGATTCCGTTGGGATGGGGTGACCGGTACGTTCCATCGTGGGGCCGTCGCGAGTGCGGCGAGCGGTGCTGGACCCATTACAACCGACCCTACGCGGTAAACCATGCCGAACGCCGCGATGCGCCACCGACCCGGTTCGCGAATGCCGCAGTCCCCGGTGCGATCACCGCCGTTGCGGGCGCGACGCTGATCGGGGCCAAGCCCGTGGCGTCGAACCGCGTGCGGTTGCCGCAGCAGACGGCGGGCTCGGCGCCGGTTCTCGCCACGGCGCCCGCCGTGAAGCCGCTTCACATTCCTGCCGCGAAGCCGGGTACCGGTGGTGCGCCTCCGCCCGCCTCGACGTTCTACCCGACTTCGCGCCGCCCCGCAGGCGTTGGCGACTCGGCCCGCAGACCGCTGCCCGAAACGAGCGCGACCCCGGCTGCGCCTGGCGCCGGGGCCGTGCCGGGGGACGTCCGCCGCGCACGGGACAAGGCGGGCGGTTCGGCGGCGCCCATCACTCCCGGTACCGGGAGTGTCGCCCCGACAACCCGCACTGCACCGGCACCCCGGGTTGCCTCGCCGGTGACCCCGGCGCCCGAAGGAGCGGGCCGCGCTGCCGCCGCTGCCCCGGCGCGGATCGAGTCCAGGTCCCAGGCACCGCGTGGGGATGCGGGTGCCGTTCCGGTACCGCAGCAACAGGACCGGCAACGTCAGGGACAACGCGTGCAGCCGCAGCAACAGGAGCCATTGCAGCAGCAGCAGGCGCAACGGCAACGTCAACCGCTGCCGCAGGTGCAAGCGCAACCGCAGCAGGACCAACGGCAGCGGCAGCCCCAGCCGCAGGTGCGGACGCAACCGCAAGCGCACCAACCGCAGCTTCAACAGCAGCCGCAACGGGTATACATCGGACCGGCACCCGGGCGTGCCGCGCCGTCCCAACCCGCGGCTCGCAGCGCGCCGTCGGTACCGTTGGTCACGGTACCGCCGCAGCCCGGTCCGGTGCCGCGCATGGTCGCCCCGGCGCCCTCGCCGACGCAGCAAGGCGGGCCATCGGGGGGCTCTTCACGGTCCTCCGGGCAGCGGGAGAATCCGCAGCGCGGCGGTGGTCAGGCGGAGGAGAAACCCGGAAGAGTGCCGGGGTCGTCCGGGCCCTCCGGCCCGAGATGAGCGATCGGGCGATCGTCCGCATGCACAACGCCGGGTCGTCGCCCGGCGTTGTCGTTTCGGCCCGCCGTGTGTGGCGCGCCGGTGTGGGGATCAGTTCGCGAGCAGCGCGAGCCGGCGCCCGCCGTCGACCAGCTTGACCCGCTCGCCTTCCTGAACCGCGGGCTTGCTGCTGTAAATGAACGTCCGGGTGGTGCCGCCGTCCAGCTTGATGGCCACCTCCCAGTGAGAGGTCTTGCGGCGGTTCTTTTCCACTTCGTTTCCGACATAGGCGCCGCCGGCGGCGCCCGCCACGGTCGCAACCGTGTTGCCCCGCCCGCTGCCGATCTGATGACCGAGAACGCCGCCGACGACGGCGCCACCGATCGCGCCGAGGCCGGTGCCTTGGCCCTTCTGCTCGACATACCGGATCGACTGGACGCGCCCACAATCGGCGCACTGGGTCTGCGCCAATACGTCAGGTGGCACTGCGGCGGAAAGGACGAAGACGGACGCCGCGGATGCGAGGGCAAGGGCGAGGGATCGAATCATGGGGGCCTCCCGGGTGTGCAGCGATGGGCGACTATACCAAAGCGCCGCCGCCGCGATTGCCGATCAGCCGTCGGCGCGGATCCGCGCGTAGCTTCCCGGCGCCGCTTCGATGACCTTGAGCTTGCCCTTGCCCGGAATCCGCGCGGGCACCTCCTTGCCGAGCTGGGGTGCCAGCCACTTCTGCCAGTCGACCCACCACGAGCCCTCGTGCTGCTTGGTGTCCTCGAGCCACGCCTCGGGAGACGCCGGAAGCTTTTCGTTCGTCCAGTAGCCGTACTTGTTCGCGGCCGGCGGGTTGATCATGCCGGCGATGTGTCCGGAGCCTGACAGCACGAAGCGCGACTTGCCGCTCAGCAACTGCGGTCCCGCATAGGTCGTCTTCCACGGCGCGATGTGGTCCTCGATCGCCGACACGAAATACGTCGGCACGCCGATCTTCGACAGATCGATCGGGATGCCTGCGAGCGTAATGCCGCCGGGCACGCGCAGCAGGTTGTTCATGTACATGTTGCGCAGGTAGAAGCTGTGCATCGTCGCCGGCATCCGCGTGGCATCCTGGTTCCAGTGGAGCAAGTCGAAGGGGAACGGATCGCGACCCATCAGGTAGTTGTTGATGACGAACGACCAGATGAGATCGTTCGAGCGCAGCATGTTGAACGTCGTCGCCATCTCGCCTCCCTCGAGGAAGCCGCGCTCGTTCATCTTGCGCTCGAGCGAGGCCACCTGTGCCTCGTCGATGAACACCTCGAGCTCGCCGGAGCGGGTGAAGTCGACGAGCGACGTCATGAAGGTCCCGCTGACGATCCGCTTGTCCTTCTTCGCCGCCATGTAGGCGAGCGTTGCCGCGAGCAGCGTGCCGCCCAGGCAGTAGCCGAGTGCGTTCACCTCGGTCTCGCCGGTGGCCTGCTCGACGGCGTCGAGCGCTGCCATCGTGCCCTCGGTCAGGTAGTCCTCGAAGTTCTTGTGCGCGAGGCGTGCATCGGGGTTCACCCAGGAGATGACGAATACCGTGAGTCCCTGGTCGACGGCCCACTTGATCAGCGAGTTCTTCTCCCGCAGGTCGAGTATGTAGTACTTGTTGATCCACGGCGGAACGATCAGGAGCGGCCGCACCCGGACCTTCTTCGTCGTCGGCTCGTACTGGATCAGCTGCAGGAGATCGTTCTGGAACACGACCTTGCCCGGTGTCGTCGCAATGTTGACGCCGAGTTCGAACGCCTTGGAGTCCGTCATCGAGATCTTGAGCTGGCCACTGCCGCGCTCGATGTCGTCCAGCAGGTTGTGCAGCCCCTTGACGAGGTTCTGTCCGCCGCTCGTGATGGTTTCGCGGAACACCTCCGGGTTGGTCAGTGCGAAATTCGACGGCGCCATCGCGTCGATGTACTGCCGCGTGAAGAAATCGACCTTCTTCTTCGTGTTCTCGTCGAGCCCTTCGACGTTTGCCACGGCGTCATGCAGCCACCGCGCGGTGATGAGATACCCCTGCTTGATGTAATCGAACAGGAAATGCTCCTCCCAGTCCTCGTGCCGGAAGCGCTTGTCACCCTTGTGCGGCGTCGCGACCGGCTCCGCGGAGACACCCAGCATCCTCATCGTCGACGCCTGAACGAGGCTCATGTAATCCCACCACAGATTCATCTGTGACTCGGCGAGCCGATAGGGGTTCGACAGCATCTTTGCCGCGAGATCCATGAACGCCTTGCCGATGCCGAGCTCGTCGGCGAGGAGCGACGTGCCGGCCTTGGTCTGATGGGCCGCGAAATCGCCGATCAGCTTGGCGCTTTTTTCCGCCGCGGCGGCGAGGGATTCGGCGAGCGCGATCGGATCGTAGGACGGGGTTGCCGCGGTTTCGGCGGTGTTGGCGGCGGGCTTTGCTGTGGTGGACATGGCAGTGGCTCTCTGTGGGTGTGGCTTGGCGGCGTGGTTATCGTGGTGTATCGACGGCAGGCATTGAATCCCGCGACAGGACATCAACGTGCCGGCGCGAAGCGGATCGCGCCGTCGGCGGACGCGCGACGTTCGAGTCGCCGGGCGCGCCAGAGGTGGTTGAGATGGGCGATGGCCTCACCCATCGCGAAGAAGCTCTGCTGCAAATCGAGCTCACGCCGGAACAGGACGGGAACCAGCTCGGCCGCGCTCGCGGGGGCGGGAGATCTTTCGATCGCGACGGCGAGTTCGTCGAGCCGCGCAGCATGATGGGCGCGCAGCTGCGCCACGCGCAGCGGAATCCCGCGGAACGGCAGGCCGTGCGAAGGGAGCACCAGCGTGTCCGGAGGGAGGGTCTCGAACACGGACAGCGAGTCGAGAAATTGGGCAAGCGGGTCGGCATCGGGTTCGACGGCCCAGACGCTGACGTTGGTGCTGATCTTGGGCAGAAGCATGTCGCCGGAGACGAGAACGCCGTTCGCGGAAGCATACAGCGACGCGTGCTCCGGCGAGTGGCCGTGGCCCTCGAGCACGCGCCAGGACGTGCCGGCGCCCGGGCGCGTCTCGCCGTCCAGCATCCGATCGAACTGGTCCGGCAGTTCCGGCACACCGCGCCGGTACCGGTTGCCGCGACGTTCCAGCGCCGTCAGGCCGTCGGCGGCCATCCCGTGGCGGCGGAAGAGTTCGATGGTCGCGGCGACCGTGTAGCCGCCGTACTGCCCGGCGGTCGCGTGCGCGGTCAGGAACTCGGCGTGCGTCATCGCGACTCGCGCGTCGTAGCGTTGTGCGAGCCACGCCGCGTTGCCGATGTGGTCCGGATGACAGTGCGTCGCGACGATCCGGCGGATCGGGCGCCCGCCCAGCGTCGATGCAAAATGGCGCTCCCACAAGGAACGCGTCGGGGCGTCGCCGTACCCGCAGTCGATCAGCGTCCAGCCGTCGTCCTCGTCGTCGAGCAGCCAGAGGTTGATATGGTCGAGCGCGAACGGCAGCGGCATCCGGAGCCAGCGCACCCGCGGGGCGACTTCGACGGCCGCGCCCGGGTCCGGTGGACCGGCGAAGGGGTAGTCCAGCGCAATCGGCAGCGGCTTGTTCATGTTGGGGGCCAGCCGCGCGCGGACGGCGCGATGAAGGGCCGGAACGCGCGACGGTCGTCTATCGCGACGCCAGATTTGGTGCAACGCAGCATCGTCGGGGAAACCGGCAAACGTGTCAAGCCGGTATGGTATCGTGGAGCGCTTTCCGCCGTGCGTGTCGCGGCTCCTTTCGGCGCCTGTTCGACCCATGTCCGTTTCCCGTCCGCCGGCCGCGCGTGCCGCGTCCGAGTCTTCAACCGTTTCTCGCGCCGACTCGGCAAGGAGTCCCGGCGCCGATTCCGCGGCAACGTATTCGATCTCGGACCTTGCCCGCGAATTCGCGCTGACCACCCGCGCCATCCGGTTCTACGAGGACGAAGGCCTTCTCGCGCCGCAGCGGAAGGGACAGGCAAGGGTCTATGGCGACCGCGAGCGGACCCGGATAAAGCTGATTTTGCGCGGCAAGAGACTCGGTCTCGCGCTGTCCGAGATCCGGGAGCTTTTCGACCTGTACGCGACGACCCGCAGCGAGCGCGCCCAGCTCGTCAAGTTCCTGCAGATCCTCGCCGCCCGCCGGGCTATGCTGCACCAGCAGCGCGAGGATATCGACGCGGTGCTGGCCGAGATTGCCATCATCGAGCGTGATTGCCGGAAGCGGCTCAAGTCCGACGATGCGGGCGAGGCGTTGCCCCCGCGGGACGACCGGCCCGCCATCGACGGTTGATTGCTGTGTTCGCCCCATGTTGACGTTTACGTAAACGTCAATTACAGTTTCCGGCCCGATTCGATGCGGTTGCGCCTGGACGTTTCCCCATACGCCGTGCCTGCCTCGACCTTCCCGTTCCCACCCGCCAATCCGGCCTATGCCGAGCGGGTGCGCGCGAGCTTTGCCCGTCAGGGCGCGATGCGGCTGATCGGCGCCGAACTGATCGCCGTCGAACCGGGTTACTGCGCGATCGCCTTGGTGCCGCACGCCGACGTGTCGCAGCAGCACGGCTACGTGCACGCCGGCATCGTCAGCGCGATCGTCGACTCGGCCGGCGGCTATGCCGGGTTTTCGCTCTTTCCCGCGAATGCCTCGGTGCTGACCGTGGAATTCAAGGTCAATCTGCTCGCGCCGGCGACGGGGGAGCGGCTCGTCGCCGAAGGCTTCGTCGTCAAGCCCGGACGCACGCTCGCGATAACGCGCGGCGAGGTCCATGCCGAGAGGCACGGCAAGCGAACGCTGGTGGCGCTGATGCAGCAGACGCTGATGGTCATGCACGGCAAGGCCGACGAATAGACGCGCAACCACGACCGGACCGCAGGCGGGCGGCACTGTGGACGGGTGCCCGAACCGGCGACCGCACGACGAGGAACCATGATGGCGAACTTCCCGACGCTCGACTTTCATCTGGGCGAGACGATCGACATGCTGCGCGCGACGGTGCAGCAATTTGCCGCCGACGAAATCGCACCGCGTGCGGCAGAGATCGACCGCAGCAACCTGTTCCCCCACGATCTTTGGCGCAAGATGGGCGATCTCGGCCTGCTCGGGATCACGGTCGAGGAGGATTACGGCGGTACGGCGATGGGCTATCTGGCGCACATCGTGGCCATGGAGGAGATCAGCCGGGCGTCGGCATCGGTCGGGCTCTCGTACGGCGCGCACTCGAACCTCTGCGTCAACCAGATCCGCCGCAACGGATCGCAGGCGCAGAAGCGCGAATACCTGCCGAAGCTCATCTCGGGGGAGCACGTCGGCGCGCTGGCGATGAGCGAACCGGGCTCCGGCTCCGACGTCGTTTCGATGCGCCTGCGCGCGGATCGCAAAGCGGGCGGATACGTCCTCAACGGCAACAAGATGTGGATCACCAACGGACCCGAGGCGGACACGCTCGTCGTGTACGCGAAAACCGATCCACAGGCCGGGCCGCGGGGCATCACGGCTTTCCTGATCGAGAAGCGAATGGCCGGCTATTCCACGGCGCAGAAGCTCGACAAGCTGGGCATGCGCGGCTCGAACACCTGCGAGCTCGTGTTCGAAGACTGCCTGGTGCCGGAGGCGAACGTGCTCGGCCAGGAAGGGCGTGGCGTCAACGTGCTGATGAGCGGGCTCGACTACGAGCGCGCCGTGCTCGCCGGCGGCCCGCTCGGCATCATGGCCGCGTGCATGGACGCCGTTCTGCCCTACGTTCACGAGCGCGCGCAGTTCGGGCAGCCGATCGGCGAATTCCAGCTGATGCAGGGGAAGCTCGCGGACATGTACACGACGATGAACGCGTGCCGCGCCTACGTCTATGCCGTCGGGCAGTCGTGCGACCGCGCAGAGACCACGCGCAAGGACGCGGCCGGCGCGATCCTCTATGCCGCGGAGAAGGCGACGTGGATGGCCGGGGAGGCGATCCAGTGCCTCGGCGGCAACGGCTACATCAACGACTATCCGACCGGCCGGCTGTGGCGCGATGCCAAGCTCTACGAGATCGGTGCCGGAACGTCGGAAATCCGGCGAATGCTGATCGGGCGCGAGCTCTTCAACGAGACGAAATGACATGGCGCTCGCGCTGAAATCCGCGTGCGAGAAATGCACCACGCCGCTGCCGGCCGAGGCCCCGAACGCGCGGATCTGCAGCTACGAATGCACGTTCTGCGCGTCCTGTGCGGACGCAACGGGCGGTCACTGTCCCAATTGCGGCGGCGAGCTCGTCGCGCGGCCGCGCCGCAGCGCACGTCCGACCAGTGCAGCGCCGGAATGCCCCGATTCTTGCATCCCAGTCAGGAGATTCCCATGTTGAACGATCCCGTTGTCATCGTTGGCGCCGCCCGTACGCCGATGGGTGGATTTCAGGGAGACTTCGCGGCGCTGTCCGCGAGCGATCTCGGTGCGGCTGCGATCAGGGCAGCCGTCGAGCGCGCCGGGCTCGCTCCCGCCGATGTCGACAAGGTGATCATGGGGTGCGTCCTCCCCGCCGGGCAGGGCCAGGCGCCGGCGCGGCAGGCGTCACTCAAGGGGGGCCTGCCGCTCGGCACGGGGTGCACGACCGTGAACAAGATGTGCGGTTCGGCGATGGAGGCCGCGATGCTCGCGCACGACGCCCTCGCCGCCGGAACCAGCGATGTCATCGTCGCCGGCGGCATGGAGAGCATGACCAATGCGCCGTACCTGATGCCCAAGGCGCGTGCCGGTTACCGGATGGGACATCAAACCGTCTACGACCACATGTTCCTCGACGGACTCGAGGATGCGTACGACAAGGGGCGGCTGATGGGCACGTTTGCCGAGGACTGCGCAGCGGCGTTCCGGTTCACGCGCGAGGCGCAGGATCAGTTCGCGCTCACGTCGCTCGCGCGCGCGCTCGCCGCGAACAACGACGGCACGTTCCGATGGGAGACGGTGCCCGTGACCGTACCCGGCCGCAAAGGCGACGTCGTGATCGACAAGGACGAACAGCCGGCGAAGGCCTCGCCGGACAAGATCCCGACGTTGAAACCGGCATTCCGCAAGGACGGGACGGTGACGGCGGCAAACTCGAGCTCGATTTCCGACGGGGCAGCCGCGTTGGCGCTGATGCGGCGCTCGACGGCCGAGCGGCGCGGCCTGGTGCCGCTGGCGGTGATCGTCGGCCACGCCACGCATGCGCAGGAACCGGGGCTGTTCACGACGGCACCGGTCGCCGCGATCGCCAAGCTCTGCGCGAAGACGGGCTGGTCGACCACCGACGTCGACTTGTTCGAGATCAACGAGGCCTTCGCCGTCGTCGCGATGGCGGCAATGAAGGAGCACGGATTGCCGCACGAAAAGGTCAACGTCCACGGCGGAGCCTGCGCGCTGGGGCATCCGATCGGCGCATCCGGCGCGCGCATCGTCGTGACGCTGCTCGGCGCATTGCGCAAGTACGGCGGGAAGCGGGGCATCGCCAGTCTTTGCATCGGAGGCGGCGAGGCCACCGCGATGGCGATCGAGCTCGCGTGACGCAGTTGCGACGGCCGGGCAAGCCGTTGTCCCGGGGACATCCGCCGGCGCCGCGATGACCCACCGCGAGGCAACCGCGCCCGTGTCGGCTTCGGATCGCCGGTCGGCGCGAGCGCTCCGGCGCAAATGGATCCGTCACCGCGACCTGCGAGGCGCGGTCCCGCATCCATGCCAATCTTGCCCTGCCTCCGCCCGCCGGTCGCGTGCGCGCCCGGGAACGGGAAATGTCCGTCGACGACCGGCGCAAGGTCGAAGCCGTTCTCGGCCGGGCGCTCGGGCAACCGGGCTATGAGTCCCGACATGCCGAGCCTCGACAACTACGTGCTGTTTCTCGTCGCCAGCGTCCTGCTGGTGCTCACGCCGGGGCCGAACCTGCTCTATCTGGTGTCGCGAACGCTGTGCCAGGGCACGGCCGCGGGTATGGTCTCACTGGCCGGCACGACGACCGGCTTCGTCGCGCACATTCTCGCGGCGGCGCTTGGGCTGTCGGCGGTTTTCGTCGCAGTTCCTGTCGCGTACGACGCGCTGCGCTGGGCCGGGGCAGCCTATCTCGTCTACCTTGCCTGGGATGCGGTGCGGCCGGGCAGCGGCGGGGTGTTCGCGCCGCGGCGGTTGCCCGAGGCGAGTCCCGGCAAGCTGTTCCGCATGGGCCTCTTGACCAGCATCCTCAACCCGAAAGTCGCGCTGTTCTATCTCGCGCTGTTTCCGCAGTTCGTCGAGCCGGAGCGCGGGAGCGTCTTCGTGCAGTCGCTGGTGCTGGGTGCGACGCAGATTGTCGTCGCCGTGATCGGGGACACGCTGTTCGTGCTGGCGGCTGCCGCCGTCGCGCGCTGGCTCGCCGAGCGGCCGATCTGGGCGGCGGCGCAGCGCTGGGTCCTTGGCGGCGTGTTCATTGCGATCGCGGCGAAGCTCGCGCTCGATCCGCGACGATGAGACCGCCCGCGACACCGGCAAGCGCCGAGCGCGGCGCCTTGGCCGCGCGGCCGTAGCACCAAGCCCTCGAGTCCGACCGGGAAAACGATGCTGCTCGACGAAACGCAACAGATGATCCGCGACACGATCCGCGCCTTCGCGCAGGCCGAGCTCGCGCCCAACGCGCCGCGGTGGGACCGCGAACACCACTTTCCGCGGGCGGCGCTGCACGCGCTGGGCCGACTGGGAGCGCTGGGCATGGTGGTTCCGGAACAGTGGGGCGGCGCCGGTCTCGACTACGTGTCGCTGGCCGTGACGCTCGAGGAGATTGCCGCCGGCGACGGCGCGACGTCGACGATCGTCAGCGTGCAGAACTCGGTAGTGTGCGGTCCCGTCAATGCGTTCGGCACCGATGCGCAGAAGGAGCGCTACCTGCC
>Ga0105106_10001750_pt1 | contig 15505 bp, 14 predicted proteins | sample PPLLaktember2015_5_FD_79109 | JGI IMG/M metagenome (GOLD analysis project Ga0105106, IMG submission 79109) | Freshwater sediment microbial communities from Prairie Pothole Lake near Jamestown, North Dakota, USA - PPLs Lake P8 Core (1) Depth... | ecosystem: Environmental > Aquatic > Freshwater >...
CGCGCGCAAGTCGCCCAGCGCCACCAGCGGCTGGCTGAATCGGGCCTGCACCTGTCGCACCGCCTTGACCGATCCCTGCGGACTGAACGCCTCTACCGTCGTCGCCTTGAATGCATCCGAGTCATCAGGGGCTGACGCCCACGCAGAATCGAAAACACCTGCCGACAACGTCCACCCCAGCAGCAGCAAGACTTTCCCAGCACGCATCGGCCTGCCCTCGTATATGGTTTGAGACCATTGTGACAAGTGATGCCGGTTTTTGAAACAGACTGCGGCGCAGCAGGCAGCGCATGGAAGGCGCTGCGGTCTATTCGTGGTGGACGACGAAAGCGACTTCGGTGGTGAAATTGCCGATACCGCGATGGTTGGTCAGCGTCCAGCCCGCGTCCCGGAGATGGTGCGTCAGTTCGCGCGTCATCGCCGGGTTGCCGCAGATCATCACGCGGTCCTGCTCGGGGTCGGGCGCAGGCAGGCCGAGACGCTGCGACAGCCTGCCCGAACGGAACAGGTCGCCGCCGCGCTCGGGCGTCGGGAAGGGTTCGCGCGTCACCGTCGGCACATAGTCGAGGCGGGGATTGTCGAGTGACTCGATCTCGGCACGGTAGGCCAGTTCCGCAACCGTGCGCACCGAGTGCACCAGCACCACGTGTTCATGACGGGTATAGAGCGCGGGGTCGCGGATCAGGCTCATGAACGGCGCCAGGCCGGTACCGGTGGCCAGCAGATACAGCGTGCGCCCCGGCAGCACATGATTGAGCGTAAGCGAGCCGGTCGCCTTGCTGTTGACCCACACGCTGTCGCCGGGGCGAATGCGAACCAGATGGCTGGTCAGGGGCCCATCCGGCACATGGATGCTGAGAAACTCCAGATGGTCGTGGACAACCGTGGAAACAATCGAATACGCCCGCGCCACCAGTTTGCCCTCGCGCTTGAGGCCGATGGTGACGAATTCGCCGTTTTCAAACGCGAAATCCTGCGGGCGGGTCAGCGTGAAGCTGAAGGTTTTGTCCGACCACGGATGCACTGACTGCACCGTTTGTTCACTGTAAGGCATGTCTTACCCTCAAATGTGTTGCCTGCGCCAGGCTTCGACCGCAGCGACCCGCGCACGGAATACCGCATCACGAATCTGCGCGGGCGCCACCGCTTGTGCAATCGATCCGGCATCGACGCCGCGTGCGGCGGCGAGCGCTTGCTGCAGAAACCGTGTCGCGGGAAAATCGCGCGCCTCGTAACCGGGACGGCCGCGAAAATCACTTTCGCAGGCCTGCAGGAATTCGCCGAATCGATCCGACCGGCGAAACGCGTCGACCCGTTCCAGCAGTTCGACGATCGTGGCGGCCCGCAGTTCCAGCGCACGGTGAACATTGCCGTGATCGCGTGCAACGGCGATGGCAAGATCGCGGCAATCGGCCGGCACGCGGAGTCGCTCGCAGAGCGCGCGCACCAGCGCCACGCTTTTCCCCTCGTGGCCGTGATGCTTCGGCCACAGTGCCGGTGGGGTCACTCCCTTCCCAAGGTCATGGGTCAATGCGGCGAAACGCACCAGCAGGCTGTACCCCTGACGCGCCGCCCAGTCCACAACCAGCATCACGTGCACGCCGGTGTCGATTTCGGGGTGGTGTTCGGGGGGCTGCGGCACCCCGAACAGCCGATCGACTTCCGGGAACAGCCTGGCCAGCGCGCCGCAGTCGCGCAGCACCTGGAACATGCGCGATGGCTGTGCCTCCATCAGGCCGCGTGCGATTTCCTGCCACACACGCTCGGGCACCAGGGCATCGACCTCGCCGTTGTCCACCATACTGCGCATCAGGAACAGTGTCTCGGGCGCAACCGAGAAGTCGGTGAAGCGGGCGGCGAAGCGCGCCACGCGCAGAATCCGCACCGGATCTTCGGCAAAGGCCTCGCTCACGTGGCGAAACACGCGAGCAGCCAGGTCGCGCTGGCCGCCATAGGGATCGACCAGCGCGCCGGACTCGTCCTCGGCGATGGCATTGATGGTGAGGTCACGCCGCTGCAGGTCTTCCTCCAGCGTCACTTCCGGCGCAGCGTAGACCTTGAATCCCTTGTAGCCGTGACCGGACTTGCGCTCGGTGCGTGCCAGCGCATATTCGGCATGCGTCTGCGGATGCAGGAAAACGGGGAAATCCTTGCCGACCGGCTGGAAGCCCAGCGCCAGCATCTGATCCGGGGTAGCGCCGACGACGACGTAATCCTGGTCGGATACCGGCAGACCGAGCAATCGGTCACGCACCGCACCACCCACGACGTAGGTTTTCATCGTCGCACGATCGATCTAACGGCCAGCGTTCTCGCGATAGTCCTCATACCGCGCACGTGGCGAGTCGGCACGCAGGTATTCCGGCGCGATGGCCTCGAGCGATGCGGGGGCGAAATCAAACACCGACGGCCAACCGCCGCTGCAAACGTTGTCCGTCAGCATGGCGAAGAAATTGTCGCGCGTCATCAGCTTCTTGCCGGGCTTGTACTCCATTGCCCATGCCTGCAAATAGGACAGTTGCTCCCCCAACGGGATGATGCTGCGCTTTTTGCCAATGACCTCGCCGACGTAGCGCACCAGTTCCTGCAGGCTGTAAGCCTTTGGACCGCACAGGTCATAGGTCTGGCCGAAGGTAGCGGTATTGTCGAGGCTGTCGGCAAAGGCGCGTGCGACATCCTCCACGTGCACCGGCGCAAAACGCGTGGTCGCGCCGGCCAGGGGCAAAACGGGGAACATCGTCAGCAGGCGGGCGAACATCGTCAGGAAGGAGTCGCCTCGACCGAAGATCACCGAGGGCCGGAAGATGGTGGTGTTGAGGCCATATCCGTGGATGAACTTGGGGCCGTTCAGATACCAGTTTTCATGCTCGACATGGCTCATGCCTGCCTCGCGCACCAGCGCCTCGGCAATTCCCTTGGAGCGCTGGTACGCCGAGCGTGAGTTGGGATGAGCACCCAGCGCGCTCATGTGCAGCAGCCGGTGAACGCCTGACTCGCCACAGGCGTGGATGACCTTGCGCGGCAGTTCGATATGGATTTTCTGGAAATCGCCGCGACGGGCGCTCGGCAGATCAACGCGGCTGACCTTGCCTTCATGCAGGATGCCGACCAGGTTGATGACGGCATCCATGCCGCGGAAATGGCGGATCAGTTCGTGCTGGTCGTGCACGTCCGCCTCGACCACTTCCACCGTAGGCAACAGGATCAGTTCCTTGGCCATTTCGCGGCGGTGGCTCAGCACACGCACCTCGAGGCCACGCGTGGCGAGCAGGCTGACGAGATGGGTGCCGACAAAGCCGGACCCACCCAGGATGCAGATGCGTTCAATCTTCATGAAGGTATAGTTTCGGGATGGATGGCCTGACTGATTCTAATCGCCAGCCTGTTCAAGTTCCAGCGCGGCATCCGGTTCAGACGTCGGCTCGGCTGGCGCTTTTCGGGGAGGAATCATGCCCAGCCGGTCCTTCAGCAGCACCGAGGGCTGGCCGAATCGCGCCGCGTAATACATGGCGTTGCTCATCACTTTCTTGACGTATTCGCGCGTTTCGCCAAACGGAATCGATTCGATATAGACCGCGGCCTCCATCGGCCGGGTATCGCGCCAGCGCTGGGCGCGGCCAGGACCGGCATTGTAGGCGGCGGTGGCGAGCACGGGTGAATCGTCCAGGGTGGACAGCACATGCTTCAGGTAATACGCACCGAACTGGATATTCCTTGCCGGGTCCTGCATCTCCTTGGTCTTGAACTTCTTGATTCCGAGACGGCTCGCGATCCAGCGCGCAGTCGCCGGCATGATCTGCATCAGGCCCGATGCGCCGACATTGGAACTGGCGACGTTGACGAAACGGCTTTCCTGCCGCATCAGGCCGAACACCCACGCCTCGTCGATCTGGTTCTCGCTTGCGGCCTGCTGCGCCAGCTCCCGGTAGGGCGCAAGAAAGCGCAATTCGAAATCGTGCAGTTCGCGGGTGCGCTCGGCGGTATTGATGGCGCGGTCATACCATTCCACGCGACGCGCCAGTTCGGCTGCCGCAAGCAGTTGCGGGTCGGAAAACCTGCGTATCGACCAGTCCCATTCAAGGCTGGCGTCAGTGCGCAAACCCAGTTCCTGCAGCGCCATGGCACGCGCAATGCCGGGATCGCGTGAAATCACCGCCACCTCGTCGCTGCCTGACTTGTTGTTGATGGAAGGTGCCTGTGCCACCGGGCCGAGTTCCTCCTGCGCCAACTGTCCGTAGTAGTGATGCTCGCGCGACAGGGCGAGGAACAGGGCGTTGGCGGCCAAGCGCTGGCCACTCGCCTGGAGTGCGCGGGCGCGCCAGTAACGCCACACCGGCTGTGCCTGCAGGCCTGGACCCATGCTGCCGATCACCCGCTGGACGGTTTGCCAGTCGCCTGCGCGCAAGGCAGCACGCGTCCACCACTCACGCTGGTAATCGTTGACTGTCACCAGGCCTGCCTGCTGGAACCAGGCCAGGGCGACCGGTTCGTGGCGGCGCGCAGCCCAGGTTGCAAGACGCGCCCAGGCAGTGGCTGTCTCGTCCGCGCTGAATTGCGAAAGACGCTTGCTGAGCGCCTGTTCTGCATCGCTGGAGCTGCGTTTCGCAATTTGGTCTAGCGCATAGAGCGCAATTTCACGGTCGCCGCGCCGGCTCATATCCAGGCTGGTTCCGTTCAGCAGCCGCGCGGGGTCGCGGCTGGCCTGGTCGAGCAGCGCGGCGGCCGGGCGCTGCGCCTCAGGCAAGGCAGTGGCCACCACCTTAGCCACATTAGGGTTGCCCGTTTCCAGCACCAATCTGACGCGCCGCCAGACATCTTCCTGATTGATCAGCCCTGCAGCGATCAGCTGCGCAAACAAGGGCGTGCAGGCCGAAGGCATGTCGCGCCCGGTAAACCACATTGAAACCGCCTCGCGCGCGTGGCCGAGATTGCCCTGCGCCCATTCGGCACGATAGAAGTAGCAATGATGGGCCGCGCCGGGCTTGACGATGCGCGGGTATTCGGCCAGATAGACCGGCCACGCTTCCCGTGCACCCAGCGATTTCAACCAGTCGGCGCGCAGCATCTCGGCTAGGCGACTGCCGGGATAACGCGCCAGAAAATCGGCAATGCGCGCATCGCCAACGCCGGTTGTCAGGGTCAGGCGCCAGTATTCGACATAGGGCGACAGCACATGGTCGGCCGGCACGTCGCGTGCAGCGCGTTCCAGATTCGCCAGCTTGCGCGCGGCATAGGCCTGTTGCGCCTTCAATACGGCTGCGTCACCCTGCGCTGACCATGCAGACGCTGCGAACAGCCCCCCCAACACTAGAATTCCGATCTTTAAAAACATGGACGCGAGGTTAACATGCAGCCTGAATGCTGCCGCGCTGTCACAACCGACAATATTTTCGGGCATGTCCCCACGCGTCGCCAGCACCCGATGCATCTACCCCTTTTTTCCCGGCACGAACCAGACGCCGTGCGGGCTGGCGTCTGGCGACCCAGCCGGTTTGGAGACATTTTCTGTTCAGGACGATCAATCCGAATCGGCTTAACGGTTATAGTGGGCGCACCTCATCGAGGTAACTCATTCAAACCAGGAGCCCGCTATGTCAGCCAACGTTGGAAGCATTGATCGCATCATCCGTATTCTTGCAGGTGTCGCCCTCATCGCATGGGCGCTGATGGGTGGCCCGGTATGGGCCTGGATCGGCGTGGTGCCGCTCGCTACCGGTCTGTTCAAGATCTGCCCGGCCTACAGCCTGCTCGGTATCAATACCTGCGGCATCAAGAAATAAGGTTCAGGCAAGAAACAGCTTGTAAGCCGGATTGCGGGATTCATCCCAGAAACGGTAGCCCAGCCCTTCTAGAAACTTCTGGAAGCTGGGCTTTTCCTTGTCCGGCACCTGGATGCCGACCAGTACCCGGCCGAAATCCGCCCCATGGTTGCGGTAGTGGAACAGGCTGATGTTCCAGCCGCTGCTCATGCTCTGCAAAAACTGCATCAAAGCGCCGGGGCGCTCGGGAAACTCGAAGCGGTACAGCACCTCATTCACCGCATCCGGTGCCCGCCCGCCGACCATGTGGCGGACGTGCAGCTTGGCCATTTCGTTGTTGGAGAGGTCGAGCGCTTCCAGCCCGTGCCGCTGCAGAAGTTCCACCAAGCGCGCGCCCTCGCCCGCGCCCGGCACCGACAGGCCGACGAATACACGCGCAATTTTGGGATCGGAATAGCGGTAGTTGAACTCGGTGATGTTGCGTGCGCCCAGCAGACTGCAGAAGGTCTTGAAGCTGCCCGGGGTCTCGGGGATGGTGACGGCCAGCACCGCCTCCCGCTTTTCGCCGAGTTCGGCGCGCTCGGCGATGTAGCGCAGCCGGTCGAAGTTCATGTTGGCGCCGGAAGCCACCGCGACCAGTGTCTTGCCCTTGAGCTTGTCTCCGGCAATGGCCACCTTCAAGCCAGCAATGGACAAGGCGCCAGCCGGCTCCAGAATCGAACGGGTGTCCTCGAATACGTCCTTGATCGCCGCGCAAATGGCATCGTTGTTGACGCGGATGATTTCGTCCACGTACAACTGGGCGAGCCGGAAGGTTTCCTTGCCGACTTTCTTGACCGCCACGCCGTCGGCAAAAATGCCCACCCGCGGCAGCGTGATGCGCCTGTTCTTGCACAGGGAACGCGCCATCGCATCGGCATCTTCGGGCTCGACGCCGACAATCCTGATTTCCGGCCGCAGCCGCTTGATGTAGGCGGCCATGCCGGCAATCAGGCCGCCACCGCCGACCGGAATATAGACTGAGTGTATCGGTCCCGGATGCTGGCGTAGCAGTTCCATCGCCACCGTGCCCTGCCCGGCGATCACGTCGGGGTCGTCGTAGGGATGGACAAAGGTCGCCTTTGCCTCCTTCGCCAGTTGGGTGGCGTGGTCGCAGGCCTCGTCGTAATTATCGCCATGCAGAATGACCTGCGCGCCGCGCGCCACCACTGCGTCGACCTTGATCCTGGGAGTGGTCGCCGGCATCACGATGGTGGCCATCACGCCGAGCTTCTGTGCCGCCAGTGCCACGCCCTGGGCATGATTGCCGGCCGACGCCGCCACCACGCCGCGTGCCAGCTGGGCCGGCTTCAACTTGGCCATCTTGTTGTAGGCACCACGGCACTTGAAGGAAAACACCGGCTGCAGGTCTTCTCGCTTCAGCAGAATCTGGTTGTTGAAGCGACGCGAAAGATTGTGGGCCACGTCGAGCGGGGTCTCCACCGCCACGTCATAAACACGCGAAGTGAGAATGCGTTCGAGGTAATCGTCTGGATGGCTCATGGCGGCGGTAAGTGGGTAGTTTGTAAAATTGTGGCGATGCCGCTATCTTAGCGGGCTGCATAGAAAATCGACGAAAACATCATGACTCAAGACGAAATGAAGCAAGCCGTGGCACGTGCTGCGGTGGATTATGCCCGCGGCGGCATCATCGGGGTAGGCACCGGATCGACCGCCAACTATTTCATCGACGCGCTGGCCGCAGTGAAAGGCCGCATCGACGGCGCCGTGGCCAGTTCGGAAGCCACCGCCACCCGCCTGAAAAGCCACGGCATCCAGGTGCTGGATCTCAACAGCGTGGGCGAACTGGAAATCTACGTCGACGGCGCCGACGAAATCACGGAGCATTTCGCCATGATCAAGGGCGGCGGCGGTGCGCTGACGCGGGAAAAGATCGTGGCCGCATGCAGCAAGCAGTTCATCTGCATTGCCGATGGCAGCAAACTGGTCGGCGTGCTCGGTACCTTCCCGCTGCCGGTCGAAGTGATTCCGATGGCGCGCTCGTATGTCGCGCGTGAACTGGTCAAGCTGGGCGGTCAGCCGCGTTTGCGCGAAGGCTTCACCACCGACAACGGCAATCTCATCCTCGATGTCCATGGACTGTCGATCATCGATCCGGTATCGCTGGAAACCGCGATCAACCAGATCGTTGGCGTGGTCACCAATGGGCTGTTTGCACGACGTGGCGCGGATGTGCTGCTGCTGGGTACGGAAAGCGGCGTCAAGACCTACACGAAGTAGGCTCCGCAATTTCGGGAAGGCCTCACTGTGAAAGCGGGGGATCTTCCTCGGGTTCCTGCTCCTCGGCGGGCACCCGGTATTTCTCGGTGGCCCACTGTCCCAGATCAATCAACTTGCAGCGTTCGCTGCAAAAGGGTTTCCAGCGATTTTCAGGTATCCAACTGACTGCAACACCACAGGTCGGGCAGGCCACGACAGGCGGCTTGGCGGGGTTTTTCATAAGGTGCAAAAAGTCAAATCAAAGTCGATCGGCAGATCGGTGCAGGCGCGCATCTGCCCGGACCCCACGCGCATGAACCGGATGTTGAGCATGTATTTGTTGGCCGACATCTCCGGCACGCACGGCAGGCTATCGACCAGGGTGACACGGATCAGCTGCGGATTCCGCGATTCCAGCATGCGCTGATAACTGCCGTTGTCTGCATGCTGCAACTCGGGCTGACCGCTGTCACGCAGCAAGCCCAGCACGATATCGACAGCCGAACTGATGGATGAGAAGGGCGCCAGCCAGCGCTGCAGTTGAAGCGATCGCTCCTTGGACGGCCGGTGCAGCCAGAAATGATAGGACGGCAAATCGAATTCGCACATGCCGCCCGGTATGGCCGAACGCTGCTTGATGGCCATCAGCCAATCATCTTCGCGCAGGTGCTGCCCCACCTTGCCCGGCAATTGGCACATCCCCTGATGCGCGGCCTCGATCGCAGTCAGCACTTTTTCCAGCACGGCATCCTGCACATGCGGGTTGCCACGCAGCGCGGTCAGGGTGGCTTTCTGCCGCTCCAGTTCATGCAGCAGATCGGTCTTGAGGTCGGCTCGTGCCGCGACTTCGGCCATTTCAAACAACGTCAGCAAGGCGGCATGATGTGCATGCGAGTCGGACGATGCCGCGTAGGCATCGAAACGGTCGAACAGGTCTTCCAGCCGCAACAGGGTACGGATGCGTTCGCTAAGGGGATATTCGTAGTGGATCACGCTGCTGCGCGCTGATTTCAATCGATGGATTGTCGCCTATCCCGGAGGAAAATCAAGGCAACGCCCCAAGCCCGAGTGTCTGATAGCGCTGATGCAGTGACGCTACCTGTGCATCGAGGTTTTCCAGCTTACCCGAGTTGTCGATGATATCGTCCGCAACGGCGAGACGGTCCGCACGACTGGCCTGTGCCGCCAGGATGGCCTTGACTTCGTCACGGTCGAGTCCGCTGCGCGCCATCACCCGGTCGATCTGCAGGTCTTCGGGGCAGTCGACCACCAGGATACGGTCCAGCACATCCCGGTACCCCGCAGTTTCCACCAGCAAAGGAATCACGATCAGGACATAGGGGGCCGTAAGGCGCTCGCGAGCGCGTTCGACGCGGTGATGAATGAGCGGATGCAAAATGGCTTCAAGCTGGCGCCGGGCGTCGACATCGGCGAACACCCGGCGCCGCAGGGCGGCACGATCCAGGGCACCGTCTGCCTGCATCACCGAATCCCCGAAAACCGCACGAATCGCTTCGAGCGCGGGACCATCGGAAGCGGTCAACTCGCGTGCCAGGACATCGGTATCGATAATTGGCACGCCACGTGCGGCAAAGCAGTCCGAAACCGCCGACTTGCCCGAGCCGATTCCGCCGGTGAGGCCGACCGTGAACATCAGAACTGGGCGAGGTAGGCCTGCGTCAGGTCCGTGCCGAAGAACAGCGCTACCAGGCCACCGCCCGCCAGATAGGGGCCGAATGGAATCGGCACGCGCCGGTCATGTTTGACCAGCACGATCATCGCGATGCCGATCACTGCGCCGACCACAGACGACAGCAACAGGGTGACGGGCAGCATCTGCCAGCCAAGCCAGGCGCCAATGGCCGCCAGCAGCTTGAAATCGCCATAGCCCATGCCCTCCTTGCCGGTGACCAGCTTGAACAGCCAGTACACAGACCAAAGCAGCAGATAGCCGGCCATGGCGCCAATAACCGCGTCCGGCAGACTGGCGAAATACCCGCCCAGATTGAACAGTAGCCCCGTCCATAACAGCGGCAGGGTCAGGCTGTCTGGCAGCAGGGTGGTGTCGATGTCGATAAATGCCAGCGCGACCAAGGTCCATATCATGAACAATGCGCCCACCGTCTGCACGCTGACGCCCCACTTCCAGGCCGCCGCTGCCGACAGCAGCGCAGTCAGCAATTCCACCAGGGGATAACGCGCGCTGATCGGCGCAGCGCAGGCCGAGCAGCGTCCGCGCAACCACAGCCATGACAGCAACGGAATATTTTCCAGCGCCGTGATCTGATGTCCGCACTGGGGACAGGCCGAACGCGGAAGCAGCAGGTTGTAGGGAGTGTTCCCTTCAGCGTGCGACGCCTGCGGCATGGCTTCTCCGCGCAGTTCGGCACACTGCTCATGCCATTCGGCTTCCATCATCTTGGGCAAGCGATGGATCACGACGTTGAGGAAACTCCCAATCAGCAGAGCGAATAAAAAAACCAGCCCCGTGAAGAGGGCTGGTTCGCTGTGCAGCAATTCCATCAAACCACTGAACCCATTTTGAAGATCGGCAGATACATGGCGATCACCATGCCGCCGATCAGGGTGCCCAGCACCACCATGATCATCGGCTCCATCAGGCTGGACAGCGCCTCGACCGCATCGTCCACCTCGGCTTCGTAAAAATCGGCCACCTTGCCCAGCATGGAGTCGAGCGCGCCCGATTCTTCACCGATCGCAGTCATCTGCAACACCATGTTGGGAAACCTTCCGGAATTCTGCATGGCCGTCGTCAGTGCCGTGCCGGTCGACACTTCGCCGCGAATCTTGTTGGTGGCCTCGACAAACACCTGGTTGCCCGACGCGCCCCCAACCGATTCCAATGCCTCAACCAGCGGCACGCCGGCGGCAAACATGGTTGACAGCGTGCGAGTCCAGCGCGCAATGGTGGCCTTTTCGATCACGGGACCAAAAATCGGCAGCTTGAGCATGACGCGGTCCATGAACATCTGCACCTTGCGTGAGCGCTTCCAGGCCTGCAACAAGGCATAGATGCCGCCACCGATGACGCCGAAAATCGCCCACCACCATTTGACGAAGAAATCCGATATGGCCATCACGACCAGAGTGGGCCCAGGCAAGTCTGCGCCAAAGCTGCTGAACAGCTCCTTGAACGCCGGGATCACGAAAATCATGATGATGGCGGTAATGACAAACGCCACCACGATGATGGAAACCGGGTAGAACAAGGCCGACTTGATCTTGCTCTTGATGGCGAGAATTTTTTCCTTGTAGGTCGCCAACCGCTCGAGCACCCCTTCCAGGATACCGGCCGATTCGCCGGCTCCGACCAGATTGCAGAACAGCGCGTCAAAGTACAAGGGGTAACGGCCGAATGCCTGGGTCAGGCTGCTGCCCTTCTCGATATCCGCCTTAATTTCGGCCAGCAGGCGCTGCATCGACGGGTTGGAGTGCCCGCGGCCAACAATGTCGAATGACTGCAGCAGCGGAACGCCCGCCTTCATCATGGTCGCCAGCTGCCGGGCAAACAGGGTGATATCCTTTTCAGTGATGCGCTTGGAACTTTTGAACAAGGTGCTTTGTTTCTTGACCTTGGTAACGGTGATGCCCTGCTTGCGTAGCTGGGAATTCACCATGGCTTCGCCGCCAGCCTGCAACTGGCCTTTGACCTTCTTCCCGCGCTTGTCCATGCCTTCCCACAGGAAGGTGGCGTTCTTGATTGCCTTTGCTGCTGTAGCCATAGAGGAAATTCCTTAAATATTGGTGACAGCCTCGACCTCTTCCAGCGAGGTGAGGCCAGATTTCACTTTCAACAGACCTGCCTGGCGCAGGTCGAGAACGCCCTCGCGCCGCGCCTGGTCGGCGATATCGGTTTCGCCGCCGCCCTTGAGGATGATGCGAACCATGTCATCGGTGATCGGCATTACCTGATAAATGCCCATGCGCCCCTTGTAGCCCGTGTCGCCACAAATTTCACAGCCCACCGGCTTGTAGGGTTTCCATGTCCCGTCCAACTGCTCCTCGGTAAAACCCGCTGCCCGCAGGGCTTCGTCCGGGATATCGGCCGGCTGCTTGCAGCTGCACAGCCGGCGTGCCAGCCGCTGGGCCGTGATCAGGATCACCGAGGATGCGACGTTGAAGGGCGCCACCCCCATGTTCAGCAGACGGTTCAGGGTGCCGGGGGCATCATTGGTGTGCAGGGTGGACAACACCATGTGGCCGGTTTGCGCAGCCTTGATGGCGATTTCGGCAGTTTCAAGGTCACGAATTTCGCCGACCATGATGACATCGGGATCCTGCCGCAGGAAGGATCTGAGTGCCGCCGAAAATGTCAGGCCGGCCTTGTCATTGACGTTGACCTGGTTGATGCCGGGCAACTGGATTTCCGCCGGGTCTTCCGCAGTCGAGATATTGACGTCGGGCTTGTTGAGGATGTTCAGGCAGGTATAGAGCGAAACGGTCTTGCCGGAGCCGGTGGGGCCGGTCACCAGCACCATGCCGTAGGGGCGCTGCACCGCGTTCAGCAGCAGTTCCTTCTGCCACGGCTCGTAACCCAGTGCTTCGATCCCCAGTTGCGCGCTGGTGGGATCCAGGATACGCATGACGATTTTTTCGCCATACAGGGTCGGCAGGGTACTGACCCGGAAATCGATGGCACGGTTTTTCGACAGCACCATTTTCATGCGGCCGTCCTGCGGCACGCGCTTTTCCGAAATATCCAGCCGCGACAGCACCTTGATGCGCGACGCCACCTTGTCCTTGATCGCCATCGGCGGCTGCGCCACTTCGGACAGGACGCCATCGCGACGGTAGCGGATGCGGTAATACTTCTCGTAAGGCTCGAAGTGGATGTCGGATGCACCCTGGTTGATGGCGTCGAGCATGATCTTCTGCAGGTATCGCACCACCGGCGCATCGTCGATTTCGATGCCACCCGTATCCTGCTGGGCCGCGGTATTCTCCTCGTCGGCAAAATCGAGGTTGAGTTCTTCCGCGTTCAACACAGCCATCGTGTTGTCGGCTTCCTGATCCGCTTTATCGATCAGTCTGCCAAGCTTGTCGTCCTCGACCACCACGGGCTCGACGGACTGGCCGGTCTGGAACTTCACCTCGTCCAGCGCCTGCAGGTGGGTGGGGTCGGATGTCGCCACATACAGCTTGTTGCCGCGCTGATAGAGTGCCACCACGCGCCGCTTCTGCACCAGCTTGGAATCGAGAAGTCCCTGTGGCAGGCTCTCGGCATCCATCGCATTCAGGTCCAGATAGGGGAAACCGAATGAGGCCGCTGCAAATTCGGCGACCTGACTGGCCTTGAAACGTTTCCCCTTGACGAGTTCGGTGACGAAGGAATCACCCGACTGACTGGCACGTTTCCACACGCCCTCGGCTTCCGTCTCGGAGAGCCAGCCATGGTTGACCATGGCGCGCGCCAGTCCGGTTAAATTGATGGTATTTGTCACAGCAGCCATAGGTTTGGGTCCAGACAACTCCCGTTTAAAAATTATCGCCCGCATCGGCACGCCGTAAGCGCCCGATAGGGAATCACAGGCCTTAACGGCGATTTTCCATCGAAATTAAGCTTCGTCTGGCGAAGCCCCATTCGGCCCAGGCAGATGGATGCGCGCCATTTTGACGGCCCGATCCTGCGTTTGCACGATTTCCACCGGCACGCTTCCCAGTTTTAAGCTCACACCGGCTTCGGGAATATCCTCAAATTGTTCCAGCAACAGGCCATTCAGCGTTTTCGGGCCGTCAAGCGGCAGCGACAGTCCCAGTTTGCGGTTCAGATGACGCAACAGCACGCTGCCTTCGACCAGCCAGCTGCCATCCGGCTCGCGCCGAAGATATCCTGAATCCGAAGGTGCCTGCGTGGTGAATTCACCCACCATTTCCTCCAGCAGGTCTTCGAGTGTCACCAGGCCTTGCAGCTCGCCGTATTCATCGACCACCAGCGCCAGCCGACGGCGACCGCTCTGAAAATTGCGCAACTGGGTGAACAGGGGGGTGCCCGCCGGAACGAAATACGGGTCTTCGAGGTTTTCTTTCAATATCTCCGGATTCAACTCCTCGCCGGTCAGCGCGTAGAGGACCCGGCGCACATGCAGTACTCCCAGGAGGTTGTCAGGGGAACCTTGCTGCACCACCAGCCGGGTGTGGTGGCTGGTGGAAATCTGCTGGCGCAGCCGCTCGGGATCGTCCTCGATATCGATCGCCTCGATCTGATTGCGCGGCGTCATCACGTCGTCCACCGTGATGTCTTCCAACTCCAGCAGATTCATCAAAATCCGGTGGTGTTCGCGCGGCAGCCGGCCTGACGATTCAAGCACAATGGTGCGAAGTTCTGCCAGCCCCAGGCTGTTGCCCTGTCCCGGATCGGGTTGCCTGATCCGCAAAAGCCGCAGGATGCCCTGCACGAACAGGTTCACGAACCACACCACCGGATACACCAGCTTCAGCAGCGGCGTGAGCAGCAGCGTCGCCGGGTAGGCCACACGTTCGGGGAAAGCCGCGCCCAGCACCTTGGGGGTGACTTCGCTAAACACCAGAATCAGAAAGGTGAGCAACAACGTCGCCACGAACAGCACGATTTCGCCGTCGCCGAACAGGCGAATGGCCAATACGGCAGACAAGGTACCCGAGGCGGAATTGACCAGGTTGTTGCCGAGCAGAATCACGCCCAGCAGTTTGTCGGTCTTGTCCAGCAGCGCCTGCGCCCGCATCGCCCCCCGCACGCCGGATTCAGCGGCATGCCGCAGGCGATAACGGTTGATCGCCATCATCGCGGTCTCGGACGCGGAAAAAAACGCCGAGGTCAGCAACAAAACGGCAAGCACGACAAAAAGCGTGCTGGTGCTAATGCTATCCAATCAAAATCGCCTCAACGCCGAAGCACCACTTCCAATACGAACTGGGTACCCAGATAGGCCAGCAGCAGCAGCGTGAAGCCGGTGATGGTCCAGTAGAGGGCCGTTCGGCCACGCCAGCCCCGGAAATGCCGTCCCAGCAGCAAACCGCCGAACACCAGCCAGGACAGGATGGCAAACACGATCTTGTGCGTAAACTGCAATGCGCGGCCAAAGAGTTCCTCGGAAAAGAACACGCCGCTGAACACCGCCAGCGTCAGCAGCAGAAAACCGATCCCGATGGTCCTGAACAGCATCGCTTCCAGGGTCAGCAGGGGTGGTGTACCTTCCTGCATGGCAGCCCCCCGGTGCAACTGCTTTTCCAGCATGGTCATCAGCACTGCATGCAGAGCCGCGACCGCGAGCAGGCCATAGGCAAGAAAAGCCACCACCAGATGCGCGCGCAAGGCCAGCGTCTGCGAATTGGGAATGGGATGAGATTCGGTGAACACCGCCATTCCCAGCACCGACAGCGCTGCCAGCCCGCTCACCCAGGACAGCAGGCGTGCCAGCGGCGCGCCCTGGCTGGACATCCAGTAAACCAGTGCAGTCAGCCAGAAAATGGTCGACAGGGAATTACCG
>Ga0105106_10001751_pt1 | contig 15503 bp, 11 predicted proteins | sample PPLLaktember2015_5_FD_79109 | JGI IMG/M metagenome (GOLD analysis project Ga0105106, IMG submission 79109) | Freshwater sediment microbial communities from Prairie Pothole Lake near Jamestown, North Dakota, USA - PPLs Lake P8 Core (1) Depth... | ecosystem: Environmental > Aquatic > Freshwater >...
AAGGGCGGGAAATGTGGCCGGCTGGGGTCCCTACAGCGAAATACGGAATTTCAACACCAGCCTTACTCGCATTGAGGACGTCGACGGAACGCCGAATGCCGTGCGTCTTATGCAGAACTATCCGAATCCATTCAATCCGTCCACCATCATTGAATATGCGCTGCCGTCCGCGGGGAGAGTGACGCTGGCAGTGTTCAACTCTCTGGGGCAGGCCGTTGCGACCCTGGTGAAAGAGCCTCAGAGCGCCGGCGTGCACACGCTGGCCTTTTCCCCGGAAGCCTCGTTGCCTTCGGGGGTGTACTTCTACAGGCTCACGGTGGACGGCCGGGTGTGGACCAGGGCGATGCTTCTCTTGCGGTAAAAGGAGAATTGTATGGAGCGCTGTGCCACATGCATTCTGCCGTCAAGCTTGCCGGATGTCTATCTTGACGACAACAAGGTCTGCAACCATTGCCATGCGTTCAAGGATCGCCGCACCCGGTGTGCCCAGGAGTCCGCAGATGTCAGGCGGAAGAACTTGGAACAGATCCTGCACAAGTTCCGCGGACGGGGCGTGTATGACGTGCTCGTCCCTGTGAGCGGAGGGAAGGACAGTATGTTCGTCCTCTACCTCATTGCAAAGGAGTTCGGTCTCACTGTTCTCGCTTACAACTTTGACAACGGGTTCCAGTCCGAGCGCGCGCGGATAAATATTCAGCGGGCTGTGAAGATCCTGGGTGCGGAGTTGGTGACATTCAAGCCCCCGGAGCGACGTCTGCTGGAACTCTACAAGACATTTCTTCTCCGGACCGGGGAGTTTTGTTCCCCGTGTAATATGATGATCGGAGCCGCCGCCAACCGTATTGCACAGCAGAACGGCATCCGGCTCATTGCCCTGGGAGGGTCTTCCGAAAGGGATTCCGGGCTCGATGGCATGAGCATGTCTCACTACACCGACAGACGGTATTACCTGAATGTCATTCGGGGGCGGGTTGCCTATGATGATGTACGGAATTATATGACAGCGCCACCGGTAGGAAAGACGCTGAGGCGATACCTTGGCCTGTCGCCCGTGGACATCAATGTCCTCGACTACATCCATCCCGGAACGGCCGGGATGAAAGTGATACTCGAACGCGAGATTGGATGGGAACCGCCGTCAGAAGAACTCGAGCATGGAGATTGTCGACTGAACCCGTTGAAAGACTACCTGATGAACCGGAGGTGGGGCTTTTCCGAAGTGACGCCTGCCTATGCGGCTCTGGTTCGCATCGGCGAGATGTCCCGTGCGGAGGCCCTCCGGCGTGCTGAGGAGGGAGAGGTACGGAGTGAGCCACAAGTCCTTAAGGAATTTCTGCAGAGGACCGGTGTGTCGCCTGGTGAATTCGTAGCAGCGAAGGACCGTCACTTCACGGAGATACGGAATTACAGAGCAAGTAAGACTTTCACTGCGGCGAAAGGGACCCTTGCGATGTTTCGGCGGGTTGCGGGGGTTGTGCGGTAGCGCACGGCGTTGCCCACGAAACGATTTTACATGAAGAAAGAAGAGAATGAAACACGAGCAGCGTCCAGACAAACCACTTCTCCCTCTTCGTTGGACCCACATCGTTCTGTTCTCGTGGATGCTCTCCGGAATACTCGGTTTCGCCCCGGATCGCGCGCAAGGTCAGGAACCCGGTGAAACGATCGCCTCCACCTCATCCACCAACGCAACGACGTTCACGTTCTGGTACGGGAAGCGACAAACATTCGGCAAGATCGGTGTACCGCAACGCTGGGTGAATATCCTCGGGAATGTCTCCGATCCCAATGGCATTGCTGCGTTGAATTACACACTGAATGGCGGGCCGATTATGACGCTGAGCGTCGGACAGGATACGCGACGCCTGGCGGGGACCGGAGACTTCAATATCGATATCGCCTACACCGCGCTGCGGCCCCTGCCTGATTCGAATATTGTTGCGGTGACGGCACGAAATGGCAACGGAGTGTACACGCATGACACAGTGATCGTACGGTACCTTTCTGGCACCGTGTGGCCGCGCGCGCATACGGTCAGTTGGGCAAACACCAGCTGCCTCACTGATACGGCACAGGTGGTTGATGGAAGGTGGCACGTGTCTGCGGAAGGACTCAGGATTCTGAATGTCGGCTATGACCGGCTGGTTGCCATTGGTGATTCGACGTGGAAGGACTTCGAGGTTACGGTCCCGATCACGATTCATAGCTACGATCCCGCCGGCTACGGATCGATTAACGGTTCTCCGGCTGTCGGGCTTTTTCTGGGTTGGTCCGGGCATTCTGATGATCCCATCGCGGGATGGCAACCCAAGACCGGATACAAGCCGTTTGGCTGCGGCGGATTCTACATGTTCAAGACCACCGGGGAGACATTGAGCATCTGGGACAATATCTATGATTATAGCGGCAAGACTATTCCCTACAATGTTCCCTATTATTTCAAGATGCGGGTGGAAGGGTCAGGCGCAGGCATCGACTATTCCTTCAAGGTATGGGATGTCAGCGTTTCGGAGCCTGCGAAGTACGATCTGACATGGCAGGGTCCTTCGGCCGGTCCTTTACAGGGCTCGATCGTGCTGCTGGCACACTTCGTGGACGCGACCTTCGGAAAGGCAACGATCATCCCGATTACGAGCGATCACCAGGCGCCTTTATTGAGCGGACTTTCAGTAATGCAGGGAAGGACCTCCGCAGACATTCAATGGCTGACCGATGAGCTGGCGCGAAGCCGGATCGAATATGGTCCGACCAGCGCATACGGGACTGAACGTGCGGATGCGGATCTCGATACACAGCACGAATTCACGCTCACTGGTCTCCAACCGAATACAACATATCACTACCGTGTATTCGGCTTTGATATGTGGGGAAACACCGCAGTCTCGGCCGACCAGGTGTTTACCACCGGAGGGTATGCCGCAATTGTCACTGATGAATTCGATGTGCAGCCCGTTGATTCGGCACTCTGGACCGTCCAAAACCCGCTCGGGGATGCGACGGTGACAGTGGAAGGCGGCAACCTCCGGGTTGTCCTTCCTCAGGGTGTGGAGCATACCGTCACGAGCGGCGGCAACACCATGCCACGGGTGGCGCAGCCGGCGACGGATGGTGACTTCCAACTTGATGTGAAGTTCACGGGTGCGATGAGCCAGCAGGTTCAAACCGCCGGCATTGATATCATCGCGGACGCTGCAAACTACGTTCAGTTTGAAGTCTACTCGAACGGCACGTCGGTGCGCGCGTATGCGGGAGTCGTGGTGGGCAATGTCTCCTCGAGCCGTTCCGATGTCATGCTTGCGCCCAACGGAACTTCCCCGGTCTACATGCGGATCAAACGCGAGCGCAGCACCTGGACCCAAATGTATTCGCTCGACGGGTCGACATGGAATCCGGCGGCAGAGTTCACCCACGCACTCACCATGCGAAGCGTCGGGCTCGTCGCAGGGAATTACGGTTCTCCGGTTCCGGCGCACACGGCCCTGTTCGACTATATTCGTGCGACGCTCCCACCCGTTCCGCGGCTGGTTTCGCCGTTGAACGGGACTACCGGCCTGAACACTACGGTCACGCTGGCATGGTCCGCTTCCTCCGGTGCCACAGGATATGATATCCAGGTGGCCACCGACCCATCGTTCGCCTCCGGCATTGTCGTCAACGACTCGCTGATCACCGGGACTTCCACGCAGGTAAACGGTCTGACGGCATTCACGAAATACTACTGGCGCGTGCGATCACGCAATGCCAACGGGAGAGGTCCGTATTGTCTGAGCCGCTGGTTCTCCACGTATCTTCCGATCCCGAACCAGGTCACGCTGGTTGCGCCCGCGAACAACCTGCGGACGCAGGCGGATACGGTGACGTGCGTCTGGAGAGTGAACAACCATCCGGGGACCCGGTACTGGTTTGAGATCACGGACGACTCACTCTTTGCCTGGCCGGATCTCGACTCTTCGCTCACTGACACGGTGACGATTCGGCGGGGGCTTGAACTCGAGAAAACCTACTTTTGGAGAGTCCGGGCGGGAAACCTGACGGGATGGGGGCCATACAGCGAGGTCCGGAGATTCCGGCGCAGTCTGACCGTTGTTGCGGACGAACAGGGAATCCCCTCCGAAGTGAGTCTGAGTCAGAACTATCCCAATCCGTTCAACCCGGAGACAGTTCTTCAGTATGGAATTCCTGCGGAATCGCACATCCTGCTTGAGGTTTTCACCGCGCTGGGACAACGAATGGCGGTGCTGCGTGACCAACGGCAATCGGCCGGAGTCCACCGGATTTCGTTTACGGCAGAGGGTCTTTCGTCCGGCATCTATTTCTACCGGCTCTCGGTGAACCATGGGGAGCGGGTGATGGTAAAACGCATGATGTTGATCAGATGACGCCGTTTGCATCCGACACGACTACACCGTCACACACAATCGAATTCAGCGCGGTCATCCCGACGTACAACCGTGCCCACCTGGTAGTGCGGGCGATCACATCTGCACTGGATCAATCGTTCCCTCCAGCCGAAATCATTATCGTGGATGACGGTTCAACCGACGCCACGGAGGATGCAATCCGCCGCTTCGGGCCGACCGTGCGTTATGTGCGCCAACAGAACAGCGGCGGGGCAGAGGCGCGGAACCGCGGCGTTAGGGAGGCAACGAGACCGTGGGTCGCCTTTCTTGATTCCGATGATGTCTGGACCGAACGTCATCTTGAGAAAATCGCGAGTGCCATGATTGCCACCCGGAGCTCTGCGGAGCTCTACTTCGACGATATGCTCATTGCGGAGTCGCCGGATGAGACATGGTGGGAACGGGGTGGGTTTTCCATTGCGGCAGATTACGTTATGGTCCCCGATGCCGCCGAATGGGTCATGAGGGAGTATCAACCCATGATGCTGCAGTCCACAGTCTGCCGGCGCAGCACGTTTCTTGAAGCAGGCGGTCTGTGGGCGGACCTCCGCAACGCTCATGATACGCATTTCTTCCTTAAGATCGGGATCGGCAGACCGGTCTGTGCAGTCAGGTGGATCGGGAGCAAGCTGACGGCCGATGCACCAGGGGAAAGCCGGCTGACTTCTGCAGGTCAGGAGGAGCGGCGGTATCGCAACAGGACCAGGGCGTTTCGCGACATCCTCCGCAAATTCCCGGGGCTCACGCGGGATCAGCGCCGGTGCCTGCGGATGCGCATTGCGGACGCACATTGGTCCCTCGGACGCCATGCCTGGAAACGGGGTCACTTTGTTCGTGCAGGCGTCTGCGGGATACAGGCCTTGTTCGCCGGTCCGGGCGCTGCGTTAACGCTGGCAGGGAAGGCCCTGCATCCTCCGGAGCACACAGCACAAGAGAGATCATGAGCTTACCTGAACTCAGTGTTGTGATCATTGCGCGCAATGAGGAGTTGACAATCGGTCCCTGTGTTGAATCCATCATTCGCGCCACGGCAAACTACCGGACCGAGATTCTCTTCGTAGATTCGGCGTCCTCAGATGGTACAGTCGATGTCGCGAGGCGGTACCCTGTGGCAATTGCCGGTTTCCGCGATACCGGCCTGCTTTCACCCGCTGCGGGTCGGTGGTTGGGGACGGATCTGACCCACGGGGAATGGCTCTTCTTTGTTGACGGCGATATGATTGTGGTTGACGGATGGATTACGTGTGCGATGAAGGTGCTGCAGGATCGCAGCATCGGTGGGGTGAGTGGGCGTCTGTTTCCCGTGGCGCCCGGGGAACCTCTCGATTTTTCCCGGGAAGACGGGCTCCCTCTGGGGGTCGTGCCAGGTTTAGGAGGCGCTGCGTTGTACCGCAGACAGGCGCTGGATGAGTGCGGGACATTCAATCCTTTCCTGCGCGGCGAGGAAGAGCGTGAGCTCGCATACCGGCTATCACGCCGCGGGTACAGCGTCGTGCGTGTGGAACATCCCATGGCGCATCACCTTGACAAAGAACGCAGTGTACAAGAAAACACCGGTCGAGCAGTGTATTTCGCAGGGGTCGGTCAGATCATGCGCCAGTACGCGTTGCAGCCGCCCTTCTGGGAGCTGTTGAGGGAGCACAGCGAAGTCTTTTTGGCATGGCTTGCGGTTTTTCTCCTCATTGCGGGAATGATCGTGCTCGGGCTCATCGAACGCGGCGGCTGGTTCTTTGGTATGGGCGGGGCCGTAGTGCTCGGACTGGCTTTTCTCCTGCTCAGGAGGGGGGCGAAGCGGATCTGGCTGTTTCTTCACTCCCGCGCGCTGCTTTCCGTTCACTTCATCCTGGGCATTCTCCGTGGCTTGCCGCCACCCGGCCGCTATCCACGTGACTTTGTCTGGATCAGGAAAGAAGCCGTAATGGGCACGAATCAGGCGGGCAAGACATCGTAAGGAGGAATGACACAACGGCGACCGATTCTCTGAAACTGAAGACCTTTAGGGGCGGTATTTCCCTCGGAACCTCAACGATCGGGCTGCGGGTCTTTTCGGTCTTTACCTCCATCATCCTCGCCCGGCTGCTGTCCCCGACTGACTTTGGTCAGGTGGCTCTTGCCCAGGTCGTCCTCTCCATTGTTGGGCTGTTCTCCACGCTCGGACTTCCGACCGCAGTCATCCAAACGCCCCTGGATAGAAACAGAGCTGCTTTTTCCGCGCTCGCGATCAACTTCGTCGCCTCGGGGGTCGTTTGCGGCATGATCATAGTGGCCGCTCCCTGGCTGGGATTTCTCCTCGGTGATCTGCAGGTCGTACCTGTCCTCCAGGTACTTTCCCTGACCATTCTCGTGGGTGGCGTGACGCGAGTCCCCGAGGCGCTTATCCAGAAAGACCTCCAGTTCGGACGCTTGAGTATTATGGGGATCATCACGGAAGTCGTGACTGTCGGCGTATCGATCACATTGGCGTGGAACGGGTGGGGAGTGTGGAGCCTCGTATACGGGGCAGTCGCCGGTGCGGTGACCAATGCCGTGGTTGCATGGTGGTTCCTTTCATCGGTGGCCTGGGTGCGGCTGGGTAACTGGGACCGTGGTATCATCAGACAAATCGCAAGTTTTGGAGCACGAATTGTTGGTAGCGCCTCCGTCTACACGTTGTACTCCTACACGGACAATTATGTCGTTGGCAGGGTGCTTGGAACCGAATCGTTGGGATTCTACAGCAAGGCCGTCGACCTAACCAGCAGAACGGTGGATTCCATAAACCGGATCATCGGCGTCGTGCTGTTTCCGTCGTATGCACAGGTTCAAGACGACAAGGAACGGCTGTCGCGTGCATACTTGAAGAGCCTGCGGATGATCAGCCTTCTCACCATTCCCATCGCGGGAGGGTTGTTTGCCGTTGCCGAGGAACTCGTGGTTGTTCTCCTTGGGGCCAAATGGGCCCCCGCAGTTCCGCCGCTGAAGGTACTGACGTTCATGAGCCTGCTCAAGCCCCTGTCATCGACAACCTCGGCGTTGTTCATCTCGACGGGTTTTCCCGAGTATAATCTTCGCGCCGGCCTTGTCGTCATGGCCGCCCTGCTCGCCGGGGTATTCGCATTCCTCTCGGGAGGAGTCCTTGGTGTCGCCTCGGCAGTAGTGTTTGCGCACGCGGTAGGATTGGCGTACAACGTCTATCAGGTGCAATCGATACTCCCGCGCACAGTGCTCAAGATGGGGGAGGCGGTCCTTCCCGCGTTCCTGTCCTGCGTCGTCATGGTCGTAATTGTGCTCGGCGTTCGTTCGTTGGTTATTGCCCTCCAGTCGACCAGTCTGACCCTGCCATCATTGATCATTCTGGTTATTGCAGGAGTGAGTGTGTACGTCGGCTTGCTCGCATTGATCCAGCGCCCGCTTCTGGTCGAGATCTGGCAACTCATCCGCCCAAAACGATCGCAGGTCACAACGGAGAGTGAAGCATGATTGCCGGACCATTGTCGAAGTGTCGCGCCTGCGGCGAAAATCACGTACAGATCTTCTATGAGACGCTGCGTATCCCCGTGCAGAGCGTGCTCCTCTTTCCGAGCCGGGAAGAAGCGATCGATATGCCGCGGGGGGATCTGGTGCTCGGGTGCTGTCCCGCGTGCGGTTTCATAGGGAACCAGACATTCGATCCTGCCCTCCTCGAGTATTCCTCGCGGTATGAAGAGACGCAGGGCTACTCTGGGACGTTCGTCAGATTCCACACGGACCTTGCCAGGCGGCTGATTGACCGGTTCGGCCTGAAAGAGAAGGAAATCCTGGAGATCGGATGCGGGAAGGGGGAATTTCTCACCCTGTTGTGTGAGCTCGGCGGCAACCGGGGATACGGATTTGATCCGGCATATGATGAGACGAGAACCGTCAGCCCAGCCAAAGAACGCATGCGGTTTGTGAAGGAATTCTATTCTGAACGGTTCGCCGATGTCCGCGCGGATTTCGTCTGCTGCAAGATGACGCTGGAGCACATCGCCACACCTCTGGAGTTCCTGAGGACCATCCGGCGTGCGCTTGGTGAGCATCGTGACACAAAGGTCTTTTTCCAGGTGCCTGAAGTGATCCGGATACTCCGCGAAGGTGCATTCTGGGACATGTACTATGAGCACTGTTCATATTTCACTGAGGTGTCACTGGCTGGCGTCTTCCGCCGGGCAGGGTTCGCGGTGAACGACGTCTGGACCGAATACGATGACCAGTATCTCATGATCGATGCCAATCCTGGCACGCCGGGCGCGGCAACCACGGAAGATGCTGAGGCAGTCCTTGCGGTCAACACAGCAGCAGAGAAATTCGGCAGAGACGTTGCAGCCCGCAATGCCGACTGGGGTACCTTCGTCCGTACTAAACACGAGCAGGGGCAGCGCTTGGTGATCTGGGGTGCGGGATCGAAAGGCGTCGGCTTTCTGACGTCCCTGAAACTCCGGGATGAAATCCTCTACGCGGTCGATGTCAATCCACACAAACACGGAACGTTTATGGCCGGCACCGGACAGGAGATCGTGCCTCCGGAATTTCTCCGGACGTACCGGCCGGATGTCGTGTTCATCATGAATCCCATTTACCGGAGCGAGATCGATGCAGCGTTGCGGGAACTGGGAGTAGTCGCGGAACTCGTTCCGCTTGGAGAATAGTCATGGTTTCCTCTCCGTTCTACGTCGCCTGCCCGGTATGCGGCATGAAGAATGTGCGGCCGGTTCTGGAATTGCCGCAGCTTCCGGTTCTGAATACCATCCTCTGGCCCTCTCGTGCAGAAGCATGCCGGACCGTGCGGGGAGACATTCTCCTCACGTTCTGTCCGGACTGCGGTCACGTGTATAACAGCGTGTTCGATCCGCGCCTGATAGCCTACACCACTGATTACGAGAACTCTCTCCATCATTCTGAAGTCTTTCAGGGATACGTCGAAGAACTCGTGCGCACGCTGGATAGCCAGTATACGTTGAAGGGCAAACAGGTGCTGGAAATCGGGTGCGGGCAGGGCGACTTCCTTGCTCTGCTCTGTGAACGTGCGGATTGCCGCGGCATCGGGTTTGATCCCAGTTATGTCGAAGCCCCCGCTACACGCAGCGGACATGACCGGATCAAGGTCGTGCGGGATATGTACTCGGAGCGGTACGCCGCGTACCAGGCCGACCTGATTGTCTGCCGCCAGGTGCTGGAACATATCCCCGAGCCGCAGAAAATGCTGCATGAAGTGCGACGGTCAATTGGTGCGCGGGCCGGCACGGCGGTGTTTTTCGAGGTGCCCAACGTGCTTGACCATCTCAGTTCCCGGGATCTCTGGGCGCTGGTCTACGAGCACTTTTCCTACTACAGTCCGGCCTCCCTCGCCGCGGGCTTCGCTGCCTCAGGCTTCCAGGTACGCGGACTGCGGGAATTGTTCGGCCCGCTCTTTATCGGCGTCGATGCAGTGCCGGCACCGGGCCCGACGCGACTTCCCGTCGGTGAGCAGGCGGCCAGAGTGCAGGAGGTGACACGGCTCGTGGATGGGTTCTCGGATGCGGCTGCACGGACATTGCAGACATGGGAAGAGCGGTTCGATACGTGGACGTCAAAGAATGATCGCGTTGTTGTGTGGGGCGGAGGTGCGCGCTGTACAAACTTTCTGAATCTGGTGAAAGGGGCTTCCGCCATCGAATACGTTGTTGACATCAACCCCCGGAAACACGGGACATTTGTGGCCGGCACCGGACAGCGCATCGTTGCCCCGCAATTTCTGGTGGAATACCGTCCGGCGGTGGTTGTGCTTCTGAATCCCATCTATGACCGCGAAGTGAGGGGAGTACTGGCAAAGCTCGGGGTGTCAGCAACCATGGTCGGAGTCGGAAACGAGAATTCTTGAGCGTACACCAACTCAGAGGATAGCTCATGTTCAACAAATCCGCCGCCATATACGACGCTATTTTCACTGCCAAGGGGAAAAACTGGGAGGAAGAAAGCAAGGAATTCTCTGCCCTGGTGAAGCGGTACAAGCGTTCTGCCGGGAACGCCCTGCTCGCGGTCGCCTGCGGCACGGGGGGACACGAGCAGTATCTCCGGCATGAGTTCTCTGTTACAGGACTCGATATTGATCCGGAGATGTTGGCGGTCGCCCGTCAGCGTCTCCCGGACGTCGAGTTCCATTGCGCCAGCATGATGGATTTTGTGCTTGAGAAGAAGTTCGACGTCGTCATGTGTTTGTTCAGCGCCATCGGATACGCCAACACCAGGGAGAAACTGCACCAGGCAATCCGCACCATGAGCAACCATCTCGTTGCCGGCGGCATACTGGTCGTCGAGCCCTGGCTCTCACCCGGTGAGTTTCGCCCCGGTGCAGTGTTTTCGACGTTTGTCGAACAACCGGACCTCAAAGTGGCGCGGATTAACACCAACATGGTGCGCAACAATCAATCTATCATTGAATTCCATTATCTTGTGGGAACCCCGCAAGGTGTGGAGCACTTCACTGAGCTCCACGAACTCGGGTTGTACTCACACGAGGACTACCTGGCAGCCTTTAAGAGCTGCGGATTGGATACGCGGTATGAGAAGGAGGGGCTGATTGGGCGGGGTGTGTATGTGGCAATCCATGCGTAGCGGCATACGTTCGAGGTGCGGGACGTGGTGGGATCCGGAATCGGCCGCATAGCGTTCCCGGGAGGGCTGTGATATGTCCGACAGTGTGCTCGTGCAGACAATCGTCTTCTGTGTACAGAATCTGTTGGCTGCATCGGCTGCGTACATGTTTGCAACACGTGCTTTCCGCGGCTGTGAAAGATCCCATGTAGCACTCGCGGCGGTGGCAGGCTATCCTCTTGTGGTGTACCTCACAGTTCTGCCGCTCGGGTCCGCGGGGCTGCTCTCGATCGGGCTGATCCTCATTTTCCTGCTGCTATTGAACGCGCTGCTTATCTGGGGACCGGGTTTGCTCCCGGCGACGTCTCGGGAGAAGCTGCGTGCTGATGCCCCTCCGGGGCATGGGAAGGAACCTCCTGCCGGCCCGGCAAATCCAATCGCCGCAGGCATTGCGCTCGCCCTCGTCGTCGTGTTTGTGCTGCCTCCCGCGATTCGTCTGCTCGTAAAAGGTCCCAGCTACAGTTCAGACGATCTGTCCTATCATGCCTCGTCAATCGCCCATTGGCTCGTCGAGGGAAAGATCTCTCTCGTCGGTTCGAGCCTCTCCACCTACTATCCGTTCAACTCGGAAATCCTCTCGCTCTGGCATATGTTCCCGTTCCACGCGGACGGACTGGTGGGCCTTGTGGGAATATTCTGGATCGGCCTACTGGCGTTCACGGTATTTTCACTCACAAGGAAGATGGATGTTTCCCTTTCGGTCTCGGCTGCATGTCTTGCCCTGATGATCGCGTCCCCGGTTGTCGCGGCATCCGCCGGCAGGTTTTCGGCTGTGGATTTTGCCGGGGCCGCGGCAATGCTCTGCGCACTCACGTTTTTTCTGGATTCCCGCCAGCCGGCAATACTGTCTCAGAGGCGGCGCGCTGATCTCTTGTACGGCGGTCTCCTCGCGGGCTTTGCGGCCGGTGTGAAAGTACCATTGGCCATTCCCGGTGCAGTTATCCTCCTTTGGCTTCTTGTTTCCCGAGGAGAGAAACGGATGAGCGCTGCGCTCCTGACGGGCAGAGCAATGCTTGTCGCAGGCGGCTACTGGTACATCCTGAATCTTGTCTACACCGGAAATCCGGTGTATCCTGCCGAATCGCTGGTTTTCTCCGGCCCATTCGGTACCGCGGAGCAGACGCGGACGCAACTCGTGACCTGGATTGCTCACCGTCCGCTAGATGTCCAGCAATGGAAGTTTATCCTTCGCTCAGTATTCGATTGGCCGCTCGGACTCGGCATCCTTGCGTTCACCGGATACGCCGGCGCATTGTGGGCCCTATCGAGACGCAACAAGGGCTTGGCCCCGTTTCAGATGCATTTCCTCTTGCTCCTCGGCCTCATCGGGATTGTGAGTGTCCTGATCTTCCCATTCATGCCATTTTCGGGCACAGACAACGATCCGTATGCCGTATTGCGTGTTGAACCCCGGTTCCTCATCCTTCCGTTCTTTCTCGGGATCATTCTCTGGTCGACGGTGTGGGGGCGGACCCAGCGTGGGCAGCGAGTCTTCTTTGCGCTTTCACTTGTGGCGGCAATCGGTGCGTGGGATGGTCAGTCCGAGAAACTTGCCCTGCTGTTGGGCGCGACAGCCGCTTTCCTGGTCATCCCGAAGCGGTTCTGGGAATCAGCCCTCAGGGTGGCGTCAGGCGTTCGTGGGGGAACGGCCGCAGTAGTGCTCGTCTTTGCGGCTGTGCTGCTGCTGGAACCGATTGTGCAGAGGAATGCCGACACAGCGGTCTTTTCCTACCGGAGAAATGGTCAGCCGATCGGGGAGGTCTGGCGAGCCGTGAATTCCCTCCCCCCGAACTCCCGGATCGCGTGCATCGGCCCGGCAGCACAGCAATCCTATCCTGTCTTCGGACGGCAACTGGACAAGGTTCCAGTCCAGGTGCAGGGTGACGGTACGGTTACTCCATTGCTTCATGACATCGTCCGCGCATCCGACGACAGCTCAAGCTACTGGTCTCCGGAGCCGCCAGCCCGTACGGATCACCTCGTTGCCAATCTCCGTCGAATGGGAGCCCACTACCTGCTCGTAACAAAAGAGGATGCCGGTGCGTGGCCCGGACCGCACGAGGTCTTGCTGCGGACGCCGGGCGCCACGCAGGTGTTCAACAACGGATATGCATCGCTCTGGAAACTCCCTGGCGGAAACTAGGGCGGTTCAGATCAGCACTTTTCGTCCGTAGAAAGCTTCCGCGTAGGGAGTGGGGCCTGCCGCCTCGATGCCTCGGAGGCGCATCAATCCCATAAAGACGTCCCGGCTGAACCACCGCTTGCTGCGCTGGGTGCGAAAGTGCTTCATGAGATGGTCGGTTTTTTGCCGGCAGAGTGTTTCGGTGAGGCTTACGAAGATATTCGGTGTGCCGAGGTCGCCATCGTACTTGGGTACCTCATACTCCCAGATGAGGTGATCCCTGTAGGTGTTCCACGTGAGTTCGCAGACGAGTCGGTGGTCCTGATGAAGGTCGTTCCGGTAGTGTGTCAGGATCAGGTCGGGGTTGACCCCGGCTTTCAATTCTTCGAAGAGATCTTTTAGTTCTCCCCCGATGTACGGCAGGAATCCGTCCCGGAGACCCTTCACATCGATCCTGGGCGATCGGGCAGCCGCCAGGAATGCCGCCGCACTTACCGCCGCTTCTTCAGCCCGTTTGCCCGACGCGCCGAACACGACCCAATAAACAGCCATGTCGGGATACTCTTGCAGCAGCCGGAGTACTGTCCCTCCGCATCCGATTTCGATATCGTCCGAATGGGCCCCGAGACAGAGTAACCGGAGCCTGCGCTGTTTTCCCAATAGCAGTGGTTTCATTGCGTCGCCCTTCAAGTCGTCGGTGCGCCCGCCTGTTTCCAGACTTCCCAGGGGGCGTTGCCGTTGGCAACCATATCGTCAATCGTCCGCTTCTCCTTGAATGTGTCCATGCACATGAAGAAGCCGTCATAGCGGTATGTGACCAGCTGTCTCTTTGCCATAAGTCGGCGGAAGGGTTCGTACACGAGTTCCTCCCCCTCCCGCAAATGGTCGAAGATTTCCTGCTTGAACGTGAAGTACCCTGCATTCATTCTGACGCCTGTGTGGGCTATCGGCTGCAGTTCGTCGACGTGGGTCCCATTCTTTGAGACGATCACATCGAAACTCTGGCTGGGTTTGACGGAGACAAAGCTGGCGATGCAGTTTTGGACCCGGAAGTGCGCAATGACATCATCCAGCGGCAGGTTGGAGAGGCCATCAGAGTAGTTGGCCAGGAAAACCTCCTCTTCTTTGACGTATTTCTGGACGGCACGGAGCCGTTGTCCGATGCAGGCGTTGAGCCCTGTGTCGGCGAAGGTGATCGTCCAATCCTCGATGTCGCTCCCGAACAGTCTGACATTTTCGCCTGACCCCGAGAGAACGAAATCGTTTGAGAGTGCTTCGTTATAGTTCAGGAAATATTGCTTAATCACATCACCCTGATGGCCCAGGCAGAGAATGAAGTCTTTATGCCCGTAGTGTGCGTAGTACTTCATAACGTTCCAGAGTATCGGCCGGTGTCCGACGTTTACCATGGGTTTCGGGATAGTCTCGGAATACTCACGCAGGCGCATGCCCATACCGCCGCAGAAGAGGACAACTTTCATGGCTGACTCCTTCGGACCATCATGGGAGAATGCGGGCTTCGGGAATGGGGATGATGAATTGTGCACCCCATTCACGGATGTAGCTGATCTGCTGCATGATTTCGTCCTTGAAATTCCACGGCAGGATCATGACATAATCGGGCTTCGTTTCGCGGATGCGTTCCGGGGAAAGGATTGGCACGTGAGTTCCGGGAAGGAATTTTCCCTGTTTGTAGGGGTTGCGATCGACCGTGTAGTCCAGGAAATCGTGCCGGATGCCGCAGTAGTTGAGGAGCGTGTTGCCTTTTCCCGGGGCGCCGTACCCGGCAATGGTTTTCCCCTGGCGCTTCAGGGAGATCAGGAGTTCGATGAGCTTGCGCTTCGTTTCCCGCACCTGGTTATCGAAAGATTCGTAGGTCTCGAGGCGAAGAAGGCCGGCATTCAGCTCACGCTGCTTCAGCTCTTTTGCACGTTCGGTGACCGGCAGTGCAGCGTTCTTTTCGTGGCGCCCGTAGATGCGCAGGGAGCCACCATGCGTGGGAAGTTCCTCTACGTCGAACAGCGTCAGGCCATGTGCGGCGAAGATCTTTTCGGCGGCGATGAATGAGAAATAAAAGAAATGTTCGTGGTAAATCGTGTCAAACTGGTTTTCCTGCATCAGGCGCATGAGATGCGGGAACTCGATCGTCACGACACCCTCCGGCTTGAGCAGGATGCGCATACCCTCGACGAAGGGGTTTACCCCAGGCACCTGGGCGAGCACATTGTTCCCTGCAATCACATCCGCATACTTTCCTTCAGAGGCGAGGCGACGCGCCATCTTGTCATCGAAGAATTCCACAAGCGTCGGCACGTTGCGTTCTTCGGCTGCACGGGCGACGTTTGCTGCTG
>Ga0105106_10001752_pt1 | contig 15498 bp, 19 predicted proteins | sample PPLLaktember2015_5_FD_79109 | JGI IMG/M metagenome (GOLD analysis project Ga0105106, IMG submission 79109) | Freshwater sediment microbial communities from Prairie Pothole Lake near Jamestown, North Dakota, USA - PPLs Lake P8 Core (1) Depth... | ecosystem: Environmental > Aquatic > Freshwater >...
ATAATTCCCCGATAGGCACGAAAGAGAAATTCATCATTGAATTTCTGATTGGAAGCAAGATAATCAAAGGGGATGGAGAAGTGATCCATCACTCCTGCAAGGTAGGATCCTGCTTCCCGCAGCGCCGTGTCGCCACAATATAAGATCATTCTATCCTTTGGCATTGTCACAGATATCTCTCTCTGTAATCAGATCTCAATTTTCACCATCTTATCTTTCTCAAGAATCTTAATCCGCGACTTTCCTATCGTCGATCGCCGCCGAGCGATCGAAATAAGAGCCCTCCCACTGATCGTTGAGATTCGCTGAAATCGAGAAAGTTACCCGTTGAAAGCAATCCGCCCGCGGTTACTTCCAGCTGATTTTGGGTGCCTTACGCTCGGGCAAACGACTATATTTCCGCTTTGCATAGCCGATCATCATGGGGTAGTGATACGGGTGCCCGTCGGGGAGCCCCACCGACTCCCTGACCTCCGAGGACCACTGCAGTGCGGCTTCGACCACGCCGGCCCAGCAGGTTCCCAGCCCGAGGTTCTGGGCCGCCAGTTCTAGGTAGGAGAGTGCCAGCGACACGTCCACCATGCCGGTGGTCGCCTCCTGTGGGGCAGATGCCACGATCAGCGCCGGGGCGCTCCATGTCACGGAATTGTATCCCATGTCCCATGCACCAATCATCATCGGGATGTAAGGCGGGACCGTTTGGGGGGCCTCTGCCACGAGCTTACGCATCCATTCCACGGTCACTCTCGCGATCTCCTTGATCCTTTCCGCATCTGTGAACACCATCCATTCCACCAGTTGGAGATTGCCGCCGGACGGCGCGTAGCGGGCGATCTCGATGAGTTGCTGGAGCTTCTCCTTTTCCACGGGCTGGTTCTTATAGAAGCGGACGGAGCGGCGGGACCGGAGAAACTGCACGGTCTGTTCCTCGCTGATCTGCAGGCCCTTCTCGATCAAGGGGCTTTTCTCGATGGGCACGTTGGCGTGAGAGAGCGCGCCGTTGGCGCAGATAGCGACACAGTGGCCGCAGCTGTTGCAGATGGTTTCCCCGCCCGCCACCATTTCCGGAAACCCATTTCCGTCCTTGAGCTTGATAATCACCATGGGGCATTCACGGGCGCAGATGCCGTCCTTCTTGCACTTGGTTTCGTCGATGATCAGAAGTCCCATTCGTTTTTCCATCTCCTTTTCTCATTTCTTGTACAGGATAACAGCTTACCCCGCTCCTTGCCGAGTCCCACCCTAGGTCTGGTGCGCGATGATAGATAATCTGAGGGTACCTATGCTGGGCCTTGTCGGTCCGAAGCTTTCCGAAAATCCGGCGGTACTTCTAAAGCATTGGCCACGCCCCATTCGGTGTTCTCAAGCCAGCTCGAAACCATCTGATCTAGCTGGCCGGCTTTTACTGACCGATCCCTCTCGACTCGAAAAGCTTTACGATTTCACTCTTTCCCTCTTTTTGGGCCTTGGCGAAGGGTGTGAGACCGTCCTTCCCTTTGATGTCTGTTTTTGCCTTTCGATCCAGAAGAAATCTGACAGCATCGAAATTGTTGGCCCACACGGCGTCGTGCAGCGGGGTATACCCATTCTGCGGTCCTACGGCATTGACGTCGAAGTTGTGCTCCAGCAGGAGCTTCACGATCTCCATATTCTTTTGAAACATGGCGGCGTGAAGGGCCGTTCCGCCATAGGAGTCCCGTGCATCAGGGTTCACCCCCTTGCTCAAAAGCTCCTGGACTCTCTTGATATCGCCCTTGTAGGCAGCTTTGTGGATTTCTGCATTCTGCCCGTAGACCAACCCCGGCGAAAGCATCAGCAGAAAAAAGATCAGAAAAGCCTTTTTCAATAGATACCTCCTTCGTCCTTTCCGTCTCCTGTAGTCTTTTCCTCCCAACCCCCTCATCTTCTCAGGCCGGCTTTTGTTGATTGTTGACCTCGACGCCTCAAAGGCACAAAATCACAGGCGTCCCTCAAACCGTTTCTCAAACATGGTCAGAAAACCTCCCCGGCAAAGAGCGCCCTCACAAACTCCGCAACGGGCAACACGGTGACGTTGTCGAACTCGTACCTCCGGGAACCGCAGTAGACGCCGATCATGCGTTCGACCTTCACTCCTGCTGTATCCGCAAGGCTTCGAAGCGCTTTATCCCAAGCCCGATCCCAACGCTCGGCCCGCTTGATCTCAATAGCAACGACGTGAGCGGATTTGCTCGGCCTCCGGCGAGAGGTTTCAACGATAAAATCCACTTCCACTCCGGCGGGTGTCCTATAGTAGGACACGGGGCGCTGCTTCCCGCTGATCTCATTGTAAACACGCAGTTCGTGATAGACCAAGGTCTCCAGCGCCAATCCCTGCCACTGTCTGTCTGCTGGGTCATGAAGCAGGCCGGCGGCGGCCCGGGCCACCCCGGAGTCGAACCAGTAGAACTTGGGTTGTGCTGCCTCCCGAACCTTCAGGCCCGGTCGCCACGCGTGGAGAAAGTGCCCAACCAGGGTGTCGGTCAGGATGGCAAAATAGGTGTCCACGGTGCTGCGGGCAACCGAGGCCTCACGAGAGATGTTCTGAGCGTTGACGATCTGGCCATTGAACTGCGCTGCTACGGCAAGAAAGCGCACGAAGGGCGGCACATTGCGGATCAGACCTTCAGCCTGCAGTTCCTCCTTGAGATAGGTGTTGACATAAGCGGCAAGAATATCGGCGGCAGTGTCGGGATCGCTCAGGACGAACGGAAGCAACCCCCAATTCAGCGTGAAGTCCAGGTCGAACTCCACGCCCAGTTCTGCGGCAGAGAGGCTCTCCATAGAGAACGTCAGGGCACGGCCGGCAAGCAGGTTGGCGCCGCCCCGGCGAAGCTTCCGAGCCGAGGAGCCGCACAAAGCAAACCGCCACCGTCGTAATTCCATGAGTCGGTGAACTTCATCCAGCAAAGCAGGAACCTTCTGAATCTCATCGAGCACCACCCAGGCGCCGGCAGGTCTCTTGCCGATCAAAGCTTCCAGGCGGTGAGGATCGCGCGAAAGCTCGAGAAAAAGCGACGCGTCCAGCAAGTCGAGCCGGAAAGCGTCCGGGAGCACCTGCTGGAGCCATGTGCTCTTGCCCGTCCCCCTCGGGCCGAACAGGAAAAAGGATCGGTCAGGTCTTCGGAGCAAACGGGGTATCGTGGCATCGCGTGTCATTTATCCCTCATCTATCATGTTGGAAATTTACAACGCAAAATTACAATATAATGGCATGGGTAGTCAAGGCCTTTTCCCGGCTTCTCTGGCCAAAGCGTGCCTGGCAGAAGGACCGATTCTTATCCTTGGAAGGCTCCGATATCTCTCCCATGACTTCACGTTTATGTCCGCTAGGAGAAACCGGAGACTCCAGATCCAGATTGAAGCACTGATGCCACAGGCGCAGAGGACACTGCAAACCTGCTAGGTACTTCGACTTGGAAAGCATGGGAACCTTTTTGGATTTCATTTTTCTATCTATTCCACTATTTCAGTTTGTTCCAGCCTATCAAATGCTTTTGACAAATAAGGTCAAATGGAAATGATTTTTCCCGTCAAGGTTTCTCCCATACATGAAAACTTATTTCAGCCTGAAAATGCGGTGCTAAGCTTTATTTGGGGGCTGATTTCCACAGTGTCATGAATGATTCCAAGTTGTTGTCTTGGCCCGAGCCCATTTAGGCGGTTCCATATTGCGAGGCTTGTGGGCCTATTTCGACCTGAGCGATTTGAGGACTCGCGTGGACAGTTTTGCACTGATCCAGATGTCGGGCGAGCTGTTGTGGACATGCAGCGTCCTTGCGTTTCAGAACAAGCCGGTAAAATCCCTTTATGGGTCCGACCCAACGCACTGACCATGCTGCTATCGCTGAATGTTGAGGCCTGAGCCTGTCGTCTCGACTGTTGAGAACTGTTAGTCTTCCTGATGGCCCCCATTAAGTCAATATTTCAAGGTGTGTCCACTTCCCCCAAACCATTCATTGACTCTGGGTTTCCAGTTTTTCCGCAAATTTCTTCACTGTGAGGATAGGAATGCCCCGGTAGGTTTGCAGGCCCAGCAGGTGCCTGTCGCCACTCACAATACAGTCTGCGTTTGCATCTATCGCACAAGCGAGAAACATCTCGTCTCGGGGGTCTTGCGGCACAGAACCTTTAACCGCGGCCCGCCCAGGAACAAGGATGGTGGCCGTCTTCAAGAGATCGACAAGGTGTTCGATGTCCTCCTCCTGCCCGATGAGATATTTCTTGGAGATGCGAGGGGACTCCAGCACCTCTACGATTTCCGCTATGATCGGCGGAGAGGTAACGAGCATATACCTGCCTTCCCGCCACGCATGGAGCACCGGGGCAGGCAAGCCCTGCGTCGACAAAAGGCTGCTCACAAAGACGTTCGTGTCAAGAACGACCCGGAGCATGGCGGCTTCTCATCTTTGCGACAGCCTCACGGACATCGGTTTCTAGTGTCTCAGGGGATGTCTTGGGCAGCCGTGAGCGTACCCGTTCGATCACCTCGAACCGAGCCTGTCTCTCTGCAACAAGGCGCTCGTACACAGGGACGGGAATTACGGCGGCTACCGGCCGGCCTGAGCGTTCGACAATGACCTCTTCCCCTCCGTAATTGACGGTTCCGAGGAGGTCGGAGAACTTGCTCCTGGCATCTTTGGCGCTCATCCTTTTGGCCATGGTGGTCTCCCCCTTTCATAGAGGTCACTTGAAAATAGTTCATTTTGTACATTTTGTCAATAGTGTACATTTTGGCCGAGCTGCATTGACTTCCATTCAAGGGATATGATACCCCAAACGCATTGCCGGAAAAGCTCTCAGCGTACTCCTTTTTGCCTGTCACGGGGGGGTGCCCATGAAAAAGTGGTTTATCGCGGTGCTGGTGCTCATCGCCGTCTTTGCCGGGCTGCGGTACTATCTGATCCTTAAACCGGTCGAATACCCCATTAACCGTGACCCCGGATGGAACCCCGGGTCTGTCATCCACATCCTGCCCACTGCCAATCATGAGCGCTTCTTGATCAAAGTCTCCTTTCTGAAACCCCCCGTCGACGCGCCTCTGCTCCAGGTTGGCCAGGCCGGCACCGTTCTCGGCGTGAGAACGGATACCGAGGGACGCTTCTGGATGTTTGACGCACAGGGTCTCATCCCCGATACCGTGTATACGCTCACCTTGAAAACGGTATCCGGCAAAGACCTTTGTGATCCCTGGCCCCTCAAAACGTTTCCACCTCCCGATGCCGATCCAGTCCATTTGAGGTTACTGATCTACACCTGACTGGGAGGACATGACGTTCACCGGGAGTGGATGAAGACAGGCCCCTTGCCGTTATCCATTAGACAGCGATTGTTGAACAAGGCCTTGAGTTTCAATCCGGATGCCGTTATCTCAACCGGCGACCAGATCTACCATGACTTGACCTATGACAGTCCTGCCAAAGTGATGGGCGACTCACCGCGCTCGAAATACCATGTCGGCGAGTTCAATCGCAGCAAACCGGCCCTGGGAACCGAAAACGAACCCGTGCTCAAACGAGCGGCAGACCCTCAAATCGCTTATTTGTATGGTACCGTCCTCCGCTCCTATCCGACCTTTTTCCTGCTGGACGACCATGACTATTTTGAAAACGACACGGCCATGGAAAAGGACGGTTTCGACATTCGGCTCCTCCTGCTGGGATGGCGCTCGCCTTTTGTCAAGGGAGGCGTTTCTTTTCCACCGGACGCATTCATGCTGGATATGGGCCGCACCACCCAGAAGCTTTATCTGCCAGAGTTTCTTCCTGACCGGGGCCGGCCTCAGAACCTGCCCGCCACCGGAGCCAAGGACCGCGCTCCCGGGGTCAGCGAGTGTTACGGAACCCTGCGCTATGGCCGTCTCATCGAAGCCTTGTTGTACGAAAGCCGTCGCTTCACCACTCTCACCGGCGAAGACGCAGTCATGATCCACCCCGCGGCCGAGAAGTGGCTGATCGATCGGATGAAGGCGGAGCAAGCAACCCATATCTTAAACCTGCCTGCCACGGTTTTCGGCTGGAGCGCAGGAAAGTGGATGGAGTGGTACCCGGACATCAGAGGGGAAGACGGCCGTCTGACCAGTTGATGATGGTCTCGTCGCCGCCGTCGTCGGAGAGCGCGGCAGAACGGGCTCGTGGTGCAAAGGCAGATTAACGAGCCGCGGCTCGGCATGGCCATGAAAGAGTGTTTTCGCCAGTGGACCGCCCTCGGCAAGAACATCCATGACGAGCGCAGAAAAGCATTCATCGACTACACCATCGACACCTACAATCTCTTCACCGAGATTGCCGAGAAGCTCGGACAGGATGCACAGGCTCAGTGACAGGGCCTGCTTTTTTCCTTTTTTCTTGAGCCCCTATGATCCTTTTGAAGTAAAAGCAATCTGTCGATGGAGTCTGCCAGCTCTGTAGCCGGAGTGGCATTCCTGATGCAGAAGACCCGGAATTATTTTACAAAGGAAAAGACTTTTTGCTAGAAATGGTTGACGCCAACTCTGTGACCAAGGAGGCCTTATGAAAGCGGCTCTTTACGAAGCATTTGGTCAACCTCTGCGCATTCAGAGCGTCCCTGATCCAGCCCCTGTTGATGACGCGGTGGTGGTCCGCGTCAAAGCCTGCGGAATTTGCCGCAGTGACTGGCACGGGTGGATGGGACATGATCCGGATGTCCGGGTGCCCCATGTGCCTGGCCACGAGCTGGCAGGGGTCGTGGAAGACGTGGGAAAGAATGTATCGCGATGGACAAGAGGAGACAGAGTCACGGTGCCCTTTGTCTGCGGGTGCGGGAAATGTCCGCAGTGCGCCTCGGGTAACCATCAAGTCTGCGATCATCAGTTTCAGCCCGGGTTCACGCACTGGGGAGCTTTTGCCGAGTATGTGGCGATCGAGCGGGCGGATGTTAATCTTGTGAGGCTTCCACAGGAAGTTGATTTCATGACTGCGGCTGTTCTTGGATGCCGGTTCATGACCTCCTTCAGAGCCATTGTCGCGCACGGCCGCGTACTGCCGGGCCAGTGGGTGGCCGTTCACGGATGTGGGGGTGTGGGACTGTCCGCTATCATGATCGCCGGCGCCATGGGCGCACAGGTGATCGGGGTGGACATCAATGACCGGACTTTGGGATTGGCAAAAACTCTCGGAGCGACCGTGACTTTGAATGCCAGCAGGGAAAAGGACGTTCCGAAAGTCATTCAGGACATCACTGACGGTGGAGCGCACGTATCAATGGACGCTCTTGGAAGTGCAGCCACCTGCCGCAATTCTATCCTCTGTCTGCGCAAACGGGGAAGACATGTGCAGGTCGGTCTCATGGTCGGGGAGCACAGCGATCCTTCGCTCCCCATGGGCCCTGTGATAGGGAGAGAACTCGAACTACTTGGGAGCCATGGAATGCAAGCGCACTGCTATCCCGAGATGCTGCGGATGATCGTCTCCGGAAAACTAAGGCCGGCGTTGCTACTTGGAGGGACAGTGACTCTGGAGGAATCCATGAGAGAACTAGAAAACATGGCAAACTTCGGCTCCACCGGCATTACGGTGATTGATCGCTTTTGAGCACTTTAACAACCGCTTTGAGCAAGTACATACCCACGGGCTCACGCACGTGGCACTTTGAAATTCAAGTCCAACTGAAGCTGCCCCTTGTCCAGCTTCTCGCGGAATTCAACCTGTCTTTTTATGGTTTCCTCATTAATCCTAACCGTGGATGAGAAAAAACCCATGTGACCAGAACTCGCTCACGCGGTACATCTTCGTTACCTGCTCGATGCGTTGTCTCAATTCCCGGCTCCTGTTCTGGAGCGATATGCGGCGCCAAATCCAACCTGAAAATGTGCCTAGAAAGAAAACTATTTAAGGCTGTTTCACCAGGAGAAAGGGCAGCGTGCTATAGAATCCCGCTCCGTCCCTTTTAGGAAAAGGACAGAGCGAGGTGAATCAAAATGAATCTATACATGGACAAAAAGGAGCTGAAGAAACGATGCAAAAACCCGAAATTCTGCATCGCCTGTTTCAGGGTTCGTCGGCACGTCAAGGTCGATGAGCATCATGTCTGCCTGGATTGCCGAAAAGGCTCAACAGGCATGCCCAGACGGCTGCGAGCCATCACCCTTAAGAACGGCAAAACCTATTTCGTGGATGACCGCCTGCGTGAGCTGCGAAACATCCACAACCCCTGTGACCGCATCGATTTTGAAGACCTTAGGTTGCACAAGATAGACCTTTTGAACTGGTAAAAGCTTCCGTTAGCCTTTTGCCCATGACAAACCCCAGTTTAGAGCTTTCCCCTTAATGGAGGCTAAGAACATCTCCGTGAGCCTCGATTCATAAGCGGGCGCCCGTCATTCTGGCTTTCCTCTGCAAGCAGGTAACCTAAGTCGTTATGCGCCCGACCTTAAAGGCAGTCCGTTGTTCTAAATTTGCTTAGTAAGGGTGTCTATCCGAAGGAGGGACCTGCGTGCCTGAGTAATGCATCCCCTAGTGCGTGCAGGGAAGCTTGCGCTTTCGGTATCAGGGGTGAAGGCTGGTGATCAATCTGACAGGGATTTGGTTGGAAGAGTCCTCCCCTAACCATGGATTTTTTTCAAAAGCCAGGCCATGTTTTGGCCGAGCGTCTGCATGGTTCGTATAGCTTCTGCATCCTCTTTAACAGCACCTGGATCTCGGCCAATGCCGACATTCCAATAGCTTGAGCCTACCACAAACATCTGGGCATGTTGGAATAGGTGATTCAGTGTATCGAACGTACGAATCGCTCCGGCACGCCGCACCGCTGCGACCGCCGCTCCGACCTTGCGTTTAAACAGATCTCCATTGGCCCTAGACACCATCCCGCAACGTTCAATAAGGGCCTTGATGCCGGCGGTTGCATCTGCAAAGTAGACCGGTGAGCCCAGCAAAATACCTTCCGCATCGATCATTTCGGCTAAATACTCGTTGAGCTCATCGGTTGTGACCGCACATTTTCCATCTTTGTTTTCGAAGCACTTGTAGCAGGCGATGCACCCCCGGGGGGCTTTGCCGGCCAGTTGAATCAACTGTGTTTCGATACCTTCCTTTGAAAGCTCCTCCAGAACTACGTTGAGAAGAATGGCGGTGTTCCCGTCTTTCCGGCCACTCCCGTTGAAAGCAATGACTTTCATCACTCGTTCCTCCCTTTCCAAGGTCTCCCAATCCCTTTGCCTGGTCGCGGCAGCTCAACAAGCGGTATCAGGTAATTCGCCGTGCTCTTCAAACGGCTTGTTCGTTCCCATAATCGTCAGGAGCACTCGCGCTGATAGCAAGAACTCGCTTCCCATGGGGTGGAATATAGGAGGCACTGCCTTTGTGTGTCAAGCCGTAAGTGCACCCATCCCATTGGGGGACGTATTGATCGAAGTGGGCGATGCTCCCGCGTAGTCTCCACAAAGTGAAGACTTCGCGGAGGTGCTTAAAATGATAAAGATCGTGAATAAAAGAAATTATACAGGTCCAGGAATTTACATAGGAAGGCCGAGCCCTCTCGGCAATCCTTTTGTGATTGGAAGAGACGGTGATAGAGAAGAAGTAATAAGAAAATACAGAGAGTTCTTGAAAATCGCGATTCACAATGCCACGCACATCAGCCCGAGGCTTGTCGGGATGATGGAAGAGGAAAATATAAGAGTCAAGGTGCTCAAAAGCGGGGATACCGAAGGCAGGGCTGCAATCATCGACAGATGGGTTCAGAATGGAATGGATGTGCTCATCACCAACCCGAAGAAGGTCGAGGTGGGGATGGATCTTCTGGATTTCCCGGCCATCATCTTCTACCAGATCCCTGAGGAGCACCTATACTCTAAGGCAGGCTTCCAGAAGGTCCTGGCGAATTCCGCAGAAAAAGCCTGCTAAAGTATATTTCCTGACGTATTCAAAGACCATGCAGACTCGACTCATGCAGCTCATAGCCGACAAGCTTATGTGCAGTCTTGCTATAGAGGGCGAGCTCTCGGATAAGGGACTCGCGGCACTCTCCGAAACCTCTGATTCCGTGGCCAATGAGCTTGCCAAAATGCTCATGGCGAAATCCGAATCCGGTGAAAGCAAATCGCTCAAGGACATCTGGGCGGCATACCGAAAGAAGGAGGTCCAAGTGGAGGTCATGATCAATAAATCCCTTACAGAGCCTGAGGCAAAGCCTGAAACCATCTCCAAAAAGGAGACTGTCGAGCCGACCCCTGAGATTAAGAAGGCAAGCACCGAGGTCGAGAAGATCGGGGATCGGATAGTGAAGGTTCAGTTCACTGAGTATACACAGGCAAGCGGAAGAAGAAGGTTACTCACATCAAGGTTAAGGAAGCCGAGTTGGATGAAATGCTGAAGAAAGGTGAAAAGCCAGGCCGGGCTCAGTTTGAAATGTTCTGATGGCGGGCTTCGCGAAAACCAGGGAGAGGCCCTAGCGGCCTCCCCCTGAGCATTTTGCCTGAGGAGTCAGCTCTGTCACGGTGGTCTCAGGCTTGCCAATTGAGGTAGCTGGAGCGAGTCACTTCCTAATGAGCAGCCACAGCCCCCCTTCATTCTCAATTCTGGCATGATCAGACAAATTCGCCTTATTCACCATCTCCTTTACCCCATCCACGGTTACTCTTCTTCTCCCCAGCCTATCATTCAGTTCTCGCGACCTTTCAGCGATCTCATCGATTAATGCTTGCCGTGTATTCTTGCCGTAACCACCACCGACAAAAGCAAGGCCATCCTCTTTCAAAACCCGATAGATCCCCCGAATGATTCTACCTTCTTCATCCAGGAAGAAAAAAGCACCTCTGAATATGACTAGATCGAATGCAGAATCTGGAAAAGAAAGATTATCAAGTTCTGAGCATTTCAATACTATTTCTCGGTCAAGCCTAGCTCCTTCAATTTCCTTCCGCAAATATTCGACCACGCCGGAATCCTTTGCTGCGATGGTGATATTTAGCCCGGGATGAAGCCTCGCCAGTTCCATGGATATGCCCCCAGCGAACGGGCCCAGTTCCAAAGCATCACCATCGCCTTTGCCATAGTGCTCCATGACCTGGTCAGCAAGATAAGGGTAGATCTTACTCCATAACTCGTTGACATCTTTTAGAACCCTCAGATCCACTTCTCTTCACCTTCTTGAAATGATTACACCCGTTCCAGTTGATCCTCTCATATTATCCCTCTCACTGCTCCTGATGAGCTATTCGGCCGGGCTATAGCTCCGTTCGCTGGTACGCAGCTATTTCGAAAACGGCGTTCGACTCTTCGGGCCAGCCATGACAGGTCCCCCATGCTCAAGAATGGGCGGGTTCTTTGAGGCACGACACTATCTAAAGAAGCGCCCCTTGAAGTCGTCATGAACATAGTCACCGATCCGTCGGATGCGTGCCATTTCCTCTTCCTTGAGCGGGCCCAAGTCCAGGGCTGCCAGCGCCTCCTGCATCTCATCCCGGTTCTTGGGGCCGGTGATACAGACATCCACTATGGGATGGCTCAAGGCAAATCGGTAGCAGTCCGCACCCCGAAGCGGCTTCTCTCCAGGGGGCATCCTCTTGGCTCGGACCAGGTCGCCCCACCGGGTCGCCGTGTAGGTGACCAATCCGGGCCGGTTGTTCTGCGGCATCTTCTCAAAGATGTCCTCCTCCGCACCCCTATGTGCGGCATTATACCGCACATGGAAAAGGTCAAAGCGATCATCCTTGACAAGTTCGGGGAAGAGGCGCCGGTTATGGCCCGAGAGGCCCAGGAACCGGAACAGGCCCTTATCTTTCATCTCCATGGCTCGATTCATGATCCGCAGAGAGGGAATCTTGTCGTGCCAACCCAAGAGCATCACGTCCGCCGTTTCGATATTGAGGGTCTTCAGGGCCTTCCGGTAGAACAGCTCCATGAGCGCCGCGGAGCGGGAATAGCTCTGAATCACAATCATGAGGTCATCCCGCTTTCCCCCGGCAACAATGTTGCGAATGGCCTGCGCCATGCCCGTCTTTCGCATCGAGCCCCAGTAGAAGTAGTTCACACCCCTCTCAAAAGCCTCCTCAAACGCCTCTGTAGGCGCTCCAAAACTGCTCGCCACTCCCAGGCGGGCTACGCCCATTCCGGTCTTGCCGAGGATCCGTATTTCTCTGAAGTCCATCGCACCGCCTCCCTTTGCAGAAGCCTCGTCCTCGATCTGCTTCGATTCTCACTATACCTGTTTGGAGAAGAGGGTCAAGGGTTGGTCGATGTCCGTTAGAAGTCGCACGCTCTGTCTTGCCCGGTATTCCGGCATGCAAGTTCTTCTTGCCGGGTTAAAATGGGGAAGATTTGATTGGCTCATGCCAAGAAATGTCTAATTTCAGAGGGAATGAGTTGTGTGTTATTCTTCATATCTCAGGGTTGGGTGTGACTGTGATCTGTGAACAATATCTTAGGATTTCGGGAGCTGTGCTATGTGCAGTTCGTGGCAAGATATCTGTACCTCGATCTGGGGGCAGCGGCTTTTGCCGCTGTTATTTACTTCCTTACCAGCGTCCCGCTCATGCACACGTCCCGCTCATGCACAATTTCTTTGCCATGGCTTTTATCTCCTTTCTCTTGTGGCAGTTGTTATTTATTGCCTGCACTTCGTTTTACTTGAACCCTCCTCCCCTCCACAATGGCCCTAAGGCTATGTTGCGCTTGTTCAGTTTCTCTTTTATTGCTGGCTTTTGTTGATCATGGATGAGCCTGCCTGATGACAGTGCACTGAATTATGGCTGTGAGGCTGAATCCTCTTTCACTGGCAAAAGGGTCTTGCACTCTGGATATCTGGAGCAGCCCCAGAAACGCTTGCCAGCATATTTGCCTGATGCAGCCTTTCGCAAAACCATAGGGGATGCACACTTTGGACAGGTGCGCGGCGCATCGTCCCGCGTCAACTTACCCGCCGATGCCTGCACAGAGCTAGGCTCACTCGGAGCGGCTTGAAGGTCCAATCCCGTCGCCTCTGCAATTCTTGACCTGACCTCTTGGAGGTTATAAGAAGCTTGGGCAGTGAATCGTATAGAAGGGATCGACGCCGCAGTCAATGCTTTCTCAAGAAAATCATCCCTCGTTTTTCGCTCACTCTTCTTGTGAGAGCCGTCATCAAGTTCAATGGCACATACCAGAGATAACTCATCCCTCGTGCACAACACGAAATCGACATGTTTAGAGCTGATCCGGTTGAAAGCTCTCTGCCAATCACTCTTCACTAGTCCCCTAATCGGTGAAATGATATCAGCCAGTCTAATCTTTCCAAGGACTTTGCATTTATCACCAACAGTTTTTTCCAGCACTCCAAGGAACGATCGCTCGGCCGGAGAAAAAAGGCTGTCTGCTTTTTGATAGGGATACGCGGCCGGCTCACGTTTGGAGCGGGCTTTAAGCAGAAGAGTGACCACCATGATAATTAGCAGAACGAGGATTAAAACCCACAACATCTACGACTCCTTCCTGACTTTCTCTCTCATCCAATGCCTTGACTCAATCGTTCTCAAGAAACGCCTTAAATCATCGGTGCATTCCAGAACCTCTTCCTCCTCTAATGCGATTTCATGTGGTCTTTCGCCGATCGTTAAGTGCACATGGTCGATCTCTTGAGGCTATGAGCTTGCACCCTTCCTCTGAAAGGAGTTGCCGGAGAACAGCTCGCGCTGGCCCGATCAAACGAGTAGGAGGTACACCCAAAAGTCGTGCATGGGGCATACCCCTCAGTGATCCTCGCAACTTACCTTCCCTCGCTTTCTCGATGCTGTAGGGAGGATCATTTTCCGAGCGTAGTCCTTCCCATGCGTTTTGCTGAAATGCCACTGCGATTCCACGATCAGTGAGAAAGCGTTTCGCCAAATGAAGAATGCGTTCAGTTTCAAGCGCTTCTAACATTTTCATGGGTTGGGCACCAATTAATTTGTGAATACCTGCTACGCCTGACCAGGCCCCACCCGCTGCGCTCGGCATGGAGATGTAAACGCAAAGCCCAATTCTGAAAGGCGAATCGTACTGGAGCGAGAGAACCTGCTTCGACCTTGTAGAATTCTGTTGTTCCTCTGTGGCTAATCTCAACAGGACGTTGAAGACACCCATGATTTTATGCGTTTCCCCCCCACCGATCCCGGATTCTTGATGCTGGATTCTAGATCCTGGATCTTGGCTCAGAGCCCTTCGCGCAGCTTCCTGTCCTTGTCTTTGGCGCATCGGACCGCCGCATCACCGCATCCCAAGCCTTTCCCGCCTTCCTGAATTGCTGTGCAAAAGCCGGATCCTTGAGGTGCTCTTCCAAATAACGATCAAAATTCGTTTTGCGCTTCATCCTGATCTTTCTCCAGGGACTTGACCGAGTCTTTTCATTTTGGGTAAGCTTGCACTTCATCTTTCTGGTAGCAGTCGCCCAGGTTTGCCCCTCTTCTTCTCAGGAGCTAAGTACACGAGGAGGGACATCCTTGACATATTGACATTCTCTGAAGCCCTGGCTGACCCCTCAGCTTTAAAGTGCCGCGATCTCAATCCCACCTTTTGCCAAATCCGGTCAAAGGCGAAAGCAAGTACACAGAAGTCAGTAGACAGAATAAAGCCTAAGGGACGTTGTTGACTAGGTTGACTTGCTCCTCTTCGATGCTCGCCCCCTCCCCTATTTCTTCTTTACCCCCTTGCCATAAGGTGCGGGAGCTTCTTTCGCTTCAAAACCGATTTTCTTTCTGGGTGGGTCCGGCGGAGTCATGAGCTGGCGAATAGCTTCAAAAACGACTCCGAATTGCTCGTCATATTTCATTTCGAGTTCCTCCAACTTCCTGGCAAGTTCGTCGTTCGAAGCCAGCATGCGACGTAATTTTACGAATGCCCGCATTATTTCAACATTGACCCTCACAGCTCTCTTGCTCTTCAGAACACCTGACAGCATCGCGACACCTTGCTCCATGAACGCTCTCGGCAGCTTTCGCGTACCACCCCGACTTGATGTTCCAAAATGGAACTTCAATTCCGAAAATTCTTGGCTGGTAAGCTGAAACATAAAATCAGGAGGAAACCGGTCAATATTCCGGGTGACAGCCTTGTTCAACACGCTTGTTGACACCCCTAAAGCAGCGCTAGATCTTTGTCCAGCAAAACTTTTTCCCCTCGGATCAGGAGAATCGCGCCTTCGATCCGTTCAGCTGAGATTGGCAATTGTTTGGACGCTATGGTCAACTCCGCGTGTCTCCGGTGTCTCTGGATGCGGTCGCAAATTGCGACCGGTCCAATTTGATGTGCCAAATTGGCATCTCAAATTCTTATCCTATTCCATAGGACCCTGAAAAAACACAAAGCCCCATGTCCCGTGCACGGGGAAATGGGGCCTTGCATATGTTCTATGTGGGGCCTTCGTGTTTCATCCTCCTAGATCTCAAAGAGGGTTACGGGCCAAAAACTGTGAAGCATCTTATTCAAAGGTGCAGAGAACGTCAAGGAGTTTAAGGGGATTTGGGGGAATAATGGAATATTGGAATGATGGAAGAATGGGCATGAA
>Ga0105106_10001753_pt1 | contig 15498 bp, 11 predicted proteins | sample PPLLaktember2015_5_FD_79109 | JGI IMG/M metagenome (GOLD analysis project Ga0105106, IMG submission 79109) | Freshwater sediment microbial communities from Prairie Pothole Lake near Jamestown, North Dakota, USA - PPLs Lake P8 Core (1) Depth... | ecosystem: Environmental > Aquatic > Freshwater >...
CAGGTCTTCGCCTCGTTCCTCGCCACCGGCAGCATCTCCTGGCTCTACTACGCCGACCGGCTGATGGAGCTGCCCGCGGGCGTGCTCGGCGTCGCGGTGGGCACCATCCTGCTGCCCAGCCTGTCCAAGTACCATGCCGACGCCAACCCGGCGGAGTACAGCCGGCTGCTCGACTGGGGCCTGCGCATCACGGTGCTGCTCGCGGTGCCGAGCGCCGTGGCGCTCGCGGTGCTCGCCATGCCGCTCATCACCATGCTCTTCCAGTACGGCCGCTTCACGGCCGACGACGCCTGGATGACGCGCCAGGCGCTCATGGCCTACAGCGTCGGCCTGGTCGGCATCATCCTGGTGAAGATCCTCGCCCCTGGCTTCTATGCCCGGCAGAACATCGCCACGCCGGTCAAGATCGGGCTCCTCACCCTGGTCGCCACCCAGGCGATGAACGCGGCGTTCATCGTGCCGCTGCGCCACGCCGGCCTCGCGCTCGCCATCGGCCTCGGGGCCTGCCTGAACGCAGGGCTGTTGTACGTGATTCTCCGAAAACACAAGATCTACCTGCCGCAGCCGGGCTGGGCGGCGTTCCTCGCCAGGGTCGCGGTTGCGGTCGCGGCCATGGCGGCGGCGCTGTACTTCGCGATGGGCAGCACGAGCTGGTGGCTCGCCGCCCCGTGGCAGCACAAGGTTCCGGCGGTGATGGGCCTGGTGCTGCTCGGCGGCGCCTGCTACGGCGCCGTGCTGCTCGCGCTCGGCCTGCGTCCGCGCGAGTTCTCCCGCCGGGGCGCGCTCTGATGGGCGCGCCGCTCGAGGCCTTCGCGGAGCTGCTGCGGCGCGACGATGCGCGCATCGACCTCGCGCACGCCTGCCTGATGATCGCGCAGGACGCCTATCCGGGCCTCGAGCCCGAGCGCTACCTCGGGGAGATCGAGCGCATGGCGCTGCGCCTGCGCGCGCGCCTGCCGCAGGACCACAACGCGGAGGAGCGCGTCGTCGCGCTCAACCAGTTCCTCTTCGACGACCTGGGCTACTACGGCAACACCGAGGACTACTACGACCCGCGCAACAGCTACCTGAACGAGGTGATCGAGCGCAGGACCGGCATCCCGCTCACCCTCGCGATCCTGTACATGGAGATCGGGCAGCGCATCGGGCTGCCGCTGCGGGGGGTGTCCTTCCCGGGGCATTTCCTGGTGCGCGTGCGCCTGCGCGGCGGCGTGCTGGTGCTCGACCCGTTCTCCGGCGGCCTGCCGCAATCGGAGGGCGAGCTGCGCCAGCGCCTGCAGCGCGTGATTCCCGAAGGCGTGGCCGACAACTTGCCGGTGGCCGGGCTGCCGCTCGACCAGTTCCTCGAGCCCGCCAGCAACCGCCAGATCCTGGCGCGCATGCTGAGGAACCTCAAGGGCATCTACCGCGAGGCCGACAAGCCCGAGAGCATGCTCGACGTCCTGAACCGCATGCTGCTGGTGGCCCCCGACGCGAGCGGCGAGCTGCGCGACCGCGGCATCGTCTATCAGCGCCTCGAGTGCTACCGCTCGGCGCTCCAGGACCTGAAGGACTACGCCGAGCGCGAGCCCGACGCGCCCGATCAGGACGAGGTGCGCGTAAGACTGATGGAGCTCTCCGCGCTCTGCGCGCGGCTCAACTGAGCCCGACGCTGCACGGCCTCGTGCAAGCGAGGCTTGTAGCCGAGGGCGAAGAAGATCTCGGCGGCGAGGAAGATCGGCGCGACGAAGATCTGGAACAGGTTGTCGGCGAGCGCGGGCTTGCGGCCCTCGAAGACGTGGCCGACCAGCTGGATGATCCAGCCGCCGACGAAGAGCGCCGCGAACCACGCCCAGCCCTGCGCGGCACCGAGCCCGGCGATCTGATGCCCGGCCCAGATGAGCAGCGCGTTCACGGCGAGCATGGCGAGCGCGAGCGGCACGTCGAGCAAGAAGTAGTAGACCAGCACCACGGCGGCGAAGACCATCGCCGCGGTCACCGGCACGCCGCCAATGTCGACCCGCAGCCAGGCGAGCGGGATGAAGAGCGACAGGATGATCATCGGCACCCCGGCGAAGTGGCTCGCCTTGTTGCGGCCGTCCTGATGGTAGGCCGCATAGAACGCCATCTGATCCTCTAAGGTTTTCATTTAGCTACTATAATTCAATCTTTTAGCGTCCGTCCATGGTCGTCACACACGGCTCGTTGCAGCCTGCGTCGGGCCGGTGCGCGCTGACCATCGGCAACTTCGATGGGGTGCACCGGGGCCACCGTGCGCTCGTCGAGCGCGTGATCGCCGCGGCGCAACAAAACGACCTGCAATCGACCATCCTCACCTTCGAGCCGCATCCGCGCGAGTTTTTCGCCCCAGACGCGGCGCCGCCCCGGCTCACGCGCCTGCGCGACAAGCTGGAGCTCCTGGCCGGGATCGGCATCGACCGCGTGCATGTCGCCCGGTTCCACAAGGGATTCGCTTCCCTTCCGGCGAGCCGCTTCGTCGCGGAGGTGCTCGCGCGCGGACTGGGCGTGCGCCGCCTCATCGTCGGGCGCGACTTCCGCTTCGGCGCGAAGCGCGCCGGCGACTTCGCCCTGCTGGGCGAGGCGGCCGCACAATACGGCTTCGCGCTCGAGGCGATGCCCGACGTGCTCTTCGAGGGCGAGCGCGTCTCGAGCTCGGGCGTGCGCGCGGCGCTGCGCTCGGGCGACCTGCGCCGTGCCGAGCGGCTGCTCGGGCACCCCTACACGATCAGCGGCCGGGTCGCGCACGGCGAGAAGCTCGGGCGCCAGCTCGGCTTCCCGACCGCGAACATCCGCCTCGGGCGCGCCGCGCCGCTCGCCGGCATCTTCGCCGTCGAGGTCGAGGGCATGGGCCCGGCGGTGGCGAGCGTCGGCCGGCGCCCGACGGTCAATCCGCTCGAGCGGCCGCTGCTCGAGGTGCACCTGTTCGACTGCGACCGCGAGCTCTACGGGCGGCGCGTCCGCGTGCGCTTCCTCGAGAAGCTGCGCGACGAGGAGAAATACGACGGGCTCGAGGCATTGAAGGAAGCGATCGCGCGCGACGCCCGGCAGGCGCGCGCCTACTTTGCGAAACATGGCTGACCCACAGGACCGCCTTTGGCTGATTACAAAGACACCCTGAATCTCCCGGAAACGCCGTTCCCGATGCGCGGCGACCTCGCCAAGCGCGAGCCGCTATGGGTGAAGGAATGGCAGGAAAAGGGCGTCTACCAGCGCCTGCGCCAGGTGGCCAAGGGGCGGCCGCGGTTCGTGCTGCACGACGGCCCGCCTTACGCCAACGGCGATATCCACATCGGCACCGCGGTCAACAAGATCCTCAAGGACATCATCGTCAAGTCGCGCACGCTTGCCGGCTACGACGCGCCGTACGTGCCGGGCTGGGACTGCCACGGCATGCCGATCGAGGTGCAGATCGAGAAGAAGCACGGCAAGAACCTCCCGCCGGAGGAGACGCAGCGCCTGTGCCGCGCCTTCGCCGCCGAGCAGATCGAGCGCCAGAAGCTGGACTTCAAGCGCCTGGGCGTGCTCGGCGACTGGGAAAACCCCTATCTCACGATGGCCTACGGCAACGAGGCCGACGAGATCCGCGTGCTCGGGAAGCTGCTCGAGAAGGGCTACGTCTACCGGGGCCTCAAGCCCGTGAACTGGTGCTTCGACTGCGGCTCGGCCCTGGCGGAGGCCGAAGTCGAGTACGAGGACCGGAAGGATCCCGCCATCGACGTCGCTTTCAGGGTTTTTCAGCCGGACCTTCTCAAGCTCTGGTCGGCGTTTGGTTCGAAGGCCGTTTCTGAAAAGCCCATCTTTGCCGTCATCTGGACCACCACGCCCTGGACGCTGCCGGGCAACCAGGCGCTCAATGCGCACCCCGAATTCAGCTATGACCTGGTGGACACGGAGAAAGGCCTGCTCATCCTCGCCTCGGAGCTGCGCGAGGCGTGCCTGAAAAGATTTTCATTGACCGGAAAAACCATCGGCAGCTGCAAGGGAAGCGCGTTGGAGCACATCCGCTTCCAGCATCCGTTCTACGAGCGCACCGCGCCCGTCTACCTCGGCGAGTACGTGACGCTCGACGCCGGCACCGGCATCGTGCACTCGGCGCCGGCCTACGGCGTCGAGGACTTCGTGTCCTGCCGCCGCTACGGCATGAAGGACGCGGACATCCTTACCCCGGTGCTGGGCGACGGCAGATACGCACAGTCGCTGCCGCTCTTCGGCGGTCTGTCGATCTGGGACGCGAACGCGAAGATCGTGAAGGCGATCGAGGAGAAGGGGGCGCTCCTCGCGGTCGACTGGAAGCACACCCACAGCTACATGCACTGCTGGCGGCACAAGACGCCGGTGATCCTGCGCGCCACCACGCAGTGGTTCGCGGCGATGGACAAGAAAGTCGGCTCAGAGACGCTGCGCGAGACGGCGCTGCGGGGCATCGAAAACACGCAGTTCTTCCCCGCGTGGGGGCAGGCGCGGCTGCAGGGCATGATCGCCAACCGCCCGGACTGGACGCTCTCGCGCCAGCGCCAGTGGGGCGTGCCGATGCCGTTCTTCCTGCACAAGGAGACCGGCGCGCTGCATCCCCGCACCGCGGAGCTTCTCGAGCAGGTGGCGAAGCGGGTGGAGAAGGGCGGCATCGAGGCCTGGCAAAAGGTGACGGCCGAAGAGCTCCTCGGCGAGGAAGCAAAGCATTACGAAAAAACGAAGGACACCCTGGACGTGTGGTTCGATTCCGGCTCGACGCACTTCACGGTGATGCGCGGCTCGCACCGCGCCGATACCGGGTTTCCCGCGGACCTTTACCTCGAGGGCTCGGACCAGCACCGCGGCTGGTTCCATTCTTCGCTGCTCGTCTCCTGCATGCTCGACGGCGTGCCGCCCTACAAGGGCCTGCTGACGCACGGCTTCGTCATCGACCTCGAAGGCCGCAAGATGTCGAAGTCGAAGGGCAACACCATGGCGCCGCAGGAGATCTCGAACACGCTGGGCGCCGAGATCCTGCGCCTGTGGGTGGCGAGCACCGATTATTCCAGCGAGCTCAACCTCTCCGCCGAGATCCTGAAGCGCGTGGTCGAGAGCTACCGGCGCGTGCGCAACACGCTGCGCTTCCTCCTCGCCAACACGTCGGACTTCGACCCGGCGCGGCACGCCGTGCCGCTCGAGAAGATGGTGGAGATCGACCGTTACGCCCTCGCCATGGCGGCGGGCATGCAGGAGGAGGTGGCGCGCGAGTACGCCGCGTACCAGTTCCACCTGGTGTCGCAGAAGCTGCAGGCGTTCTGCTCCGAGGACCTGGGGGCGTTCTATCTCGACATCCTCAAGGACCGCCTGTACACCTGCCGCGCCGACTCGCAGGCGCGCCGCTCGGCGCAGACCGCGCTCTGGCACATTACGAGCAGCCTGGCGCGCCTCATGGCGCCCATCCTGTCGTTCACGGGCGAGGAGGTCTGGCAGGTCTTCGCGAAGCAAGGCAGCGTGTTCTTCGCCACCTGGCACGAGCTGCCGCGGCCGGCGGACGCCGAGCCGCTCCTCGCCAAGTGGCGGCGGCTGCGCGAGCTGCGCGACCCGGTGCGCAAGGAGATCGAGGCGCTGCGCGCCGCGGGCAAGGTCGGCTCGTCGCTGCAGGCCGAGGTCGAGTTCGCCGCCGGCGGCGCCGACTACGAGGCGCTGGCGAGCCTCGGCGACGACCTCAAGTTCCTGATGCTCACGTCGTCCGCCGCGGTTCGCCAGGATCATTCTTTCAACGTCAAGGTAACCCCGAGCCTCCACCCCAAGTGCGAGCGCTGCTGGCACTACCGCCCGGACGTGAACGGCGAAGGCCTGTGCGGGCGCTGCCAGACCAACCTCAGCGGTCCTGGCGAGCCGCGCGCGCATGTCTAGGACGAAGGCCTGGCCGTGGTTCGCGGGCGCGCTCGCTCTCGTCGCCGCCGACCAGCTCACCAAGGCGCTGGTGCTCGCGCGCTTCGCGCCCGGCGAGCGGCTGGAGCTGACCGGCTTCCTCAACCTGGTGCTGGTGTTCAACAAGGGCGCGGCGTTCAGCCTGCTCGCGCAGGCGCCGGGCTGGCAGACGCCGGTGCTGATCGCCATCGCGCTCGCCGCGGCGGCGATCCTCAGCGCCCTGATCCTGCGCAACCTGGACAAGCGGCTGCTGTGCACCGGCCTCGCGCTGGTGCTGGGCGGGGCTCTCGGCAACCTGGTGGACCGGCTGCGCCTGGGCCACGTGGTCGATTTCGTCGACGTGCATGCGGCCGGCTGGCACTGGCCGGCGTTCAACGTCGCCGACTCCGGCATCACCATAGGCGCCGCCATCCTGATCCTGGAAGGCTTCCTGGGGCATGAAGGGCGAACTCGCGCTGCTTCTTAAGGCGTTGGCCTTCGCCGCGCACAAGCATCGCGACCAGAGGCGCAAGGACGCGGAGGCTTCCCCCTACATCAACCACCCGATCGCGCTCGCCGACGTGCTGGTGAACGAGGGCGGGGTGACCGATGTCGAGGTCATCTGCGCGGCGCTGCTGCACGACACGGTCGAGGACACCGCGACCACCCACGAGGAGCTCGCCAACGCCTTCGGCTCGCGCATCGCGCGCATCGTCGCCGAGGTGACCGACGACACCTCGCTCGCCAAGGAGGAGCGCAAGCGCCTGCAGATCGAGCACGCGGCGAGCCTCTCCCACGAGGCGAAGCTGGTGAAGCTCGCCGACAAGATCTGCAACCTGCGCGACGTCGCCGAACGCCCGCCCGCGCACTGGGACCGCGCGCGGAGCCGCGAGTACTTCGACTGGGCGAAGCGCGTCATCGACGGCCTGCGCGGGGCGCATCCCCGGCTCGAGGCGGCCTTCGACGCCGTCTTTCCGAAACGCCCGACATGAGAGAATCGGCCATGGAAGTCCTGCTTGCCAATCCGCGCGGGTTCTGCGCCGGCGTCGAGCGCGCCATCGAGATCGTCGAACGGGCGCTCGCGCAGCACGGGGCGCCGATCTACGTGCGCCACGAGATCGTGCACAACCGCAGCGTGGTCGAGAGCCTGCGCGCCAAGGGCGCGGTGTTCGTCGAGGAGCTCGACCAGGTTCCGCACGGCGGCATCGTCATCTTCAGCGCGCATGGCGTGTCGAAGGCGGTGCGCGCCGAGGCCGAGCGCCGGGGGCTGCGCGCCTTCGACGCCACTTGCCCGCTCGTCACCAAGGTGCACGTCGAGGTGGCGAAGATGCTCAAGGCCGGCTTCGAGATCGTCATGATCGGCCACCGCGGCCACCCCGAGTCCGAGGGCACGATGGGCCAGGCCGAACGCGGCATGCATCTCGTGGAGACGGTCGGCGACGTGGCGCGGCTCGAGGTCGCCGCACCCGATCGGCTCGCCTACGTCACGCAGACCACGCTCTCGGTCGACGACGCGCGCGCCATCGTCGCCGCCCTCAAGGCGCGCTTCCCCGCGATCCGCGGGCCCAAGCGCGACGACATCTGCTACGCGACGCAGAACCGCCAGGACGCGGTCAAGGTCATGGCGCCGCAGTGCGACGTGGTGATCGTCGTGGGCTCGCCCAACAGCTCCAACTCCAACCGCCTGCGCGAGGTGGCCGAGCACATGGGCGCGCAGGCCTACATGGTCGACAGCGCCGACGACCTGCGCCAGGAATGGGTGGCCGGCAAGCGCCGCGTCGGCGTCACCGCCGGCGCCTCGGCGCCCGAGGTGCTGGTGATCGAGCTGATCGAGCGCATCAAGGCGCTCGGCGCGAAGCGCGTGCACCAGCTCGAGGGCATCACCGAGAACGTGGTGTTCACGCTGCCGCGCGAGCTGGCCGGCGGGCGCCCCTAGGGTTTCGCCGGCTTCTTGAGCAGGCCGCGGATCCGTTCCAGGGCGGCGGCGGCCTGCGGATGGCCGTTCTTCGCCGCGAGCTGGATCCAGCCCAGCGCCTCGTTCGGGTCGTAGGTCACGCCCCGGCCCTCGGCGTAGGCGTTGGCGAGCGCGTACTGCGCCTCGGCGTTGCCCTGCCTGGCGCTGCGCCGCAGCCAATCCGCCGCCTCGATGTCGTTGCGCGAGAGGCCGTACAGCCCCCGCGAGTACGCCGCGGCGAGGAGGTACTGCGCCTCGGCTTGGCGCTGAGCGGCAGCCTTGCGCAGCCACTGCATCGCGAGCTTGTCGTCCTTTTCCACGCCTTGCCCCGCGCCGTACAGGAGGGCGAGCCGGTACTGCGCGTCGCGGTCCTTCGCTTCGGCGGCCTGGGCGAGCAGCTGCGCAGCACGCGATGCGTCGGTTTCGAGATGCAGGATTCCCAGGAGGTAGAGCCCGCGCGGATTCTTCTGCGCGGCCGCTTTCTCGATCCATTGCCGCGCCTCGGGATCGTTGTCCGCCGCGAGCAGCCGGCCTAGATTCGCCTGCGAGGGGGCGAAGCCGCGCTCGGCGGCGAAGCGGTACCACCTGATTGCCTCGTCGCGGTCGTGCAGGGCGCCGGTGGCGCGCTCGCGGATGACGCCGAGGTTGTGCGCCGAGGCGGCATCGCCCTTGGCGGCGGCGCGGCCGAACCACTCGAGCGCCTGTGCCTCGCTTCTGCGCACGCCCCGGCCGGCGAGGTAGAGCTGCCCCAGGTAGTGCTCGGCCAGGGTATCGCCGGACTCCGCGAGCTGCTCGAGGTGCTTCCTCGCGACGGTGTCGCCGTGCATCGCGCGCCTGGCGAGCTCGGCCGGCGCCTGCGCCATCACCACGCCCGCGGCAAGGAGCGCCACGACGAGCGCGATGCGGATCACCGGGGAAGCGTGTAGTCGACCTGCAGGGTGAGCTGGCTCTTCACCGCCACCCCGCCCTTCATGCCCGGGGTGAAGCGGGCGGCGAGGAAGGCGCGCCGGGCCGAGGCCTCGAAGTGTCCCGGCGGCTCGGCGCGCAGGACGCCGACGTGCTCGACCGTTCCGCGCTCGTCGATGAAAAGCCGGATCACCACCTTGCCGTTGACGTGCGCCATGTGCGGATACTCGGGAACGACGCGGGTCATGATGCCCGGGACCACGTCGAGCTCGCGCGTGCGGTAGTAGCGCCGGGGCGAGGGTGCTGCCTTTCCGGCGGGCCTGGCCGCCGGGCGCTCCTGCGCCGCCGCTTCCGGGACCAGGGTGGCGCTGATCGCGCTGGCAGCCTGGGCGCCGGGCGAGGCGCCCGGCGCCGCAACCCCGCCCACCACCAGCGCGTGCAGGGCCGCCGATACCGCGAGCGCGAGCGCGAGGCGCGGCGTCAGGACCCGGCGCGGCGCCTCACTCGGCGAAGAGCTCACGCCACGTCACCCGCCGGCCCTGGAAGTTCGTCGGCGCGACCGGCGTGTCCTGTGTGATCTGCTGGTTGTCGGCGGTGGTGACGATGGTCTTCACCGTGCCGCCGGGGAGCTGCACCACGTTGATGCCGACCACCAGCGAGGCGGAGATCTTGATGCTGACCGCGGTCGACCCTTCGACGAAGCCGCCGGAGCGGAAGTCGAAGAAGTTGACCCAGCCGAAGCCGCCCGCGACGCAGGTGTCCGCGCTCGGCACGTTCGAGGGCACCACCAGCGTGCCGAGCTGCAGGATCGGGTCGACGTTGACGCGCTCCGAGGGGTTGGTCCCCGTGCCCCCGTCGGGCAGGTCGACGAACCAGCCGTTCTCGCTGTTGAAATCGACCGGCGTGTTGTCGTTGATGGCGCGCGTCGTGGAGCCGACCGTGAAGGTCTGCTGCTGGAAGTCCGCGATGGTGCCCGCGCTGCGCGTCATGTCCACCCCGGTCGGCGTCAGCTCGTCCTTGATGGCGTAGACGGAATGGCGCTGCTGGTCGGTCTTGTCGCTCAGGCCGAGGAACTTGCCGGTGGCGACGAAGACGATGCGCTTGCCGGTGAGCGGGTCGGCGCCCAGCTCCGGGCGGGTGGTGATCGGCTGCGGCGTGCCGCCCGGGTCGGTGACCCCGGCGAGCTTGGTGACGGTGTTCGCCGCCAGGTCGTTCGCCGAGGCGCCGCCCGGGGTGTTGTCCACCGCCTCGAGCTGGAAGCGCCAGAGGTTGCCGAAGAGGTCGGTTCCGTAGATGGTGCGCACGGTATTGTTCGCCGAGGCGTCGTCCACCCAGCCGTTGATGCGCGACAGCCCGCTCGGGTTGGGCGTGGTGTTGTCGCCCACCGGCGTGGACATGCGCTGCAGGATCAGGCCGGTCTGCACATCCACCATGTACAGGTGGCCCTTGCCGTCGCCCGGGCTGACGTTGTTGTGCCCCGAGGTGACGAAGACCACCCATTTGCCGTCGGAGGGCCGCTTGGCGATGACCGGGTTGCCGAAGGTGAAGCCGATGTTGCAGTCGCCGGTCTGGTTGACGGCTGCGGCGTCGGTCGCCGCGCATGCGGCGTCGCTGCCGCCTTTCAGCTCCCACAGGCCCACCGGGTTCTGCGGGTCGGTGATGTCGAGCGCGTAGTAGCCGCGTCCCCCCTTGTTGAGGCCGGCCACCAGGACGGTCCGCCAGCTCGCCGACGAGGCGCACGGCGTGGCCGTGGTGTGGCCGAAGCAGACGTCGGCGACCACGGGCGAGCCGTCGACGCTGTAGCGGTGGTTGGTCGCGTAGTTGGTCTCGGCCAGGCGCTTGAGCGTCGGAAGCACCATGCTCGGCACGTAAGCCCAGTTCTCGGAGCCCTCGCCGCTCACCGGGTTGGTGTCGAGCGAGCCGGTAAACTCGTCGTCGCCTTCCTCGGGGGTCTGGATGCCGCCGGTCTGGAAGTAGGGGTTGTTGTCCGGGTCGGTGGCGAAGGCGTGCAGCATGCCGTCGTTCGCCGCCGCATACGCCATGCCGAAACGGTTGGTGTTCGGGCCTTGAACGCGGCGTAGTGCGGATCGGTGCCCGCGCTGTACTGGAACGGCGGCGCCTTCACGTACGCCGGCTGGGCGTTGACGATGTCGCCCAGCAGGTGCGCGCGGTTGCGGTACAGGTCGCTCGTCGCGGTGCCGCCGCTGGTCTCGTTGTTCGTTTCGCCGCGCAGGAAGTCCACGAGCGTGCGCTTGGTCGCGGAGGCGTCGCGGTTGCTGCCGTCGGTCGCCCACGGCACCGACTGGAACAGCGCGCTGTTCGGCCCGCCGAGCGGGTCGAAATGTGCGTCCAGCTCGGCCTGCGTGAGCATGCCGCCGTCGTTGCAGGTCGGATAGGCGGCGGCCACGGAGTCCGGCCCGCAGAAGCTGCGCAGCCGGTTGGCGTTCTGCCCCCGCGGCGTGCTGGCGGTGATGGTGCCGGTCGCCGGCGAGGCGGTCAGGACGGGCACCGTGAACGTGAAGGTATTGGCGTCGACGACGGTGACGGTGAAGCTGCCGTTGTACGCCGCTTCCCCCGCGCCGGCGATCACAACCGTCTCGCCGGTCGTGTAGCCGTGCGCAGTGACGGTCGCGGTCGCGGTTCCGAGCAGCTGTGTGATCGAGGCGACGCCCTTGGTGAAGACGTCGATGGTCGCCGAGGCGTTGGTGTCGGCCGGGTCGGCGGTGTAGATGCGCCGCGTGGTGTGGTCGCGCTCGTCGAGCAGCTCCTGCGCCGACCAGAGCTCGCGCGTGGCCACCGTGCCGTCGCTCAGGTCGATGGTGCGCGCCCTGAGGTCGCCCGACCACTCCACGGTCTGGTACTGGGCGGTGAAGGCGAAGTTGTCGCCCGCGACCGGCTGCAGGTTCGAGGTCGCCGCCGCCGCGCCGGCGCCGACGCGCGCCTGCACCGAGTTCAGCGTCTCGGCGATGCCGTTCGCGAGCGCGACCGGGTCCTGGGCGCTGAAGAACTTGCCGCGGCCGTTGACCGCCGCATGCCACAGGTCGTCGAGCTTGGCTTCCTCCTGGCTGTTCGGGTTCGGCCACATCTTGGTGCCGGCCGTAACGTCCTTGAAGTCGCCCGTCAGCTGCGTCTCGTAGTTCGGATCGTAGTTGAACGTGCCGGCGAGGCCCATGCCGACCGTGAAGGTGGTCATGTGCTGGTGCGGCGCGTCGTCCTTGCCGGATGCGGGCACCTGGTCGGCGAGGTTGCTGAGGTCGGTCTTGTAATAGTACATCGCGACGTCGGCGAGCGTGTTGTCGACCGCGAGGCCGTCCCACGAGCCGCTCTCCTTGGTGGCGTAGGGCGGCACTTCCACTGCGCCCGAGCCGCTGTCCTGGTTGTCGACGTCGTCGGAGCCGTCGAGCTTCACGGCGACCGAGCTCGAGTCGTTCCAGTAGCCGTCGGAGGTCAGGATGGCGTAGTTGGGCTGGCACGAGAGCTGGATCGGCGTGCTGCCCATGTTGCCGCCGGGGTTGCGGTCGCCGTAGTAGCGGCCGGCGCGCGCGAGCGCGCCGCGCAGCGGAGTGCCGCCGCGGTCGGTCGCGTCGTAGAGCTCGGCGAACCAGTTGTCCTTCTGCTGCCCGGCGCCGGTGTTGAAGTCGTTGACCGCGAGCCAGTTGCTGGTGGAGAAGTTGATGGTCATGAAGCCGACGCGGAAGTCGCTGCCGAGCGTCAGGAACGCGCGGCCGATCGAGCTCTTCGCCATCTGGAAGCGCGTGCGGTAGTACGTGAACCAGTTGGCGAAGTTCGTAATCTCCTCCGCGTAGGTGCAGGTCGTCGCGCCCGCGCAGTCGCTCCGCGCCGGGAATTTCGTGTACGTCTGCCCGGTGACGATGTTGGTGCGAACGAACGTGCCGACGCCGACGCGCGCCGCGCTGCTCGTCGGGATGAAGGTCGCGCCGCCGGTGAAGTTGGTCGTCGAATGGTTGAGGTCGCCGGTGCTGGAGCCCCCGGCGAGCTCCTCGCCACTCACGTTTTTCAGGCCGCTATCGTTCCAGATCAGGTCCCAGCCGTTGCGCTCCGCTCCCGTTCCCGCCGGCGCCGTGATGCGCACGTCGTCTCCGCTGACCACCGTCGCGGAATAGCCGTGCGAGCCTTTGAGCGCCTCGATCGCGGCCGCCAGTCTGGTGGCCATCTGGCTGTTGCTGCAGCCGGAGCCGCAGAAGACGTCGCCGGAGATCAGGTCCACGCGGTTCGTGCCGTCGTCGATCTGCAGCAGCGTCACCCGGTCCCCGGAGTTGTTGGCGTTGTCGATGTCGAACTGGAGGGACGCCGGGCTGCTGCTCGTCACCGGCGCATTCACGGTGATGGTGGTGCCGTTGTGGTCTTCTCCCTCGACGGGCGCGTCGATGAAGATCTCGCGCGCGGTGCCGATGTCGGGGCCGAGCACGGCGGTGTAGTTGTGCAGGCCGTGCAGCGTCCTGCCCTGGTTGATCTTGTTGACGATGGCATTCGCGGCGCTGAGCCGGTTGCTGTCGTTGTCGGTTGAGGCGGTCACCAGCGGCAACGTGCCGCCGAGCAGGTTGAACGTCGTCGTGCCGTCGGGCAGGGTGACGGAGATCTGCTGGATCGAGGGTATGGTGGTGTCGTCGTCGAGGAGCGTGATCTTGCCGCGCGCTTTGGCGGCGGTCTGCCCGGCGCCGGTGTTCACCCGGCCGAGGAATTTCGGGAACCGGTAGGTGCTGGTGCGCTTGGCCTGGCAGTCGGTATGCGCGGTGCTGTTGCAGAAGCGCACTTTCGCCGGAAAGGTATAGGTGCCGCTCGGAGCGGTCGCGGCGATGCAGCCGGGCGTCGCCTGGCTGGGATTCGACACGAGCGACGCGTTGTTGCAGAACTCGGTCGGCAGGATGCGGTAGTAGTAGGGCGCGCCGAGCTTGTACTTGCGGTTGCCCGAGCTGTCCTCGCCGTACCCATAGGTGAATTCCGGGTAGGTGTAGGCGCTGTTGGTCCTGCAGTTCGCGCCGGTCGCCGAGTCCCCGGGGTTGATGCAGAACACCCGGTCGGGCCAGCCGGTGACGAGGTTCATGTTCTGCACCGTATCCGTGCCGCCGGTGTCCCAGTGCGTGCCGCTGGCGGTGTTGCTGGTCAGGCTGCCCCCGTGCGGGCTCTTGCGCGCGTCGTCCGCGCTCGCGCTGCTCACGTTGTCGGTCGGCACCACGGTCCAGTTCGAAGTGGCGCCGGCGGTCATGTCGCCCTTGGAGGTGCCGTCGTGGTTGACGGCCGGGAAATACCGGATCTCCGGGTTGTAGTACTGGGTATTGAAGTCCGGCGACATCGACGGCGGATCGCCGGCGAAGCAGTCCTGCGGCGTCTCGACGATGTCGCCGCTGATGTCCTTGCTGTCGAAGCAGTTCGCCACTGTGCCGGCGTTGGAGTTGCTCGAGACGTAGTCGGGGGTGAACTGGCGCGCCATCGAGCCCGAGTCGTCCAGGATCAGCAGCATGTTGGGCTTGACGCTCGACGCGGGCTGCGCGAGCGGGCCGTCGGCGATGTCGGTCGCCTGCGCGTAAAGCGCGCCCGGAAGGGCGAGCGACGCGCTGAAGGCGACGGCAAGGATGCGTCTGCTGAGCTGCTTGTTCTTGAGCCGATCCATGACCTTCTCCCTTGGCCTCAGTACACCGTGGCCTGAACGTAGCTGCGTGTGTTGCGCGGTCCGGTCACCCGCACCGTGATGCGGTACATCGCAGAGGTGGGCACCGAGATGGCGTACGTGCCGTACGCCACGGCGCCCTTGGTCCCGCCGGCGGTGCCCCCGCCAGCGCCGGTGACCTTGACGCAGGCGGTGCCGGCCGGGTCGCCCGAGCCGTCGCACAGGCGGTGCACGACGTAGTGCACCGCGTAGCCGGCCGGCGGCTCGAAAGCGCTTCCCGCCGGAACGAGCTTGGCGCCGGTCCAGTCGTAGTCGGTCTTGACGGGGTCGTTGCCCAGCAGGTCGAGGTTCGCCTGCCAGGTCGCGTAGTACGCGTCCGCGGGAGTGTCGAGGTAGAGATCGGGCAGGTCCTTGGTGCGCAGCCACTCGCGCGCCGCCTCGACGCCGAGGTCGGCCACGTGCATGCTCGTCTGGCGGAACGCCAGGTTGCCGGCGATGATGGTGCCGGTATCGACCCCGCGCAGCAGCGCCACGCCGGCGAGCGACATCGCCACCAGCACGATGAGGGCGATGAACAGCACAACACCTTGCTGCGTTCGGCGAAGGGCGCGTCTCATGACGACCTCCAGATCATGTTGCGCAGCGGGATCGTGGTCTCGAAGACCCGGTAGCGGTAGCAGCGGTCCTGGCTGGCGGGGGTCGCGAGATCGAGGTTGCCGAAGCCGCCGCCGGTCCAGGTCGGCGCGTTGGCGGCGGTTGTCATGTCGCAATCGGTGCCGGCGGAGGGCTTCTCGTAGTTGCCGATGCGCGCCAGCACCCCCATGCGCAGCGCCTGCACCTGCTGCCATTCGCCGCTGTTCGCCGGCAGCGTCTTGTTCCAGGTGTCCACCACGCCATCGCCGGTGGTGTCCTTGCCGTACTCGGCTCGCATGTCCATGATGCCGTCGACGAGCTCGAGGGCGGTTGTAGCCCCTGCCGTCAGCAGGCCCTCGGTGAGGCGCAGCTTGTTGTTGTTGATGGCGTACTCGCGCAGCACCGGGTTGGCGCCGAGGTTGAACGCCAGGTCGCCGCCCGCGTAGGCGGGGAAGCCGCCCCAGCCCGCCGGATTGAATCCGCCCGCGGCCATCTGCACCTTCTGCTGGCC
>Ga0105106_10001754_pt1 | contig 15494 bp, 15 predicted proteins | sample PPLLaktember2015_5_FD_79109 | JGI IMG/M metagenome (GOLD analysis project Ga0105106, IMG submission 79109) | Freshwater sediment microbial communities from Prairie Pothole Lake near Jamestown, North Dakota, USA - PPLs Lake P8 Core (1) Depth... | ecosystem: Environmental > Aquatic > Freshwater >...
ACCGAGCGAAAAGGCTATCTCGACTCGCAGTCCGCGGACCTGGAGGAGGCGATGCACACCCTCGAGGACGCGATCCGGCGCATCGACCGCGAGACGCGCGAGCTGCTGCACGAGACCTTCGAGGCGGTCAACGGCCATTTCGGCAAGCTCTTCCCGACGCTCTTCGGCGGCGGCGAGGCGAAGCTCCTCATGACCGGCGAGGAGATTCTCGACGCCGGCGTGCAGGTGATGGCGCAGCCCCCGGGCAAGCGCAACACCAGCATCCACTTGCTCTCGGGCGGCGAGAAGGCGCTGACGGCGATCGCCCTGGTGTTCTCCCTGTTCCAGCTCAACCCGGCGCCGTTCTGCCTGCTCGACGAGGTCGATGCGCCCCTCGACGACGCCAACACGGTGCGCTTCTGCGACCTGGTGAAGCGCATGTCCGCGCAGACGCAGTTCCTGTTCATCAGCCACAACAAGATCTCGATGGAGATGGGAGAGCAGCTGATCGGCGTGACCATGCCCGAGTCGGGCGTCTCGCGCGTCGTGGCGGTGGACATCGACGAGGCGCTGCGCATCCGGGAGGAGCTCGCAGCGTAGGGCGCCATGACCGACCTCCAGATCGGTCTTGCGCTGATCGGCGTCCTCGCCGTCGCAGCGGTACTCGCCTACAACTGGCTGCAGGAGCGCAGGGCGAAGCGCGGCGCGGAGCGCGCCTTTGCCTCGCGTCACTCCGACGTGCTGCTCGACGAGGCGAACGATCGGCGCGAGCCCACGCTGGGCGCGCCTGCCCGGCCGGCGCCGGTGCAGGGCGAGGCCACGCCCGACCCGCGGGTCGACTACATCATGGCGCTCTCCGTGCCCTCCGGCGCGCCCGGCCCGCTGCTGCGCGAGCTGTGGGCGCCGATCGAGCTGCGCTTTGCGCGCCGGGTGCTGCTCGAGGCGGCCGGCCCGACAGTGATCGCCGCCCTGCAGCTGGTGAGCCGCGCCGGCGTGGTGAGCGATGCGGAGCTGCTCGAGTTCCGCTCCGCCGTGGAGACGCTCGCGGTGAAGCTCGGCGCGAGCGTCGACGCGCCGGAGATGCGCGAAGCGCTCGAGGAAGCGCGCGAGCTCGACCGCGCCTGCGCCGAGGCGGACATTCAGATCGCTTTGCATGTCATCGGCATCTCGGACGTCTCGCAGATCGAAGCCTCCCTTTTCTCCGTCGAGCCCCGGGATGATGGCGTGACGCTCGCGCTCGACGTCGCACGGACGACCGAGCCGCGGCGCGCCTACGAGGCGATGGCACGGGCCGGTATGCAGCTCGCGCAAGCGGGCGGCGGCCGCATCGTGGACGACAACGGCACCGCGCTCGACGAGCGCGCGCTCGCCACCATCGGCGCGCAGCTCGACGCGGTGCGCGAGATGCTCTCCGCCCGCGGCATCGAGCCGGGCAGCCCGCTCGCGCTGCGCCTGTTCTCGTGAAGGACCCGAAGCGGCGCGCGCGATGGCTTCGCGCCGAGCTCGAGCGCCATAACCGGCTTTATTACGTGGAGGACCGGCCGGAGATCACCGACGCCGAGTACGACCGGCTGTTCCAGGAGCTGCAGCAGCTGGAAGGGAAGCACCCCGGGCTGCGTACGCCGGATTCACCGACGCAGCGCGTGGGTGGCGCAGTGCGCGAGGAGCTGCCGCCGGTGCGCCACGAGCTTCCCATGCTCTCGATCCGCACGGAAACCGACACCGAGGCGAGCGGCGCCGAGAAGTTCGACGCGCGCATCCGGCGCGAGCTGGGGCTCGGGCCGGACGACCCGCCGGTGGAGTACCTCGTGGAGCTGAAGTTCGACGGACTCGCCATCAATCTGCGCTACGAAGACGGGGCGCTGGCGCTCGCCGCGACGCGCGGCGACGGCGAGACCGGGGAGGACGTGACGCCCAATGTGCGGACCATTCGCGGCATTCCGCTGCGGCTGCAGGGGGCCGCGCCGCGGCTCCTCGACGTGCGGGGCGAGATCTACATGACCCGCGCGGACTTCGAGCGCATGAACGAGCGCCGGCGCGCGGAAGGGGGCAAGACCTTCGTCAACCCGCGCAACGCGGCCGCCGGCGCGGTGCGCCAGCTCGACCCGGGCATCACCGCGCGCCGGCCGCTGCGCTTCTCGGCCCACGGGGTTGGCCGCATCGAGGGGTGGCGGCGCTTCGAGCGGCACAGCGAGCGGCTTGACGCGCTGGAGGCGCTCGGTCTCCCGGTGCACGGGGAACGAAAAGTGGCCCACGGCGCCAAGGACCTGATCGACTTCCATCGCCGCATCCGCGCCAAGCGCGACGCGCTCGCTTTCGACATCGACGGCGTGGTGTACAAGGTCAACCGCCTCGCCCTCCAGGAGCGCCTGGGCTTCGTGGCGCGCGAGCCGCGCTGGGCGGTGGCGCACAAGTACCCGCCCCAGGAGGAAGTCACCGAGGTCACCGGCATCGCCGTGCAGGTCGGGCGCACCGGCACGCTTACGCCGGTCGCCCGGCTGCACCCGGTGTTCGTCGGCGGGGTGACCGTCACCAACGCCACCCTGCACAACGAGGACGAGCTGCGGCGCAAGGACGTCTGGGTGGGCGACCGCGTGATCGTGCGGCGCGCGGGCGACGTCATCCCCGAGGTGGTGGGCGTGCGCGCGCCCGGGCCGAGGCGGGCGCAGGACCGCTTCGAGATGCCGCAACGCTGCCCCGAATGCGGCTCGCCGGTGGTGCGCGTGCCGGGCGAGGCGGCGACGCGCTGCACCGGCGGCCTCTACTGCAAGGCGCAGCGCAAGCAGACGCTGCTGCACTTCGCCGCCCGCCGGGCGATGGACATCGAGGGGCTCGGCGAAAAGCTGGTCGACCAGCTGGTCGAGCGCGACCTGGTTCGCAATCCGGCCGATCTCTACGCGATGGACGCGGCGACGCTTTCGGAGCTCGAGCGCATGGGCGAGAAGTCGGCGCAGAACCTGGTGTCGAGCATCGAGGGCTCGCGCCGCGCGGAGCTGCACCGCCTCATCTTCGCCCTCGGCATCCCCGGGGTGGGCGAGGAGGTGGCGAAGATCCTGGCGCGGCATTTCTGCTCGCTGGAGACGCTGCTGGGGGCCGACTGGGCCAAGGCCGCGGCAGACAAGGAGGCGGTTCGCAAGGACAATGCGCAGCGGAAGAAGCGCGGCGAACCCGCCCGCGAGGTGCCGCTGGAAGGCATCGGGCCAGAGCTCATGGAAAGCATCGCCAAATTCCTGCACGAGAAGCACAACCGCGAGGTCATCGGCAGTCTCCAGAACCGCATTGCGCTGGAGGCGCCGCGGGCCGGGCGCCGCGCCGCGACCACCAGGACGTTCGTCCTCACCGGCACGCTGGCGCACATGACGCGGGACGAGGCGCGCGCGGCGATCGAGGCAAGGGGGCACAAGGTGGCGGGCTCGGTGTCGAAGCGCACGGACTATGTGATCGCCGGGGAAGACGCCGGCTCGAAGCTCGACAAGGCGCGCAGCCTCGGCGTGGCGGTGCTCGACGAGGCGCGCTTCCAGGAACTGTTGAAGGAGCTCTGATTCATGCCCAGGCTCAGGAAAGCGGTGTTCCCGGTCGCCGGATTCGGCAGCCGGTTCCTGCCCGTCACCAAGGCGAGCCCCAAGGAGATGCTGCCGATCGTCGACAAGCCGCTGATCCAGTACGCGGTCGAGGAAGCCGCGGCGGCCGGCATCACCGAGATGATCTTCGTCACCGGCCGCAACAAGCGGGCGATCGAGGACCATTTCGACAAGGCATACGAGCTCGAGACGGAGCTCGAGCGCAAGGGCAAGAACGTGCTGCTCGAGCAGGTGCGCTCGGTGCTGCCCGAGGGTGTGCGCTGCATCTACATCCGGCAGACCGAGCCGCTCGGGCTGGGCCACGCCGTGCTGTGCGCCCAGCCGGTGGTCGGCGACGACCCGTTCGCCGTGATCCTCGCCGACGACCTCATGGACGCGGAGCCCTCCGCCATGGTGCGCATGGCGCAGGCGTTCGAGGAGGAGGGTGCGTCGCTGCTCGGGGTGGAGGAGGTGCCGCGCGACCAGACGCAGAGCTACGGCATCGTCACCATCGAGCGCATGGTGGGCGACCTGGCGCGCATCCGAAGCATCGTCGAGAAGCCGCGGCCGGCCGAGGCGCCCTCCAACCTCGCGGTGATCGGGCGCTACGTGCTGACGCCGCGGATCTTCGACCTGCTGGCCGAGGTCGCGCCGGGTGCCGGCGGCGAGATCCAGCTCACCGACGCCATCTCCCAGCTGCTCCTGCACGAGCGCGTGCTCGCGATCAGGCTGCCCGGGCGGCGCTTCGACTGCGGCTCGAAGCTCGGCTACCTGCAGGCGAGCGTCGAGTACGGCGTGCGCCATCCCGACATCGGCGAGGATTTCGCGCGGTACTTGCAGTCACGCGGAGGTTCAGCGCGTTCCAGCGAGTCACGCTAGACTCGCCGCATGCCGGATGTGCAGCGCGCATGGAAGTTTCTTGAGGACTCCGACCCGATCGCGTCGGCCGACGAAGTGCAGGCTGCCGTGCGCCGCGTCGCCGGGCAGGTCGAGAGCAGCCTCGCCACGGCCTACCCGCTGGTTCTGGCGGTCATGGGCGGGGCCGTGGTGTTTGCCGGACAGATCCTGCCGCAGCTGCGCTTCCCCCTCGATTTCGACTACATCCACGCCTCGCGCTACGGCGCCGAAACGCGCGGCGCGCGCGTGGACTGGCGCGTCACGCCTCCCGAGGACGTGCGCGGCCGTACGGTGCTCGTGCTCGACGACATCCTCGACGGCGGCGACACCATGGCGGCGATCCGCGAGCGCCTGCTCGCCCTCGGCGCCGCCCGGTTCTTTTGCGCCGTGCTGGTGGAAAAATTGCTGCAGATAAAGAAACCCATTGCGCCGGACTTCGTGGGCCTTACGGTCGCCGACCGCTTCGTGTTCGGCTACGGCATGGACGCCAAGGGCTACTGGCGCAACCTGCCGGAGATCCGCGCCATGAAAGGAGCCTGACCGGCGTGCTGGCAATCATCGGCGGCAGCGGGCTGTCCAAGCTCGGCAACATGGAGGTGACCAGGCGCCGCGTGGCGCGCACGCCCTACGGCGAGCCCTCGGGGGCGCTCACGCTCGGCCGCATCTGCGCGGCCGAGGTCGTCTTCCTCGCCCGGCACGGCTACGGGCACACCATCGCGCCGCACGAGGTGAACTACCGCGCCAACCTCTGGGCGCTCAAGGACGCGGGCGCCGACGCGGTGATCTCGGTAGCCTCGGTAGGCGGCATCCGCAACGAGCTCGGACCGGGCGCGCTCGCCGTGCCGCACCAGATCATCGACTACACCTGGGGACGGCGCTCGACGTACTTCGAGGGCCAGGGCGCGCCGGTGAACCACATCGACTTCACCGAGCCGTACTCGGCGCCGATGCGGGAGCGCATCTTCAAGGCGGCGCGCGATGCCGGCGAGCCGGTGATCGACCGGGGCGTCTACGCCGCGACGCAGGGCCCGCGCCTGGAGACCGCGGCCGAGATCGACCGGCTGGCGCGCGACGGCGCCGACATGGTGGGCATGACCGGGATGCCGGAGGCGGTGCTCGCGCGCGAGATCAGCCTCGAGTACGCGGCGATCGCAGTGGTGGCGAACTACGCCGCCGGGCGCGGCGAGAGCGCGCGCGCCGTGCCGCTCGACCGCATCGGCGCGGTGCTGGACGAGGCCATGGGGCGCGTGCGGCGCATCATCGAGAAGCTCTGCGCGGCATGATCCGCGAGGTGCTGCGCATGGGTGACCCGAGGCTCTGGGAGATCTCGAAGCCCGTCCGGCAGTTCGGCGCGGCGGAGCTGCATGAACTGCTGGCAGACATGCGCGACACCATGGCGCACCTGAACGGCGCCGGGCTCGCGGCGCCGCAGATCGGCGTGGGCCTGCGCGTAGTGATCTTCGGGGTGCAGTCCAATCCGCGCTATCCCGGCATCGAGGCGGTGCCCGACACGGTTCTCATCAACCCCGTGATCCAGCCGCTTTCGGACGAAGTCGAGGAGGGCTGGGAGGGCTGCCTGTCGGTCCCGGGAATGCGGGGCTGGGTGCCTCGCTGGCGCAGACTGCGATACGAGGGATTCGATGAGAACGGCAGGCCTTTCGAGCGCGAAGTGGAAGGCTTTCACGCCCGCGTGGTGCAGCACGAGTGCGACCACCTCGACGGGCTGCTCTACCCGATGCGCATCCGCGACTTCACCCGCTTCGGCTTCAACGAGGCGCTGTTTCCAGGGCAGGAGCTGCCGCCTGAAGACTGAGCTCCTTGTGCAGGTCCTGCTCGAGCTGCAGCACGGCTTTCGAATCCGGCAGCAGTTCTGAAGTGATCAGGAAGACGTCTTCGGCGCGGTCGCCCAGCGTGTTGATGCGCGCCGTGTGCAGGTTGACGCGGTAGCGCGCGAGGATGCGCGCCACGCCGTAGAGCAGCCCGGGGCGGTCGCTCGCGACGATCGACAGCACGTGGTAGGCGCCGCGCTCGTCCGGCCGGATGTCGACCGCGGGCGAGATCGGAAAGTGGCGCACCTGCCGCGACAGGCGTCCGCCGCGCGGCGGCGCGAGCGGCGCCTGCGACTCGAGCTCGCGGGCGAGCTCCGATTCGATGATGCCGATCATGTCCCGGTAGTGCACGCCGCGGCCCTGGCCCATGACCAGGAAGGTGTCGAGCGCGTAGCCGTTGCGCGTGGTGTGCACCTTCGCCTCGACGATGTTGAACGCGGTGCGCTCGAAGTAGCCGCAGATGCGCGCGAACAGCGCCTCGCGGTCGCGGCAGTAGATCATCACCTGCAGCCCTTCGCCGAACGGCGCGAGCCGCGCTTTCACCACCGGCTGCGCGGCGTCGACGCGGTAGTGCAGGTTGCGCGTCTGCCACGCGATCTCCTGCGCGTCGTGGCGCAGGAAGTACGCGGTGTCGAGCTGCGCCCAGAGCCGCTGCTCGACCTCGTCGGAGAGCGCGTAGAGGCGCAGCAGCCGGCGTGCCTCGGCCTGCTTCTCGGCGAGGGCCGCGTCGCGCGCCAGCGGCTCGCCGGTGAGCACCCGCCGCGTCGCGCGGAACAGGTCCTCCAGCAGCTTCGCTTTCCATGCGTTCCACACCTTCGGGCTGGTGCCGCGCACATCGGCTACGGTAAACAGGTAGAGCGCGACCAGGCGCCGCTCGGAGCCGACGCGCCGGGCGAAGGCCTGCACCACCTCGGGGTCGTGCACGTCCTGCTTCTGCGCGACCTGCGACATCGCCAGGTGCTGCTCGACCAGGAACTCGACCAGCTCTCGATCTTCGCTCGCCATGCCATGGTTCTTTGAAAACCTTTTAACATCTGCGGCACCAAGCGCGGAATGGTCTCCCCCGCGGCCTTTGGCGATGTCGTGGTACAGCGCGGCGACGTAGAGCAGCCAGCGGCGCGCGAACCCGTTCATCAGCTCGCTGCACAGCGGGAACTCGTGCGCGAGCTCCGACATCGTGAAGCGCCTGAGGTTGCGCAGCACCATCAGAATGTGCTGGTCGACCGTGTAGACGTGGAAGAGATCGTGCTGCATCTGCCCGACGATGCGCCCGAACTCCGGCAGGTAGCGGCCGAGGATGCCGTACTGGTTCATGCGGCGGAACTCGTGCACGATGCCGCGCGGCTGCTGCAGGATGTGCAGGAACAGGAGCCGCGCCAGCGGATCCTTCCTGAAGCGTGCGTCGATCTTCGATCTCGACCGGTAGAGCGCGCGCAGGGTAGGGGCGGTCATGCCGCGCAGCTCCTGGTGCTGCATGAGCAGGAGAAAGCTTTCCAGGATCGCCGCGGGCTCGCGCTCGAAGAGCCGCTCGTCGGCCGCCTCCAGGAGCTCGCCGCGGGCGCGGAACCGTTCGTTCAGCGCGATGGATTCGACTTCCGACTGGGGAAGCAGGCGCGCGCCCAGGTTCTGCAGCACGATGGTGTTGAGCTGCGTCACCGCCTTGGCCGCGCGGTAGTAGTGCTGCATCATCGCCTCGCTGGCGCGGCGCTCCGCCGTGCCGGTGAAGCCGAGCTGCGCGGCAAGCGCGCTCTGGAAGTCGAAGACGATCCTGTCCTCGCGCCGGCCGGCGAGGTAGTGCAGCCGGATCCGCAGGTCCTGCAGCAGCGCCTCGTGGCGGGCGAGCTGGCGCGCCTCGTCGCGCTCGATCAGTCCGTGCGCGACGAGGTCGGCCCAGCGCCGCCCGCTGCCCGCGATGCCACTGGCGCGCGCGATCCACTGCATCACGTGCAGGTCGCGCAGGCCGCCGGGCGCCTCCTTCAGGTTGGGCTCGAGCGCGTAGGCCGAGTCCTGGTGCTTGGCGTGGCGCTGCTCCTGCTCGAGCTTCTTCGCCTCGAAGAACGCGAGCGGGTCCAGGCTGTCTTTCAGTTCTTTTCCCAGTTTCGAAAAAAGGCTTCGGCTACCAGCCAGGTAGCGCGCTTCGAGAAGCGCGGTGCGCACGGTGATATCGGCCGCGGCGACCTCCAGGCAGGACGCGAAAGTGCGCACGCTGTGTCCGATCTCGAGGCCGACGTCCCAGAAGGCGCCGATCAGGCGCTCGAGCGCGCCGCGCCCGGCTTCGCCCGGCTCGGCGGCGAGCAGCACGAGCAGATCGACGTCCGAGCAGGGATAGAGCTCGCCGCGGCCGTAGCCGCCCGTGGCGACCAGCGCCGCGCCAGCCGGGGCCTCGGCGCGCTGCCAGAGCGCCTTCACCGTCCGGTCGACGAGGCGGGTATGCCGGCGCAGCAGCTGCGCCGGCTGCGGCCGCCCGAGGTAGGCCTCGCGCAACCCCTGGCGGGCCGCGGCGACCTCGCGCCGCAGGCTATCGTGCGAGATCAGGCGGGGGTTGGCTGCCATTGGACTGCGTCATCACCTCGAAGCCAGAGGCGGTGACCGCGACCGTGTGCTCCCACTGCGCCGACAGGCTGTGGTCCTTGGTGACGATGGTCCAGCCGTCGGCGAGCTCGCGGATGCCGGGCTTGCCGGCGTTGATCATCGGCTCGACGGTGAAGGTCATGCCGGGCTCGAGCGCCATGCCCGTCGCGGGCTTGCCGTAGTGCAGGACCTGGGGCTCCTCGTGGAACCTGCGCCCGATGCCGTGGCCGCAGAACTCGCGCACCACCGAGAAGCCGTGGCTTTCGGCGTGGGCCTGGATGGCGGCGCCGATGTCGCCGAGGCGCCCGCCCGGCCGCACCTGGCGGATGCCGAGCCACATGCACTCGAAGGTGACGTCCACCAAACGGCGCGCCTGGATGCTCGGCTCGCCGACGCAGAACATGCGGCTGCAGTCGCCGTGATAGCCGTCCTTGATCACGGTGATGTCGATGTTGAGGATGTCGCCGGCCTTGAGCACCCGGTCGCCGGGCACGCCGTGGCAGACCTGGTGGTTCACCGACGTGCAGATCGACTTCGGGTAGGGCTTGTAGCCGGGCGGCGCGTAGTTGAGCGGTGCCGGGACCGTGCCCTGTACCTTCACCATGTGCTCGTGGCAGAGGTCGTTCAGCTTGCCCGTGCTGACGCCGGGCTTCACGTGGGACGTGATGAAATCGAGGACTTCGGAAGCGAGACGCCCCGCGAGGCGCATGCGCTCCAGCTCCTCGGCGGTCTTCAGGACTACCGGCATTTGTGCCTGATTATGCTATGATTTCGGGCTCAAATCTTCCCGTGTACCGCATAGGGTGTCCTCTCGCGGGGACCATGGCACACGGCAGTGACAACCCTAAGGAGAGTTTAGTGTCGGCAACGATGCGTCAGATGCTCGAGGCGGGCGTCCATTTCGGACACCAGACCCGCTACTGGAACCCGAAGATGGCGCCGTTCATCTTCGGCCACCGCAACAAGATCCACATCATCAACCTGGAAAAGACCCTGGCGATGTACCAGGACGCGCTGAAGTTCGTGCGCAAGCTGGCCGCCAACCGGGGAACGCTGCTTTTCGTCGGCACCAAGCGCCAGGCCCGCGACATCGTCCGCGAGGAGGCGCAGCGCGCGGCCATGCCGTTCGTCGACTATCGCTGGCTGGGCGGCATGCTGACGAACTTCAAGACCGTCAAGCAGTCCATCAAGCGCCTCAGGGAGATGGAGCAGATGGTGCAGGACGGCACTTTCGAGAGGATCTCCAAGAAGGAGGCGCTGGGGCTGCAGCGCGAGATGGAGAAGCTGCAGCGTTCGCTCGGCGGCATCAAGGAGCTCTCGGCGCTGCCCGACGCCCTGTTCGTCATCGACGTCGGCTACCAGAAGGGCGCGGTGGCCGAGGCGGTGAAGCTCGGCGTGCCGGTCGTCGGCGTGGTCGACACCAACCACTCGCCCGAAGGCATCGACTACGTCATTCCCGGCAACGACGACTCCAGCCGGGCGATCCGGCTGTACGCGCGGGGCATCGCGGACGCGGTGCTGGAGGGCCGCACCCAGTCGCTCGAGGAGGTGGTGGCCGCCTCGCGCGACGAGTTCGTCGAGGTGGAAGAGGATGGGGCCGCGCAGTAAGGTGTTTTTGAGCTTATGAGAAAAGGGGCTTACAGCCCCTTTTTTTAAATCTGATGGAGCGAAAGTAATGGCGGAAATCACTGCAGGCCTGGTGAAAGAGCTGCGCGAGCGCACCGGGCTCCCGATGATGGATTGCAAGAAGGCGCTGTCCGAGACGAGCGGCGACCTCGACAAGGCCGAGGAAGTGCTGCGCATCAAGAGCGGCGCCAAGGCGAGCAAGGCGGCAAGCCGCGTCGCCGCCGAGGGCGTGATCGGCGCCTGGCTGTCTCCCGACGCCAGGAGCGGCGCGCTGGTCGAGCTCAACTGCGAGACCGACTTCGTGGCGAAGAACGACGACTTCGTCGCCTTCGCCCGGTCGCTCGCCGAGATCGCGGCGAGCCGCGACCCGGGCCCGGCGGAGGAGGAAAAGCGCCAGGCGCTGGTGCAGAAGATCGGCGAGAACATGACCATCCGGCGCTGGCAGCGCCTGCAGGCGAAGGGCAGGCTGGCGATGTACCTGCACGCCGGGAGCAAGATCGGCGTGCTGGTCGACTACGAGGGACCCGAGGAAGTGGGGAAAGACCTCGCCATGCACATCGCCTTCGCCAGGCCGAAGCACCTCGGCAAGGGCGAGGTGCCCGAAGAGGTGGTTTCGCAGGAACGCAAGATCCAGGAGGCGCGCGCGAAGGACTCGGGCAAGCCGGCCGAGATCGCGGCGAAGATGGTCGAGGGCGCGCTCAACAAGTTCCTCGGCGAGATCACGCTGCTCGGCCAGCCGTTCGTGAAGGACGACAAGCAGTCGGTCGAGAAAATGCTGGCGGCGAAGAAGGCGAAGGTCCACGCGTACGCCTTCCTCGTGGTGGGCGAGGGAATCGAGAAACATTGACGCCCAAGTACAAGCGCATCCTGCTGAAGCTCTCGGGGGAGGCCCTGATGGGCGAGGACGCGTTCGGCATCAACCGGCAGACGATCGACGCGATCGTCGCCGAGATCGCGCAGGTGGCGCGCCTGGGCGTGGAGCTCGGCGTGGTGATCGGCGGGGGCAACATCTTCCGCGGCGTGGCGCCGGGGGCAGCCGGCATGGACCGCGCCACGGCGGACTACATGGGCATGCTCGCCACGGTGATGAACGCGCTCGCGCTGCAGGACGCCATGCGCCGCGCGGGGCTGGCGAGCCGGGTGCAGTCGGCGCTGAACATCGAGCAGGTGGTCGAGCCCTACATCCGCGGCAAGGCGATCCGCTACCTGGAGGAGGGCAAGGTGGTGATCTTCGCCGCCGGCACCGGCAACCCCTTCTTCACCACCGACACCGCGGCGGCGCTGCGCGGCAGCGAGATGGCCGCCGAGATCGTCATCAAGGCGACCAAGGTCGACGGCGTGTATACCGCCGACCCGCACCACGATCCGAAGGCCGAGCGCTACGGGCGCATCAGCTTCGACGAGGCGATCCACAGGAAGCTCAAGGTCATGGACGCCACCGCGCTCACGCTGTGCCGCGACCAGAAGCTGCCGATCTGCGTGTTCAACATCTTCAGGAAGGACGCGCTGCGGCGCGTGGTCCTCGGCGAGGACGAAGGGACGCTGGTTCACGTATGATTGCGCGGAGGCCGCCATGGTGATCGCGGAGCTGAAGAAGAACGCCGACCAGAAGATGGACAAGAGCGTGCAGGCCTTCAAGGCCGACCTGGCCAAGGTGCGCACCGGCCGGGCGCACGCCGGCCTGCTCGACCACATCAGCGTCGACTACTACGGCACGCAGACCCCGCTCGCCCAGGTCGCCAAGGTGATCCTGCTCGACGCGCGCACCATCGGCGTGACGCCGTTCGAGAAGAAGATGACCCAGACCATCGAGAAGGCGATCCGCGATTCCGACCTGGGCCTGAACCCCGCGGCGTCGGGCGAGACCATCCGCGTGCCGATGCCGGCGCTCACCGAGGAGCGGCGCAAGGAGCTGATCAAGGTCGTGCGGCACGAGGCGGAGAACGCGCGCGTGGCCGTGCGCAACCTGCGCCGCGACGCGATCCACCACCTCAAGGAGGGGCTGAAGAAGAAGGAAGTCTCCGAGAACGACGAGCGCCGCGCGCAGGACGAGGTGCAGAAAATGACCGACCGGCACATCGCCGACATCGACAAGCTGCTGCAGCAGAAGGAAGCGGAGCTCCTCGCGGTATGAGCCACGCCAGCTCCACGCGCGAAGTGCCAGCCCCCGGCGACGTGCCGCGCCATGTCGCCATCATCATGGACGGCAACGGGCGCTGGGCGAAGGGCCGCCGCCTGCCGCGCATCGCCGGGCACCGGCGCGGCGTCGAGGCGGTGCGCGCGACGGTGCGCGCCTGCGCCGAGCGCGGCATCGAGTTCCTGACGCTGTTCGCCTTCAGCTCCGAGAACTGGCGCCGTCCCGCCGAGGAGGTCGCGCTGCTGATGCAGCTCTTCCAGGCCGCGCTCTCGAACGAGGTCGAGAAGCTGCACAAGAGCCGCGTGCGCCTCAAGGTGGTGGGCGACACCAGCCGCTTCGACCCGAAGATCCGCCGCCTGATCGAGCAGGGCGAGCGCCTCACCGCCGAGCACCGCCAGCTCACGCTCACCGTCGCCGCGAACTACGGCGGCCGCTGGGACATCATGCAGGCCCTGGGCGCTCTTCTCCAAGAGAAGAAGACGATAGAAACGGTGGATGAAAATTCGCTGGCGCCCTATCTGGCCATGAGCTATGCGCCGGAGCCGGATCTGTTCATCCGCACCGGCGGCGAGCAGCGCATCAGCAACTTCCTGCTCTGGCAGCTCGCCTACAGCGAGCTCTACTTCACCGAGACGCTGTGGCCCGATTTCGACGCCGCGGCGCTCGACGAGGCGATCGCCTCGTACCGGCGCCGCGAGCGCCGCTTCGGCCGCACCAGCGACCAGGTCCAGGACGCGAAGCGGGCCGAGGTCGCCTGAGCCCGCTGGCCGCGCGCGTCGCGACCGCCGCGGTCCTCATCGCGGCGCTGCTTGGGGCGCTCTTCTTCCTTCCGGCGCCGTGGCTGAAAGGGCTGGTTGCCCTGCTCGTCGCCGCGGCGGCCTACGAGTGGGCGCGGCTGTGCGGCATGCAAGCTACCCTTTACGCCGCTGCCGCGGCCGGCATTTTCCTCTTGATGAAGCCGGAGCAGGGCTGGTTCCTGCTCGGCGCCGCGTTCTGGCTGCTGATTGTGCCGCTGTGGCTCTGGCGGGGCGTCACGGCGGGGCACAGGCGCCTGCTCGCGTTCGCCGGCGTTCCGGTGCTGTTGCCGGCCGGACTCGCCATGGTGACGCTGCCCGCGCAGCAGGTTCTGGCGGTGCTCGCCCTCACCTGGATCGCCGATACCGCCGCCTACTTCGCAGGCACGCGGTGGGGACGGCACAAGCTCGCGCCGTCGATCAGTCCGGGCAAGACCTGGGAAGGCGCCGCCGGCGGCTTCGCGGGAGTGCTCCTCTATGCAGGGATAATGGCCGCCATGATGAAAGGGATCGCGTGGGCGCCGTTTCTCGCCGCAGCGGCGCTGCTGGCGGCGCTGAGCATCGTCGGCGACCTGTTCGAATCCGCGGCCAAGCGCCAGGCCTCGGTCAAGGACAGCGGCACGCTGCTGCCCGGCCACGGCGGCATCCTCGATCGGATCGACAGCGCCACCTCGACCCTGCCCATCGCCGCGGCGCTCGCGCCCTGGATCGTAGGAAAATGACCGCATGAACGTCGCAGAAAGAAAAGGATGAACGTAGCCGTTCTGGGCGCGACCGGCTCCATCGGCGCAAGCACGCTCGACGTGATCGCGCACCACCCGGAGCGCTACCGCGTATTCGCGCTCACGGCCAACGCGTCGGCCGATGCGCTGCTCGAGCTGTGCCGCGTGCACCGGCCGCGCTACGCGGTGCTCTCAGGTGCTTCTTTCGCCTCGGAGCAGGCGTTTGCCACTCTGGGTACAAAGCTTCTGAAAGGCCCGGCAGCAATCGACGAGGTTGTCGCGCATCCCGACTGCCATGCCGTGATGGCCGGCATCGTCGGCGCCGCGGGGCTCTCCTCGACGCTCGCCGCGGCCGCGGCCGGCAAGCGTGTGCTGCTCGCCAACAAGGAAGCGCTGGTCATGGCCGGGCCGCTGGTGATACGTGTCGCGCGCGAGGCGGGCGCCGAGATCCTGCCGGTCGACAGCGAGCACAACGCCGTCTTCCAGTGTTTTTCCCAGGCCAGACTGGTCAGGAAGATCGTCCTGACCGCCTCCGGCGGGCCGTTCCGCGCCGCGCCGCCCGAGAGCCTGGCGGGCGTCACCCCGGAGCAGGCCTGCGCGCATCCCAACTGGGTGATGGGGCGCAAGATCTCGGTCGATTCCGCCACCATGATGAACAAGGGCCTGGAGGTGATCGAGGCGCACTGGCTCTTCGGCCTGGCGCCCGAGCGCATCGAGGTGCTGATCCACGCGCAGAGCATCGTGCATTCGCTGGTCGAGTACGTCGACGGCTCGATGATCGCGCAGCTCTCCAACCCCGACATGCGGGTGCCGATCGCCCATGCGCTCGCCCATCCCGAGCGCATCGATTCCGGGGCGCGGCCCCTGGACTTGTCGACGGTGAGGAATCTTTCCTTTGAGAAGCCGGATGCCGCGCGCTTTCCCTGCCTGCAGCTCGCCTATGCCGCGCTGCGCGCCGGCGGCACCGCCCCGGCGGTGCTCAATGCGGCCAACGAAGTCGCGGTCGCCGCGTTTCTCGACCGCAGGCTTCCCTTTACCGGCATCGCGCGCGTGATCGAGCAGACCCTGGAGCGCGTCCCGGCGCAGCCCGCGGAGAGCCTCGATGCCATCCTCACCGCCGACGCCGAGGCGCGCCGCGCCGCGGGCGCGCAGGTTCTGGGGCTGGCGGCATAGACCATGGGCCTGCTCCACACCATCGTCGCCTTCATCGTCGCGCTGGGCGTGCTCATCGTCGTGCACGAGTACGGCCACTATCTCGCCGCGCGCCTGTGCCGCGTGAAGGTGCTGCGCTTCTGCGTCGGCTTCGGCAGGCCGCTCGCCAGCTGGCGCCTGGGCGCCGACCGCACCGAGTGGATGATCGCCGCGGTGCCCTTCGGCGG
>Ga0105106_10001757_pt1 | contig 15487 bp, 7 predicted proteins | sample PPLLaktember2015_5_FD_79109 | JGI IMG/M metagenome (GOLD analysis project Ga0105106, IMG submission 79109) | Freshwater sediment microbial communities from Prairie Pothole Lake near Jamestown, North Dakota, USA - PPLs Lake P8 Core (1) Depth... | ecosystem: Environmental > Aquatic > Freshwater >...
TAGCCTACTCATCCGACGGGAAGAAGATCGCCTTCTTCTCGGGTAATGTAATTAAGGCAATATCTGTTGAAGGCGGTCAAACCGAAGTACTCGTTGCAAATATAAAGTACGATAGTGACAGTGACCTGTCTTATTCCCCGGACGGATCGAAGATCGCCCATAATGCCGAAGGTAAAATCTGGATAACCTCGCTTGATGGCGGAGAACCCCTAGAGCTTCGAACCAGCCTCCCGAACAACGCCAAAAACTATGGATTTAGCTGGTCGCCGGACGGTAAGAAGATCGCCTTCACTACTAGCATTGGCGGTGAAGCGGAGTTTTGGCTGATCAGCAATTTTCTGCCGCTTGAAAAGCTTACTCAAAAAAATGAAACTGCGAAGGCTACCCCGAAACCAAAATTTACAAAAATCAAAATGCCAACAAAACTTCCTGATGATGTAAAATTATCACCTGACGGAAAAGATCTTGCTATGGTTTACGACTATAAACTCTGGGTAATGCCGCTTAAAGGAAATTTAGGTCCGGGTATTCCCGGCAAGCCAGTTCAACTGGATATAGGTGGAATAAAAGCGGAAGATAGCGGACTCTCATGGTCATATGACGGGAAATGGATTGCTTTCAATGATTTGCTTTCAGCAGGAAAATCTGAAAAATCAAATCAGAGTATTTATGTCGTTCCCTCCGGTGGCGGCAATCCAAAGAAAGTGATTACAAATTTTCGCGATCAGCGTATTGTGAATTATCGTATCAGCTTATCGCCTGATGGAAAGAACCTTGCATTTTCATCGGTTGAAAACGTTCAACAACATATTTACACAGCTCAGGTAGATGGAGGTTCACAAAAACGACTGGCAGATATGCAGGCCCGGGAACCGGTTTATTCTCCCGACGGGAAAATGATTGCTTATACGGAAGATAAAGATCTTGGCAGAGGCGAAGGAGGATTAGGATTGAGGGTCATTTCTGCACAGGGAGGAACCCCTCATCTTCTGGCTGATGCAGGAAAGGCTTCCAGCCCTGTCTGGTCACATGATGGAAGCATGATTGCCTTTCTTGATTATGTTAAACAAAAGCAGATCAATATTGTTAAGGTGCCAAAGACCTGGGAAGCTGCAGGGAAAGTAACCAGCATAGATGCTCCCGAGGGAACAGAAGCAGTCACACTCCTGGCAGGATGGACACCCGATAATAAGATAGGATTATTGTCAACATCAAAAGAAGAAATTTCATTATACACATTACCGGCAACTGGCGGTCAGGCTACAATAGTTCTGAATAACCGCTATGCCAGTCAACCCCGGTGGTCGCGCGATGGGAAACAAATTTTTTATGTTACAGTGCCGGATGGGCAGGGACAAGCCAGATTATATAAGGCATTTTTGGCATCCGTACCTTCGACTGGTGGAAGTGGCAAAGCTATTTCAACTGATTATATAGCCAAAGAAGGTAATTCAATAAACCATTTACTTATTCAGAGCGGAAACAGAATTTCTCCTGACGGGAAAATGATTATCACGGCAGCTGTTACTTCTGCAGATACTGGTGGTGTAGCTTTTATGCCAAATTCTAACATCTGGAAAATTGCTTTGGATGGTTCCGAGGCAAAACAGATTACCCATAAACAGGGACCGTATGCCGATTTTAGCCCTTGCTGGTCGCCTGACGGGAAAAAAGTAGCATTCTACCGGGTTAAATTAATAGAGGGTAATATGGATCCTTTCGGTGACGCTGATATTTTTACAATCAATTCCTCAGGAGGAGAACCTGAAATTCTGGCTTCTGTACCTGACAAATGGATTCATTCACTGGTATGGTCTCCGGATGGCAAAATGATTGCTTATCTATCTCAGGCGAAAGAGGCTCCTAATGCTAAAACCCTTAATGTTATTGATGTAAAAAGCGGTGGAACCAGAATGGCGGGGGAAGTACCAGCTGCAATAATGATGACTGAAATGGCCTGGTCACCCGATAGCAGGAGGATCGCCTTTAACGACGCTGTAGGAAAGGTAATTAAGATTATGAATATTGAGGACGGAATTGTTCAGGATATCAAAACGAATCTGGCCGATGATATATCTATTTACCAGCTCGATTGGTCCCCTGATGGAAAGCAATTTGTTTTCTGTGGATTGAAAAGCAGCGCCACTGAATTCTGGTTTCTTGAGGATTTTCTGCCGCTGATTAAAAAATAAAAAATGATAACAATAAATTAACCACGGCGTTATGCGGAGTTTGCATAGCTTGCTCCGATTTATCGGGGGAGCAACACCGTTAAAGAACTCCGTGTTCTTACTCCGTGTGACTCCGTGGTTAATGGCTTTCAAAGGAAATCTCATAGTTTTCGCATGCCTCAAGGTCTATGTCTATTTGGTAATTGATTGTTTTTCTTGATGCAATCTTGACAAAACCGGATCAATTCTTTAAGCTTATCTGCTGAATATTTCCTAAATTGTAACATCGTTGAACTGAGTCATAATGAATTCCTTTTACCATTTTGATGAAGAAAAAAGGGGAAACAAAAAGACAAAGGATTCTCATCTATTATGCCCTTGCAATCGTTCTTCCATGCCTTATACTGGGCTTTCTTGCTTTCAGGGGAATTAAAAATGACCAGGCACTGGTGGAACGTGAGCAACGGAGTAACCTGCTGGAAGCCGGCCAGCAGATTATCCGCGAAACGGATGCTTATCTCTCATCAATTGAATCCAGGTCTGCAGTAATATTTGACTCAGTAGATATTCCGCGAAACAAAATATTTTACGATTCTTTACTAAGTAAATTCATTACTCAAAACCATGTTGTTGCTGGTGTCTTTTATATCTCCGGCGCCGGTGAACTTTTCCTGTTAAACAACGGAATGGTATATGTACCTGATGACTTTTTAACTGTTTCTGATGTGTCAGGCTCTCAAACCTCACAGTCTATCCTCGAAAAAGGCTGGAAAATTGAGTTCAGGGAAAATGACTTCCGGAAAGCACTTGCATTTTATAAGAATGTCCTGCCAGATGTCACCAACGATCAATCACGTGGTGAAATATTAAATACTATTGCCCGTGTTCAGAAAAAGCTGAAACTGGATGATGAAGCTATAAAGACATATGATCTGTTATCGAATAACTACTCTGTGGTTCTTATTCAGAATAAAATTCCTTTGGGAGCTGTTGCTTTACTGGAAAAGAGCCTTTTATACCTGGGGCAAAAGGATACAATATCTGCTTTAAAGACTATTCATTTTCTTTTGAGCCAATTGCAGAGGCCTTTTTGGGAATTGGACTATTCTCATTATGCTAACTTTTTATCAAAAATAAACGAAATTACCTCCCTGTGTAATAATTCCCGAGACGAAGAGACACGACGCTTTCTGGAGAGAATAAATACTATGAAAGATAGTTTAACAATGTCAGAAAGGCATACAGAATACGTGCTGGCATTCCTGGGAAATAGTGAAATTATATCTGGCGATAAAAAATCCGTCCTTGAAAATAAAAACCTCAGGAATAAAACCCTGATTAACGGAAAATCATATCTCTTTTCCCTTGTATCTGATAAAGATCAGGGTCAGTGGGGATTGATTATGGATCCCGACTATATCCTTAATAATATTGTTCATCAATCGATACTCGGGAATGCAAATAAATCAAACTTTTCCTGGGAGGTCACTGATGTAAATGGTGAACAGTTATTAAAATCAGAATATATCCCTGAAAATACATCACCCGTAAATACTGTATTCCCATCGAACCTGCCATCGTGGTCATTAACACTCTATCCGGAAAACTCAGGACTATTTGACTCCTTATTTCGTCCGGACCACAGCCTTTTCCTCTATATTTTTATTGCTATTGTGATCATTTTGGCATGCGGTTTATTCTTTACCCTTCAGACGGTAAATAATGAGCTGCATCTTTCAAAAATGAAGTCCTATTTTATTTCCACTGTCTCGCATGAGTTTAAAAGCCCATTGACATCTATCCGGCAGATGGCTGAGATGCTGGTTCGCGACAGAGTTCCTTCCGCGGAAAGACAACGAAAATATTATACATCGATATTGAAGCAGAGTGAGCGTCTGAGCCATCTTATCGACAACATTCTCGATTTTTCAAAAATGGAAGAGGGGCACAAGCTGTTCCATTTCGAAAAAGCAGATATTATTCCGGTTGTCAGAGATATTGTTGAATCATTCCAGCAACATACGGCCGACCAGGGATTTCATATCAATCTTTCCATTCCCGAACCTTTACCGGATGTTGTTTTTGACCGTGAAGCCATGGAACAGGTGATGCATAACCTGCTTGATAATGCATGTAAATATTCAGGAGATTCCAGGAAAATTGAAGTTGATCTGCTGTCAAAGGGTAACAAGGTAATTATTAGTGTCAGGGATTATGGCATTGGGATAAGGAAAGAAGACAAGGATAAGATTTTCAGTCGCTTTTACCGGGCTGGTGAAGAGCTTACGCAAACTATAAAAGGAAGTGGGATTGGACTAACCATCGTGAAACAGATAGTTGAGGCCCATCATGGGGAGATCACTGTTGAAAGCAGTCCGGGGAAAGGAAGCAAGTTTACGGTTACTATTCCGCTGTGCGGAATTTAAAAGTCCTCAGTCGGCAGTCGGCAGTCGGCAGTCGGCAGTCGGCAATTGGTAAATAAGTAAATATTAATCAAACAATTAAAACACAATGGCAACTGGATTTAGAAACTTAGCTGTTTATAAAAAAGCATTTGCTCTTGCGATGGATATCTATCACGTTAGTAAAAAATTTCCAAAAGATGAACTTTATTCTTTAACATCTCAAATAAGAAGATCCACAAGATCTGTTTGTTCCAATATTGGAGAAGGATATCGTAAACGTCAGTACGAAGCGCATTTTGTTAGTAAAATGTCCGATTCAGATATGGAAAACACAGAAACCCAGGTCTGGCTTGATTTTGCATTTGCTTGTGAACACATCACAAAAGAAATTTATGACGATTTTAATGAGCGATCAGTAGAAATCGGACGATTACTAAATCACATAATTCAACATCCTGAAAAATATAAATAAGACCTTCAAATTACCGATTGAGGACTGAAGACTGAAGACTGAGGACTGAAGACTGAAGACTGAGGACTGAGGACTGAAGACTGGAGACTTAAAAACATTTTTATAGCAATAAACACGGATACTAATGAAAAAGATTCTGATCATTGAAGACGAAGAATTGATACGAATGGCTCTGGAAGATGATTTCCGCCTTGAGAATTACGAAGTTATTGTAGCTTCTGATGGTATAGAAGGAATGGCAAAAGCTGCAAATACTGATATCGACCTGATTATCCTTGATATCATGCTGCCGGGGATGAATGGCTTTGATATCTGTAAAAAACTCAGAAGTCAGGGTATCAGAACACCAATCATCATGCTGACAGCCAAAGGACAGGAGATCGACCGTGTAGTGGGACTTGAAATCGGTGCCGACGATTATGTAACAAAACCTTTCAGTCCGAGGGAATTACAGGCGCGGGTTAAAGCCGTTTTGAGAAGAATGGAGGTCGAGCCTGATGATAAGTCGGAAAACATGTTTCGATCCAGTGGACTCGAAGTGAATTTCAGGCAGTATGAATGCCGGAAGAATGGCAAATCAGTTAGTCTCACTACTCATGAATTCGAACTTTTAAAATACCTCCTCCAAAACAAGGGTATTGTGATCAATCGCGAAGAATTACTGAATGAGGTTTGGGGAAAGGACGTTTTTGTTACTCCCCATACTGTCGACACACATATGGCAAACCTGAGGAAGAAAATCGAAGATGATCCTTCACTGCCACGATTTATCATAAGTATCCGGGGTGTCGGGTATAAGTTTATTTCGGCATAGATGCTTGATAGAGTCTTAATAAAACTAAACGGATCCTTGATTTTAGTGAAGATTCAGGCCTGTACCTTTGAAGAAAAAAAGTCATGAAACGTATTCTTTTAATCTTGATTTGCTGTCTTGTACCAGTGACAATGGCATCAGGGCAGGAACAACAGGCTCAAAAGCTGTTAAGTGAAGCTATCTATCAGGAAGAAGTTAAAGGTGATCTAAATAATGCCATAGAAACATACCAGCTGATCCTGAGCAAGTATCCTGATAACAGGAAGGTCTCTGCAGAAGTTTTGCTGCATCTGGGGATGTGCTATGAAAAGCTGGGAAACCAGGAGGCTGTAAAAACCTATAAGCGTCTGGTCAGCAATTTCCCCGAACAAAAAAATCAGGTTGCGGTTGCCAGGGAAAGGCTTTCAAGGCTAATTCAAATCGCTGAGGAAACTTCTAAAACTCCCCTTGTCCCTAAATTTAAAAAGATTCAAGTTCCTGTTGGGCTGGCTCGGGGAGCACAATTGTCCCCTGATGGGAAAAAGCTCACTTTTTCCTCAACGATGAATGAGGGAAGTCTCTGGACAGTTCCAGTTCCCGGGAAGGTAGGCCCGGATATTGCGGGTGAACCGAAAAAACTCATTGGAGAAGATAAGGTATGGGCCTGGGGCCATGTCTGGTCTGCTGATGGCAAGTGGATTGCTTATAATTATATGAAGAATGATAAAGAAAAAGATATTTTTGTTGATGAAGTACATATAATACCATCTTCAGGTGGTGAACCTATAAAAATTGCATTGCCCGTGAATCGCGGCGGCAGCTATCACTTGTTTCAGTACTGTCTCAGCTTATCGCCAGATGGAAAATTTTTGGCTTATGCATCGAAGGAAGAAGGGAAATCGGATAAGTTAAAGGAATCTTACATCTACACAATTCCTATAAATGGTGGGGTTGCCAGGCGGCTTACCGATGGTGGAACATGGCTGCCAGCATTTTCGCCTGACGGTAAAAAAATCGCTTATATTAAAAATTCTACTGAAGAAGATGGTCTTTGGGTCATTCCTTCTCAAGGCGGCACACCCGTTAAAGTCACTGACCTTGGGGGGAGAGCATGGGGACCTCCCATATGGTCACCCAATAGTGATTGCATTGCTTTTTTGAGGGAACCAAAACCCGATGAAAAATGTAAAGAAATATGGTTGGTTCCCGTGTCGAAAACAGGAAGCTACTCTTCTCCACCACAAAGAATTGATCTCTTATTGGAATCATCTATGAATTTGGCAGGATGGACCAAGGATAACAAGATCGGACTCTTTATGTTAAGCCCTGTGCACCAGGCAATTTATACAATTCCTTCATCCGGCGGAAAAGCAACGCAGGTTACACCTGCAGGAGACTATGCATTTTGTCCTGGTTGGGATAGTGATGGAAAGAGAATATATTTCACCTCTAATAGTAATTATTCTTCTGTCCCTTCAGAAGGAGGGGAAATATCTGCAATTCCTGTTGCCGGAATAGACGGAGTAAATTTCCCTATTGTTTCTCCGGATGGGAAAAGAGTGCTCTTCCATGGATTTAAAAAAGGAGTTACTGGTATGCACATCTGGACCGCACCAATAGAAGGAGGTGAACCGACACAGGTTATTCAGAATCCCTTTGAAGATGACTTCATTGAAGATGCCTTTCCTCACTGGTCACCTGATGGCAGAACAATAAGTTTTTGGCGGCATGAAAAAACGTCCGATGGAAATTCCGTCAAATCAAGCATATGTTTAGTGCCTGCTAATGGGGGTGATGTAAGAGTGCTTATATCTGATCAGGACAAACTGAAAGAAATGAGCCCAAGATCCATAATCTGGTCACCCGATGGTAAGTCAATTGTCTATTACTGCAATGAAGATGGGAAGATCAAAACTATTCCGGTTGATAATGGAGAGCCTCAGGTTTTAGCTGAATTACAAAAAGGGACTCAGGAAGAAACATGGATAAGCTTTTCTCCTAATGGGAAAAAAATTCTATATACTACTAATGGGAAAATTTGGACAATATCTCTTAATGGGGGGGAACCTGTGGAAATTAAAACTGGTTTGGATGGTGTGCCATTAATCCCCGTCTGGTCACCGGATGGGGAGAAAATAGCCTTCGCAATACGAAAAGGGGGCGAAATAGACCTCTGGATGATGGAAAACTTCCTACCGCTGGAAAAGCTTGCACAAAAAAATGAAAAAGAGGATGTGACAGAACCTGAGGGAATCAGAATTAAACTAATATGGAAAGAACCTGGTACAGATTTTTTAGGATCTGTATCTCCTGATGGACGGTTTCACGCTTATATCTACTGGGGAGAAGGAGACTTAGCCGTCCGGGACCTGATCAGCGGGGAAAATAAAATTCTGACCCATGAAGCGGACGAGGCAAAGGGTTTCGCTATGACCCCATTGTTTTCCAGAAACGGTAAGCAAATAGCTTATTCCTGGTGGAATCCTAACCATACGTATGATCTGTTTCTCATTGATGTGAATAATCCCTCTCCACGTAGACTTTATCGCCACGAAGGCGAACATGTAGATCCTGTGTTTTGGCTTTCGGATAAAGAGCTTATTTTCAGAAGATACATCTTTGCGACGAGAAAAGGTCAAGTCTGCTCTTTGAACATTCTGGATGGTACAGTACATGAGTTGAGGAATATAAGAAACTGGTCCCGGTTGTCAGGTTCTCCAGATGAAAAATATATCGCCTATGATTTTGCGAACGAGACCGACAATGGGAATTCTGATATAAACTTATTACTGGTAAATGGAGAAAGTGAGATACCTTTAATTAAGCATCCGGCTAACGACAGGGTGCTTGGCTGGATGCCAGGAAGAAAAGAGTTCCTGTTTATTAGTGATCGTTCAGGGACGTGGGATTTATGGGCCGTACCTGTTGATAACGGGAAACCAACGGGACCGGTGAAGCGCATATATACTGATATAGGAGAAGTGGAACCGGTGGGTTTTGCTCAAAACGGAGATTGCTTTGTTGGTTTTGCCAGGCGTATTACTAATACACTAATTGCACCTTTTAATCCTGAGACGGGCGAGATCGATGAGAAATCAGGTCAATCCTTGCTGGGTTCACCGTGGACTGTAGGATGGTCCCCGGATGGACGATTCCTGACCTATGATAGTAATATCCGGGATTTAAAGACAGGCGAAGAACGGAAATTTGCAGAGACTCTGCAGTTTTCCCATTTAGTCAGTTGGTCTCCTGACGGGAACTCGGTTTTAGTGATTGGCCGGGATAAAAACAAACTCCTCACGGAGGGTTATAAAGGAGGCGTATACTCAGTTGATATAAAGACGGACCGGGTCACCGAAATTCTTCGTCTATCTGACTATCAATACAACACCCCTGTTGATGATGCCTTTCCACTCTCTGATGTTCAGTGGTCTTCAGATGGGAAGAGCATATTTTATCTGTTTTTTAAAGACCGGCTAGCTAGGCATGATTTGGTAACCGGGGAAGATAAGATTCTTTACAGGTATTCAAACTTTGATAGGGGAGTAATGAAATTATCTCCTGATGGTAAAAATCTGCTTCTGGCAACAAGATCTCCGGAAGAAAAGAAAAGTCATCTTTTCACAATCCCCATTGAAGGAGGGAATGAAAAAGAGTTATGTACCGCTCAGGAGGCTGATAGATTCTATGGGGCCGAATGGTCCCCTGATGGGAAATATATCTATTTCGCCGAAAGAGGGGATGGAACCAGTTTATGGCGCGTACCGGCAGAAGGGGGAATTCCTCAAAAAACCTGGCACTCAAAAAGCAGTGTTAATGTTTTTGGTCTTCGTCCTGATGGAAAACAAATTGCGCTTGCCTTCCCTGAAAGCACTACAGAAGTCAAAGTTATCAAGAACCTGGTTCAGGAGCTTGAAAAACTTGATAAGTTGCCTTAATATTATAGATTCATCAGAGCTTACCTTAAATCATAACCGCGGAGCGGTTCCACTTATACCGATCAGTCAATTTGTGGAACCACTCCGTGGTTCAATTCATGAAAACGAATCATCACAACTATAATTGGGGAAATCGCTCCGCGATTCATATCACGTGTATGCATTTTTACAATCTACCATTGGTGGAATCGCTCCGCGATTTTTAATGTGTCATAAATCTCAGAACTGCGAAGCGGTTCCATCTTTACTAACACATGAATCCATCTCAATCCCCTGAACCGCGGAGCGGTTCCACTTATCCCGACCAGTGGAACCACTCCGTGGTTTAAATTATATAAATGAATAATCACGTCTAATATTGGTGGAATCGCTCCGCGATTCTATACGTGTTTCGTATACATTTGCACTATAATTGGTGGAATCGCTCCGCGATTCATATCACGTGTATACATATTTACAATCTATCATTGGTGGAATCCCTCCGCGATTTATAGTGTTGTTAATCTCAGAACTGCGGAGCAGTTCCATCAATACTAACACATGAACAGATCCACCCCCCAGAACCGCGGAGTGGTTCCATATATACTAATCCTCATCGTAAAATTCAAACAAATAATCATCTTTAAATTCGATCCCGTTGTCATTAAGGATTTGCAAATATTCATCCCTGAACTTTTTCACCTTATGATGTTCCTCCTGGTTGAGTATATATTTATATACCTGATCCAGCTCCCTGTAGCCAACAGTAAATGCACCAAAACCTTCCTGCCAGCTGAATCTAAGATACGAGTGTAAATCATTGTTTATTAATAATGCGGAGCTTCTCTTGATATCCCGGATCAGGTCAGAGATACAGATTGTCGGTCCAAATCCAAAAAGAACATGAACATGATCTTTCGTACCATTTATTGCGACCGGATAACACTTTTTTTCTTTTATTATTCCATAAATATATTTATGGATACGGTCACGGATAGAATCAGTTAACAGCGAGTTCCTACCTTTTGGAGTAAATACGCAATGAGCGTACAGTTTTGTGTAAGTGTTTGGTTTCATAGCAGAGGTTTTTAAAAATGCAGCAATTAAATATACAAAATTTTTTAACAATAAAATCAAATAATGGTATAACCGCTATGAGGTTCAAATTATATAAATGAACCATTTTTCTAATATTGGTGGAATCGCTCCGCGATTCATATCACGTGTATACATATTTACAATCTATCATTGGTGAAATCGCTCCGCGATTTATAATGTGTTGTTAATCTCAGAACTGCGGAGCAGTTCCATCAATACTAATAAATCAATCCCTCAAAATCATGTGAACCGCGGAGCGGTTCCACTTATACCGACCAGTTAATTTGTGGAACCACTCCGTGGTTTAAATTATATAAATGAATAATCACGTCTAATATTGATGGAATCGCTCCGCGATTCTAAAATTCAATCATCCTGTTAATAAAGGGATATCCCATGAGATTCATCAGGTATTAATCAAATGGTATGAACCCCAGAGCAAGCTCTGGACTCAAAACACGGTGCAAGCACTGAGGAACCGAACCGCCTGCTGGCGGTGAGCTCGGCGAGCCAATTAAACCCAGCCTTCGCGTCCGCCGTCTTCGTCAGCCAAAGGTCGACTACGACGACCAAAGGCCGAAGCTTTACGCGAAGGCGGATTAAAATGATTGGCCTGCTGATTTTACTAACGTATTTAACACCAGAGGTGTTCCATCAATACTAACATATGAACAGATCATACCCCCAGGAACCGCGGAGCGGTTCCACTTATACTAATCCTCATCGTAAAATTCAAACAAATAATCATAATTATACTTAATCCGGGTTCTTGACAAAGTCTTGACATAAGAATTATATTTCTTGACACGTATGTGATTTAAAATTGAGAACTTTTGTAAATTGAAATAATATTTAAATCTTCAGATGCATAAGAAAATCCGGATCGGGAAAAACAGGATCCTGTTTTATTATTTTCTGGCTATTGTATTACCAAGCATTGTCCTTGGCGCTCTTGCTTTCAGAGGTGTTATCAACGATCAGGCTATAAATGAAAGAGATATCAGGCAGCAACTTATAGAATCCGGGGAAAAAATCATTACCGAATCTGACCTTTTTATTACAAAAACGGAGGAACAATTTTTACAAAAAACCGGAGTAACCGGAATACCTCCGGCTGAAACTTTTTTCTTTGAAGATTCGGTCTTATCAGAATTCTTGCGCGAGAAACCCGGTATTGAAAGCATTTTTTACATCCAACCCTCAGATAAGGTACAATTACTAAAATCAGGATTGCTCTATTTTCCTGACGGGACTTTTAATCAATTCAACTCGACCATGGAATCTGATTTAAATAATACCTTCTTACATGGATGGGAATACGAATTTAAGGATAGAAATTATCAAAAAGCATTAATTTTCTATCAGGATCTTATCAAAGGAACAAAAAACGATGCTTTGATGGCTGCTCTGTTAATATCCTGTGCCCGAATTCAGAAAAAACTGTTAAACTATACAGATGCAATAAATACATACAGGCTGATTGAACAAAAGTACGGCCATGAAAGAATGAATAGAGGAATCCCCCTGGGTGTTATAGCACTAATGGAAACTGGCAGACTCTATTTAACCATGGGAGATACCCTGAATGCATTAAAATCGACAAATTATCTCATTTCCCTGACAGCGAAATCACATTGGGAATTGGAGGTTTCACAATATAACCAGTTGATATCTGCATGTAATGAAATTATAAAAAAAAGCGACAGATGTAATAATGAGCTATGCCGGGAGCAGGGAAAGCAAATTAAATCATTTTTGGATGAACTAATAATCCTTGCTGATAATACCAACCGACAATTAGTGTTTCTGAATAACGCTTTAATAGTATTGAAAGAATCCGGTTTCAAGTCACCGGAAGCTGAAAGCGGATACAGAGTATATATGAATGTGGAACGACAGCCAATCCATTTCTCTGTATTCCCGCGATCAGGTAATGGGCAATGGGGCATAATTTATAATCTCCCGCACTTTCTAAATCAGTTAACGCAAACAATTATTCCCATCGAAAAACAAAAACTCGATTTTCACTGGCAAATATTTAAAGAAGGCAGGGAATTACTCTCGCAGTCGCCTGATAATTCATCTGAAGATATCAGAATCACAGCGGTATTCCCGTCATATATGCCCTCCTGGTCTTTGGTTCTTTATAAGGAGTCACCCGGTATTATAACTACTTTTTTTAGTGCTTCTCAGGGTATCTTTATGTATATCTTCCTGCTAATTGTGATTGGGCTGGTGCTTGGTCTGTTTTTTACCCTGCAAATTATAAATAAAGAACTCTTGCTTTCAAAAATGAAATCCGATTTTATCAGCACCGTTTCCCATGAATTTAAAAGCCCCCTGACTTCAATCAGGCAGATGTCTGAAATGCTGTTTAATGACAGGATAAAAACTAAAAACAGGAAAAAAGAGTATTACTCAGTAATGTTGGAGCAATCAGAACGGTTAAGTCACCTGATTGATAATATTCTTGATTTTTCAAAAATAGAGGAAGGGAAAAAAGCTTTTCGGTTTGAAAAGACCAACCTGACAGAACTGATTGACCGTGTAAAATCAGTTTTTCAGAAAAGTGTTGCAAATGAAGGATTCTCAGTTTTTTCATCTGTTCCCGAAATACTTCCTGAACCTGTAATTGACAAAGAGGCAATTCAGCAAGTTTTATATAATTTACTCGACAATGCATATAAATACTCCGGAAATTCAAAAAACATTGAGATAATTGTAGAATCTACCGGAGACTCTGTAAAAATCAGTGTAAAGGATTTTGGAATAGGAATACGCCGCGAAGACCAACATAAAATCTTCGACCGTTTTTTCAGAGGCGGTAATGAGTTAACACGTTCCGTAAAAGGTAGCGGTATAGGACTGACCATTGTAAAAAAAATAATTGAAGCACATCGCGGCACTATAACTCTGGATAGTACTCCGGGAAAAGGAAGTACTTTTCAGGTGACCCTGCCCATTGATACAAAAACAGAATCATGACAAGAATATTAATTATCGAAGACGAAAAAGCAATTCGGATGGCACTGGAAGATGACTTCATCGCAGAAGGATATCGGGTCGACTCAGCTACTACCGGAACTGTGGGCCTTCAAAAAGGCAGTGAGCCAAATTACGATATTATTTTATTGGATATAATGCTTCCCGAAATGGATGGATTTGAAGTGTTAAAGGAACTTCGCAAAAGAAATGTGCGAACACCCATCATTATGCTGACGGCTAAAAGCCTGGAGATAGATAAAATCCTGGGATTGGAATTCGGTGCTGATGATTACGTTACTAAACCATTTAGCCCAAGAGAATTGCAGTCTCGTATTAAAGCTGTATTGCGAAGGGTGAATATAAAACCGGGATTATCTTCTGAAACACAATTCTCATTTGGGAAAATATCAGTTGATTTTCAAAAATGCGAGTGTTTAAAAGGTGATGAAAACATTTTATTGACCACCCTTGAATTTGATCTGTTAAAATTCCTCATTAATCATAAAGGGGAGGTAGTAAACCGTGACCTGATAATGCATGAAGTATGGGGAACTGAGGTTTTTGTAGCTCCAAGAACAGTAGATACACATATACTAAATTTGCGAAAAAAAATTGAAGATAATCCTTCACAACCAAAATGGATTATTGGTATACGGGGAAGAGGGTACAAATTTTTATCTTCTTAAAACTTCATCTGAGCTTGACACAACTCATTCGTTACTTGTTCAATTCAAATTTCCGGTGGTTTAACTTTGTTCAAAAAAGTACATCATGAAAGCATTATTAATTATTTCGGTTTTTTGCCTGGCAGTTATATTTAACGTTTCAGGACAGGTAACACCACAGGAGATGCTCAATAAGGCCATTTACGAGGAAGAAGTTAACGGAAATCTGGAAGGTGCGATAAAATTATTCCTTGAAATCGTCGATAAAAATTCAACAAACAGGGCTGTTACGGTGGAAGCGTTTTATCACCTTGGATTAACCAATGAAAAACTAGGCAATAAAAAAGCAAAAGAATATTACGAAAAGATCGTAAACAGTTTTGGAGACCAGCCGGAATTTGTCCGAATCGCCAGGGAAAGACTTGCCAGACTGACAACGACTGTTTCTCCCAATGAAATTGCAATACGACAGGTTTGGACTGGTCCTGACGTAGATAATTCAGGAAGTGTATCAGCAGATGGAGAATATCTTACTTTTAATGACTGGAGCAGCGGAAATTTAATGATCAGAAATTTAAAAACAAATGAAATAAAACAACTGACAGTTGAAGGTACATGGAAAGACCCCAATCAATATGTTTTTTATAGTTTGATTTCTCCTGATGGTAAACAGGTTGCTTATTCCTGGTATAAATATAGCGGAAGTTGTGATTTAAGATTAATAAAATTGGGCAATCAAACACCTATTATCCTCTGTTCTGGCATGGAGGATATAACTCCGAGCCTATGGTTTTCAAATGGTAATAAAATTATTGTTCAAAAATATGATATCAGTAAAAAAATATGGGATTTATCTTTGATCAATATTGCCAGTGGGGAAGTTAAATCACTGATAAAAAAAGAATTAGCGCCCGGCCCCGGGCCTTCCTTCTTTCCTGTATTTTTATCATTATCTTTTGATGAAAAATACATTGCTTTCGA
>Ga0105106_10001759_pt1 | contig 15471 bp, 14 predicted proteins | sample PPLLaktember2015_5_FD_79109 | JGI IMG/M metagenome (GOLD analysis project Ga0105106, IMG submission 79109) | Freshwater sediment microbial communities from Prairie Pothole Lake near Jamestown, North Dakota, USA - PPLs Lake P8 Core (1) Depth... | ecosystem: Environmental > Aquatic > Freshwater >...
ACTCCGGCGATTCATGGTTCTGGTTGATCGGATTGGTAATTCTGTGGATGGTGGGAAATGAAGTCTGGCGTTGGCGGGCGCTAGTGCTAGCTATCAGCATCGTGGTGATGGCAGTGGTGGTGATGGCGATCAAGTTCACCATACGGCGACGGAGACCTGAGGGCGAGTGGGGAGCGATCTATCGGAATACCGATCCGCACTCATTCCCCTCCGGTCATGCAGTGCGGGCGGTGATGTTGGCGGTGCTGGTGATCAGCTTAGGACCGATCTGGATGGGCGTGCTGCTGGTTATCTGGGCGCCACTGGTAGGATTGGCACGTGTAGCTATGGGGGTGCATTACCTGTCAGATGTGCTGGCGGGGATGGTCTTCGGGCTGGTGATTGGAGGAGTGCTGGGGGCAGTGTTCTGGTAGATACTCGAAAAAATGGTGCAGGACAGGCGAAGCCCGTCCTGCACCATTTTTTCGAAGTCCTCTTTAGCCATACAGCTTGCGGTGCACCGCGCTTAAGGCGCGCACTTGCTCGGCAGCGTGGTAGGAGGAGCGGACGAGAGGGCCGGATTCGACCCACTGGAAACCAATGCTCAAGCCGTAATCCTTGATCTCAGTGAATTCTTCGGGGGTGTAATAGCGTTCGATCGCCAGGTGCTTTTTTGATGGCTGCAGGTACTGCCCGACGGTGAGGATGTCCACGCCCCAGGAGCGCTGGTCGCGCATCACAGCATGGACCTCATCCAGGGTCTCACCCAGACCGACCATGATGCCAGACTTGACCAGAACCTCGGGGTCGAGTTGTTTGGCATGGCTGAGCGTGGCAGCTGCCCATTCGTAGCGATCCTGCGGCTGGACGGTCTTGAACAAGCGCGGCACGGTCTCAACGTTGTGATTGAGGATCTCAGGGCGAGCATCCATGACGATCTTGAGCGCTTCCAGGCTGCCTTTGAAGTCAGGAATGAGCACCTCAATTGAGCAGCCGGGGTGCAACTGGCGGATGCGGTTGATGACCATGGCAAAGATGGGAGCGCCGCCGTCCTGGCGGTCATCCCGGTTGACGCTGGTGATGACGGCGTGCTTGAGGTTCATTGCCTTAACTGCCTGGGCAACCCGCTCCGGCTCGAGCCAATCGAGCGGGGAGGGTTGACCACGTTTGATGTCGCAGAAACCGCAGGTGCGGGTGCAGACATCGCCGAGCATAAGGAAAGTGGCGGTACCGGAGCCCCAGCATTCACCCAGATTGGGGCACATGGCTTCTTCGCAGACGGTGTGCAACTCTTTGGAGCGCATCAGGCTGTGAAGCCACTGATAGGTCTCGCCGGAGGGGGCGCGCACCTTGATCCACTCCGGGCGGCGGAGCGGCGTGGTGTTGATCTTGTCGGGGTTGACCCGGTCGCGGGTGGGGTTGAAGGGCATAAGGGCAGGATGGAGGAGGTTGGTGAATAGTGAGCAGTTATCAGTGATCAGTGATCAGTGGGGTGAGTTTATTAAAGATCTTTTTTACGGACGCGCAGACGGATGCCATCCACGCTGATGACGAGACAGCGCGTCCCAGGTGGGATGGGGTCGGCGTCTTCGCTTAGCTCGGCGGTCCACAGCTCGCCGCCTACCTGAACGGAGCCGGTGGGGTTGATCTCGCTGCGTGCCACGCCGATGCGGCCGATCATGCTCTCCTGTCCGGTGAGGATGGGTGCGCGCTGGGCACGCAAGGCAATCATCATAATGGTGAAGAAGACTGCGCCGGAGAAGACCGAAACCCCGATGACCAGGGGGACGGAGACGCGCTGGAAGCTTGGTGTGCTGGGCGAGTTGAACAGGACCAGGCCGCCGACGATCAATGAGCCAATGCCAGCGGCAGTCAGGCCGCCATGGGTGGGAGCTTTAATATCCAGGATGAAGAGCACGAAGGCGATGACGATGAATAAAAGGCCAAAAAAATTGACCGGCAGGACACCAATACCGTAAGCCGCCAGCGCCAGGCAGCACGCGCCAATGAAGCCGGCTACCCAGCCGCCTGGACTGGAGATCTCGATCAGGATGGCCTGGACGCCGACTGAGAGCAGGATGAACACGATACTGGGGTTGGTCAGGATGAGCAACAGCTGCTCGATAAACGAGATGGACAGGTCTTCGACCACTGCACCGCGGGTGGCGAGTGAAAAGGTCCGTCCATCTATGGTGACCGGGAAGCCGTCCAGCTGGGCGAGCAAGTCGTTCAGGTCTGTGGCGATGAAGTCTACCAGGCCATCCTGCAGCGCTTCAGTAGCGGAGGCGGCGGCTGCTTCCCGAATAGTAGATTCGGCCAGGGCGATGGCAGCCGAACCGCGGCGCTCGCTAAGGGAGCGGGCAGTGGCGGCAAGGGCATTGATCTCCTTAGCAGCCATCGTCTCGCCCAGGTCTTCGCCCTGGCTACCGACCGGGCTGGCCGCGCCGATCATGGTCTCAGGTGCCATGGCCGCGGCGTGTCCGGCGAGGGTGATGATGGTGCCGGCGCTGGCGGCCATCCCCCCGCGCGGGGCGACATACACAACCACCGGAACCTGGCTGGAGAGGATATCCTGTACTATTACGTTCATGGTGGTCACGGAACCACCCGGAGTGTTTAACTGCAAGATGAGCGCCTCGGCGCCGCGCCGTTCAGCCACCTGGATGCCACGGGCCAGATATTCAGCCATGGCCGGGCTGATTGGCCCGTCGGCGGTGAGCACAATAACCAGCGGTGCGCTGGTTTGAGCCTGAGCTGGGAAAAAGCTCAGCGCGGCTGCAGTGCAGCAGCAGGTAACCAGGGCAAAGATGAGGACCCAAAGAATAGGTGAACTACGCATGAGCATATTATAGTCGGATTTATGGGTGAAAAACGGCGAGTGGATATATATTCCCCACCCTGTATTCTCACTTGTATAGACAGGCATCCGGTATGTCAGGTGGCATTTCTAGAGGTGTTATAATCCGACCCATGCGACGGCGGTTTCGACCTGCGTACTTGTTGGTGATCCCGCTGCTGTGCCTGGGGGCGGTGATCGTGTATAACATTCCTTTTGTACACGAGCGATTGGCATGGCGGGTGGATAACCTGCGCGTGCGCATACAATATGCGCTTAATCCGCCAGAGCAGGTGGTGTTCGTGCCCGAGGAGGCGGTGGATGCGATCGTCAATGCCACACTGACAGCGCTGGCACCTACTGCTACCACCACGCCGACACCCACCCCAACCGCGACCCGCCAAGGACCGACGGAGACGCCCATGCCGACTGTCACCCCGACGCTGTCGCCGACGCCGCTGCCGTTGGTGGTGCAACTGGAGGGAGTGCAGTATGAGGACCAGCACGGTCGCTGGAACTTTTGCGGTATGGCAAATCTATCTATGGCTCTGAACTATTGGGATTGGGACGGTGACCGGGATGATGTGGGAAGAGCGGTCAGGTCCAGTGATGATGATAAGAATATTATGCCCTATGAATTGCAGGACTTTGCGCTATCGGAAGGCTATGGAGCGATCATCCGTTATGGCGGTGAAATCAGCCTACTCCAACGATTGATTGTGAATGGCTTCCCTGTTATGGCTGAAAAGGGCTATGATGTTGATGGGGTTGGATGGCTTGGGCACTACCAGTTCGTTACCGGGTATGACGAAAACCAGCAGGTGTTGGTGGTGCAGGATACCTATATTGACGAAGGAGAGAACCACGAGTTTACCTATCAGGAGTTCATCACAGGGTGGCGAGCTTTCAACTACCTGTTCATGGTGGTGTATCCACTGGATCGTGAAATGCAATTGATGGCTTTACTTGGGGATTGGGTGGATGTGGATTGGGCAGCAAGGCATGCATTGGCAATAGCTCAGAAGGAAGTATCCACCCTAACCGGTATTGATCAATACTTCGCAGCATTCAATGTAGGTTCCAGTCATGTGGCACTGCGTGAGTATGTGGATGCAGCCTATTTCTATGATTTTGCTTTCCAACTTTATGCTGAGCTGGCAGATGATGAGCACCGACCTTACCGGATAATGTGGTACCAAACCGGCCCGTACTTTGCCTATTATTACAGTGCTCGCTACCAAGATGTGGTCAACCTGGCGAATGTTACCTTCGATACCATAGCTGATGATGTATTGGAGGAGAGCTGGTACTGGCGTGGGATGGGCCAGCTGGCGCTGGGGTACACGGATAATGCAATTACCGATTTCCGTGAGGCGGTGCGATTGCACGTAGGATTTGCCCCAGCGATGTTCCAGCTGGAGCAGTTGGGGGTGTCGCCATGATTAAGATTCTCCACTTCGCGGACGCACATATTGATATGGCAAACTATGGGCGGCATGACCCGGTCAGCGGGCTGCCGCTGCGCGTACTCGATTTCCTCAAATCACTGGACACTATTGTGGAGGCGGCAATCGAGGAGCGGGTGGACCTGGTGATCTTTGCCGGGGACGCTTATAAAGACCGCAGCCCAGCTCCGACCTTTCAGCGTGAGTGGGGTCGGCGAATTATGCGGTTGTCGCGGGCGAATATCCCTACGCTGCTGCTGGTAGGCAACCATGATCTCTCACCAGCATTGGGACGGGCGCATGCTCTCGAATCCTTTGATACACTGGATGTGCGCAACGTGCGCGTGCTGGATAAACCGCAGTTCTTGGGACCCGAGGCACTTTGGGGGCTACCACTGCAGGTGATCGCCCTGCCGTGGGTGACCCGCTCCGGGCTGATGGCCAGCCAGGGGCTTAGCGCTGCAGAACCGGGTAAGATATATGAGATACTGGAGGGGCGGCTGACCCAGCTGGTAGATGAGTGGGTTGCGCAGGCCGACCCAGCGCTGCCATTGGTTTTGACGGCACACGGATCGGTGCAGGGGGCGGTGTATGGTGGGGAACGGACGGTGATGCTGGGAGGCGACCTGGTGCTGCCCGGCTCGCTGGTGCGCAACCCGCGCCTGGACTATGTGGCACTGGGACATATTCACAAGCCCCAGAACCTGAACGAGAATGCACATCCACCGGTGATCTATCCTGGTTCGATCGAACGAGTGGATTTCGGGGAAATAGCTGATGACCGGTACTTTGTGTTGGCGCATGTAGAGCGTGGGCGGACGGAAGTGGAATGGCGTAAGTTGGAAGGCGTGCGTCCATTCATCGACCGCTTTGTACAGCTAACCAGCCAGGATAACGTAACCCAGCGCATCTTGAGTGCCTTGCCCCCCAGGGAAGCGTTGGAGGGGGCGATCCTGCGGTTGATTTTAGATTACCCGCGCGAGTGGGAAAAGTTGATCGATGAGGCAGCGCTGCGCGAATATACAGCCAATACATTTGAGCTGCACCTGATCAAACGCCCGCAGATGGAGCTGCGCATCCGCTTGCCGGAAGACCGGGCGGTGGGCAGCCTGACTCCGATGGAGTTGCTGGAGGCCTACTGGAATGGGAGCCATGTCGATGCGGAAGAACAGGTTGCGCTGAAACGACTGGCAGAGGAGATCATCAACCAGGATGAAGAGCCGGTAGAATAAAGGGGAAAAACCTACAGGCTAATCTCCAGATCCAGACCAAAAGGGATTCGGGAGGAGCAGGTTGAGTTGACCTCCTGCGAGATGCGGATCTCACTCCCAGGTTGAGCATGGTCAGCCAGTGCCTGGACAGCTGAGCCACGCGCCGAGAGCACGAATTGATCGAAGAAGAGTGGGGTATGCCCCTGGGTGAGGCGCACTTCCAGGATGAGACCTGAGACATAAGCCGGCAGGGGTATGATCAATGCAGGGCGGGTCATTTGAACGACGACTTCAAAACCATCTTCGGCAGGGGGCGTGAGGGTGCCAAATTGCAGCGTGAAGAGGACCAGGTTGTCCGCGATCGACGGTTGGTTGATCTTATCAATGGTCAGCAACCCACCAGTGGCAGGGAAGGCGACAATCTGGCGCTCGGTGGATGAGCCACACAGTCACTGATGAATGCCTGGCGGTCGAGTGTCCAGGCAAAGCCAGACCAACCCCCAAGATCTGCAAAGCGTTTGGCATACCAACCGGAGATCACCTGACCACCCTGAGGTAGCCCGGAGCTATCTTCGAAATACGAGCCCTTGATGGCAACCACCGATTGGCTGCGCATTTCCCAGGTGGGATCATTCTGGGAGAGACCCCAATTGGTGATGGCGTCGTCGGCACGGGCGACCATGCCGCTGACCGGCTCCACGCCGGAACCCAGGCTACCTTGGGAAATTGTCGCTTCAATGGCAACATTCTGGTTATTACGATCCATACGGGCGACAAAGACGTGGTTGGGGTCAGGCAAGGTGAACTGGCGGTAGTCAATGCCCGGTGTCAGGGATGCCCACTCTGTGGTTGTCGGGGTATCAAGGCTTGCAAACGCTGCCAACATCCCTAAGATTGAGATCATCAACACCGAGGCGAAGATATAGCGCGGGTTCATGAGAGCATTATAAGGGGTAATGAATATTAAATGACGTGTTCCTCTTGGAGCATAATCTAATATGATATAGAATATGAGTTCATAACTCTTGAAATATTAAGGGTTAAACTACTAGAGTTATTACCCATTGATGAACAGCGACCTCACGATCACCCTCATAATCTTAGCAGTCTCTATCATCCTCTTTCTAAGCGAACGGCTTTCGATTGATCTGGTCGCGCTGCTCATCGTGGTTGCCCTTGGCATGAGCGGTGTCTTAAGCGCTGAGGAAGCGCTCTCAGGGCTGAGTGACCCAGCGGTGATCACCATTTTGGCGATCCTGGTGTTGGCGCATGGGCTCGAGGTGACCGGTTTTGCTGAACGGTTGGGTATTTTTCTGGTGAGAGCTGCGGGGGGAAATGAAACCCGCCTGATCATTGCGGTCATGTCGGCAGGTGCGTTCCTGTCCTTGTTTATGAACAATATTGCAGCCGCTTCCACACTGCTGCCGGCCGCCTCCACCGCAGCCCGGAAAGCCGGTGTCAAAATCTCACGCCTGCTGATGCCACTGGCATTTGGAACGCTTCTGGGTGGCATGGCAACCTTATTTACCACTACCAACATCGTGGTAAGTGCGGTACTGCGAGAGAGTGGGTATCAGGGGTTCGGAGTGCTGGATTTTGCACCGGTAGGTCTGCCACTGGTCCTGACGGGGATCCTCTACATGACGCTGTGGGGAAGAAAATTACTTCCAATGGAAACCTCCATTGAAAGGGCTAACGTAATCCGTCAGGCCGAGAGCGACCTGGTACGGACCTATCATTTGGGCGAACGTCTTTTCCGGGCACGCGTCCCAACTGGCTCATATTTGGTGGGAAAGATGCTCTCCGAGAGCACACTGCGTGAAAAATATAGGTTGAACGTGGTTGCCATTGAGCGGAATGGCGGAAATGTCCTGGCACCCAGACCGAATTTTATACTCCAAAAAGATGATGTGATGCTGCTCGAGGGACAATTGGAAAAGTTTCGTCAGTTAGATATTGAGCCATATTTGGATATTCTGCCAGCACCTGATTATATGGAACGAGATCTAGAATCAGCGTCCACTGTCATCCTGGAAGTGGTTTTGTCCCCCAGATCACACCTGATCGGACAAACTTTGAAAGAATCCCACTTTCGTGAGAAATATGACATGGCTGTACTGGCAGTCTGGAATGGAGAGCGGGTGATCCGCACAGACCTTCCAGATGTGAAGATGGCTTTTGGTGATGCACTTCTACTGCAAGGCCCGCGCGACCGGCTGCCTGTGCTCCGCTCTGATCCCAATCTGATCGTTTTGAGTCAAGAGGAAGATCAACCGCGAGAATTCACGCGCAAGGGTTGGCTAGCTCTGGCAATCTTTGGTCTGACTGTGTTAGGCGCGGCGATCAGTCCGTTCCCAGTTGGGATCGTGATGTTGGCTGGAGCAGTGATCATGGTGATCGTTAAAATTCTTACCATGGAGCAGGCTTATCGAGTGATCGACTGGAGAATTATTTTCCTGGTCGCCGGCATGCTGCCGCTGGGCCTAGCGATGACCAAAACCGGGGCGACTGCTTTATTTGCGAATGGGCTGACAAATATCTTAAGACCATTTGGTCCTTATGCACTCTTGTTGGGTTTGCTGACCCTGACAGTGTTACTGTCGCAGGCGATGAAAGGTGCAGCGGTGTCGGCTGTAATCACACCGATCGCCATCCTGGCGGCAGAGCAATTCAGCATAGATCCGCGCGCCATGGCGATGGGGGTTGCGTTGGCAACCTCAATGGCATTTGTAACCCCGCTCGGGCATCCCGTCAATATCCTGATGATGGGACCAGGCGGTTATCGATTTAAGGACTTCTTCAAGGTTGGTCTGCCACTGACTGTGATCCTGTTTGCTATTGTGATGGTGCTGTTGCCAATCCTATGGCCGTTTGCTGGATAATTATTGCTAAATGGCGATAAATCTACATCACAACTTATGAAAAAGGTAAAATCAGGTCCTATGGATCATTCCCGCACTTTGGTGATGGCCTGTGCGACGGTCATCGAGGAGATGATCCCTTTGATGCCAGAGGGCATGCAGCACCAGGTGTTTGACTTCGGTTTACACCTCAATCCGGAGAGACTGCGCCATACATTGCAAGAGGCGATAGACGAGGTCAGTGGACAATTTGACACGATCATCCTGGGCTATGGGATGTGCTCGATGGCTGTCGTTGGCATCCAGGCGAATGGCTGCCGTCTGGTGGCTCCGCGGGTGGATGACTGCATCGCCATTTTCATGGGGTCACACGCGGCTTACGCTGATCAAAGCCGCGCTGAACCCGGCACCTATTACCTGACCAAAGGTTGGATCGAGGTTGGCGATACGCCATTTTCTGATTATGAGCGAACTGTCCAGCGCTATGGCAAAGAGAAAGCTGAACGGATATATAAATTATTAATGGGTAATTACAAACGCCTGGCGCTGATCAATTCCGGCCAATATGAGTTGGAAAAGTATCGTGAATACACCAAACGCACCGCGGAAAAATTTGGTTTGCGTTACGAAGAGATCGAAGGCTCAGATGCGTTGGTAAGAAAGATGCTGCTTGGCCCCTGGGATGAAGAATTCGTGGTGATCGAACCAGGAGAAACATTCAGCTGGGAGCAGTTTTTTCCCCCAGAAAAAGGTGCATCTTGAGCTTTGAAGTGGATTTTGAACCGATTGGGCGGCGGATGCCGGGTGAAATTGGGGATACCATCCTGGCAATCGCACAGCGGGCAGGCATCGTGCTCAATGCGACCTGCGGCGGGGAGGGCGTGTGTATGCGCTGCATCGTCCGCGTGATGGATGGGCCGGTTACTGGACATAACAGCAGCGAAGAAAACGAATTGGGAGAGGAACGCATTCGTCATGGATGGCGGCTGGCATGCCAGGTTGGCCCACTGGGAGATGTGCTTGTCCATATCCCACCTGAATCGCTGGCGACCGCACAACGGACTCAAACTGAGGGGCAAAGCCTGCCGATCGAGCTAGCTCCAGCGGTACAGGCCAAGGCGCTGGAAGTGCCGGCGCCAAGATTGGATGACCTGCGTTCGGACGCGGCCCGGTTGCGAGATGGGTTGGGAATCCCAGCGCTCGCCATTCCCCTGCCGGTTCTGCGAACGCTTTCAAACGATCTGCGTGCCTTGGATTACAAAATCAGCGCCTTTGTACGGGAAGCGACTTTGGTTGGGGTGAGACCTTATGGTACAACCGCACTGGGTCTGGCGATCGACCTGGGCACGACCAAGCTGGCGGCATACCTGGTGGACCTTGCCAACGGAGAGACATTGGCCTCAGCCGGAGCGATGAATCCGCAGATTGCTTTTGGCGAGGATGTGATGGCACGCATCGGACATACCATCAGTGTTCCGGAGGGCGGCGAACAACTGCGGGCGGTGATCGTTGGGGCGTTGAATGACCTGGCGCGTAGCCTATGTACGCAAACAAATCGCTCAACCGATGACATTTCTGACACCGTGGTGGTTGGTAATACTGCCATGCATCACCTGTTCCTGGGCTTACCGGTCAGGCAGCTGGGTCTGGCGCCCTATGTTCCCGCAGAGAGCGCCGCGCTGGATACGCGCGCCCAAGAGGCTGGTTTTGAGATGGCCTCCGGTGCGAACCTACATTTACTGCCCAACATCGCCGGGTTTATCGGAGCCGATCATGTGGCGATGCTGTTGGGTTCTGGGATGCTCGAGCAAGAGGGCGTCATCCTGGGCATGGATATTGGCACCAACACCGAGATCAGTCTGATCGCTCACGGGGACCACTATGCCTGCTCAACAGCTTCGGGTCCGGCATTCGAAGGTGCGCACATCCAACATGGGATGCGGGCAGCACCAGGAGCGATCGAAAAGGTTCTCCTACGTGATGGCGTGATCAAGCTCCAGACGATTGACAACCTGCCACCTGTAGGACTGTGCGGATCCGGCATCCTTGATCTGGTGGCTCAACTGCTGCGAGAAGGAATCATCACATCCAGAGGAGCCTTTATCCCTGAGAAGGCACCTGGGCGCGTGCGGCTGGGAACCCATGGACATGAATTCGTGGTTGTGTCAGGTGAGGAAAATACGGGGATCGAGATCGCCTTCAGCCGAACAGATGTGAATGAGATCCAGTTTGCGAAAGGCGCTATGCGGGCTGGCATTCAAATCTTGCTCCGGCGGGCAGGGGTCTCTGAGAACGAGATCGATAAAGTGATCATTGCCGGGGCGTTCGGCACCTACCTGGACGTACAAAGCGGAATCGATATCGGAATGTTCCCCAGGATCGGGAAAGAGAAGTATATCCAGGTGGGGAATGCAGCCGGGTCGGGGGCGCGGATGGCGCTGCTATCGACGAAGATCCGCCAACAGGCTGTTCGAGCAGCCCAGAAAGTGACATACGTTGAACTCACAACCGAGCCATTGTTTTCGAGCCTGTTAGCGAAGAGTTTATTGCTGGGATAAGGAGATCATCGAGCCGAACCGGATCTCGATGACAAGACCCGCATGAATGTAGAACATTGCGGTTTGAATGAAGGTGAGATGGTCGACCTCACCTTGGAAGGCTGGAACCGATCTATCGATAAGCTGGATGAGAGTTTGAGGTGAATTATGTGCAGAAGTATTAACACCCTCTTTAATATAGATCCACCTGCAACCCAGGAGGAAATTAAGGCTGCGGCAATCCAATATGTGCGTAAGATCAGTGGCTACACCAAGCCCTCGAAAGCCAATGAGGCTGCCTTTTTTACCGCTGTGGATGAGATCGCGGCAGCCTCCGCCAGGCTGCTGGTCACACTGCAGACGAATGCCAGGCTTCGAGAACGCACTTCTGCTTTGCATGGCACCCGGATTTCATTGAACCAAGAATGATCTGCACAATATGACAGTTGAAATAACTGTGGCAGGTCAAATCCTGACAAAGGAGCGATCAACATGACAGAGGGGCAAAAGACCCAAGCATATAAAGACATCGTCGGTGAATTTCAAGAAACCCCGTTCGCAATGAACGGGATTTCTTGTTCCAGACGAGTGTTGCAGCAGAAATACTGTATAAAAGCGGTGGGCTGCCCCAGGGATAATGGTTTGTAAGACTATCCAAACATGAATCCCACCACAAAACAAATCGTCATGAGCAGCAGCAAACCAGGCAATACAAGTAGAACTGTCGCTTGTGAAAGGATGGGCTTGCCTGTCTTGAGGAATGACAACAAGAGACCACCAATGCTAATCAACGCGCCGCCTACCCCCACAAGGGAATAAAGGGGCTGCATTTCACCTCGCAGCGAGAGCCAGATGGGCAGGAGAACGATGGTTAACCCTGAGATACCATGAACAGTCGCAAGTACAATTGTTGGTAATTTGTTATGCATACTGATCGTGCGCGTAACGATGATCGCCAGGAACCCTAAAATGATGAGGATCAAATAAGGGGTTCGTACCGGGGCGAGATGCTGCCAAACAAGCCCAAGGGATAAGGAAAGTGGGATGATCGTAGAGACTACCACCACGATGGGAGATTTCAATACATCAAAACCCAGGATGATGAGCAACAAACTCGCGATCAAAAGAATACCAAAAGCGATCGTGTAGGCAATCATGGGCAGTGTGGATAGACCATCAATGCCAATAACGACTTGATACGCAGCCAGCAGGCCTGTGATAAGAAGCAAGACGCGGTCCAAATGGGTCATTTTCAGGGTGTTACATGACGCCAATCATGACTAAGATCATGGCTGCCAGCATATACACAGAGGCGTATTTAAATAGCCCAAAGCTGACACGCTCGGAGGGCCTGACCGTTACAGCGATAGCCAGCACAAGCAAGCCAACCGATAATACCCCGAGCAGGCGCAGAAAACCCCAGTCCATTCCAATACCCCAGGCAGCAAAGCCCATAGCCAGAGCAGCCAAGATGCTTGATGTAGCAATGGTCGCCCGAGTAAAGCCAAATCCATAGGTGGACGGGAACGTAGGCACACCTGCGGAGTGGTAATCAGCGAAGTATCTCATGCTGAAAGTAAGGATATGGGTTGGGATCCAAAACAGGATGCCGAGAGAAAGAAGAATTGCTGTCTCGTCGATGCTGCCGAGGCCAAGAACACGTCCGGCCAAGATGGGCATACCGCCTGAAATGCCGCCCCAGACAATGCTCCAGCAGGTGCGGCGTTTCAGCCAGATAGTATACACAACAACATCGAAGAATAACCCGGCAAAGATGATCAGACCATACAGTAGATCCAGGGAAACTGCCAATCCGACACCAAGCAGGGAGAGCACCAGTCCAACCCAAAAAGCCTCTGGGGGGTCAATTTTGCCGGCAGCCAATGGGCGTTGTTGTGTCCGGCCCATTTTGGCATCGATGTCGCGATCCCACCACATGTTGAGGATGGTGCTGCCGCTGATGGAGGCAACCAGGCTGAACAACAGCCCTGTCATCGTGAACAGGTTAAAAACAGGGCAGCGGGCGCTCATGTAACCCGCCAATCCGGTAGATACGAGTAAGCCGGTTTGAAGGCTTTTAATGAGCGGAGCGTACAGGCGGAGTTTGATAGCAATTGCATTCATGGCGCATTTCCTGGTCATCAACACTCTGGCAAAGATTCCTGTTCCTTCTTAATACTTTAACGTGTGCACCTGAAGCCCACCCCGGGACTGAAATACGTCGGTGTGGCATTATTACGCACCCAGAGGCGCAGGTCCATGTCATAGTTATCCTTCGAGCCGCCGCGCATGAAACGGTAGTGTGTACCTTCGTACACATCGCCGGCCCATTGCCAGACGTTGCCTGCCATATCATACAGACCGTACGGAGAGGCGGAATCGAGCGTGATGTAACCATCGTAGGAATTCCCGTTATAAAAGCCGACGGGGGTGGTGCGTGATCCATAAGAGTGCATATCTTCGAAGGGGTCACGGCTGGCATAGAAATTAGCATTTGTGCGCAATATCTCATCACCCCACGGAAGAGGACGTGTATCTATGCCACGGGCGGCTTTCTCCCATTCCATTTCAGCAGGCAGGCGATAATCGTAATAACCGCAGTATCCCCATGCGCCGAACCAGGAAACCATGGTCATTGGGTGAATTTCATAGCCTGGCTGGGCAGTAAATATTGTGCCATCAAACTGGATGCGTTGGGATGGGTCGTTCAATGGTACAAAGATCCAATCACCGGCATCGATGCGCTCCTCATGCTTGACGCCGCGGAATTCATCGCCAGGGTAGAACCCCAAAACCTGATCGCCGTCGATCCTGATATAACCTGCGGCAAGCGCTTCGTTCAGGAAGTCGGCATACTGTGTGGTGGTTACGTCTGTAACCATGATCTCGTAGGTGTCGGTGGAAGCAATTTCATTATGCTGACCATAATAGAATTCCCCTGAGGGGATCTGAGCCCAGGTATCCGGGTCTACACCTGTGACATAGGTAGGGAGAGGGGCGTTCAAATTAACTGCGGTGCAAGAAACCAATAGAACAGCCAACAGGCTGATGGTTGGGAGGATGTGCTTCATTACACCACCTCCTTTGAGAGTTCGTGATCTATTTCTTCTGTCCAGCGTCCTCTTGTTTTAAGAAGATCGGTCAAGCGCCAAACCATCACGGCGGCGAGAATTACCAACAGCATGGCGAGGCCGAAATCCATCAAGTACATCAAGGTGTTGACAAGGGGCTGTTGTTCAGCTTCTGTAATAAAGAGACGTTTCATTTCGAAGATGGTGACGGCGGCAAAGGCGATGTCGGAGAGCACAATGATGCCCCAACCGTACAATTGGCGGAGCCTGCCTTTGAGACCAATCATGTTGCCATAGTAGAGCAGAATGATGGTGGCAATGATGGCCGAGAGCACGTGCCAGTGACCGGTTAGCTCAATGCGCTCCTCACGGGCTGGCCAAACGCGGAAGATTTCGTCCAGTTTAACTGCCATGAATATACCAATACCGCTGGTAGTGAAATTCATGAAGAGCATTTGCCAGGTGGGGCCAAACTTGAGCGGGTCACGCAGGAGAGCGTTTATCTTTTGACCGAATTTGGGTTTTGGGATGTTAGCTGTGCCATCTCGAATAAGCTTGTTCCAGCTCCAGATGAGCAGGAACAGCGCTGCCAACATGGAGGGTGTCGCACCGACATAGATAATCATATGGGCGATAGGCTCAAGCGGTGTCACCACACCCCACACGCCCAGGTTCAACACAATAGTCCCCAGGATCATCAGCGGCATGGCAATCTTGTGCAAGATGCCTTTGAAATTCAACCAACGGCCAATGATAAGCGTGATCATGATGGCAATGAGGGCGAGCATGATGTGCAGGTGACCGATGACAGAATATTCCAGGGTGGTTTTTTCTGGGTAGCGGATGATATTTTCAGCCAGGAAGACATTAAAACCGTTGCCAAAGAGCGACCCAGGTATGGCACCAAACAGTGCTGAAATCACCGTCGTGAGGGCGGTGGCAAAGAAAGCTACGCGCTCCAGATTCACGCCTGATCTGGTGCGGGCATAGGCTTTATCTAGTTGGTAGTATTCTTTATTCCAAGGCCACAGGGAGATGGTCAGAAGCACACCTGCGAAGAAGATGAGGGTAAGCCCAGCAATGTAGAGACCGTGAAAAGGCCAGGTGTGTCCAAAGTAGGCGAAACCAAGACCGAAGATCATCGTGAGGATGTAACCGACCGTAATTAATGCTCTGATCATCGTCTTGAACAAAGGTTTCATCGCCAGCAGGCTGGTGATCATATAGGTCTCTATGGCGACAACCGCCATGGCGATGGCGTGATACAGGATGATAATGCGACCTTCACGCTCAGCCTGCAGCATGTCCATGCCGAGCAGTTTAACGACCACTTCTCGGACGCCTATCTCAGCCATCGGGCCGGAGAGCATCCCCCACACAGCGGTGACAATGCCTATCAAGGCAATTGCTACCAGGATAAGCCCTTTGGTGGAGGAAAAGAGGAAGTTGAGCCGAGTTTTAGGTGTTTGCATAATGACTCCTTCAATGGACGTGAAAGATGAAGGGGTAGTACAAAATTAATTAGTTTCCC
>Ga0105106_10001760_pt1 | contig 15465 bp, 8 predicted proteins | sample PPLLaktember2015_5_FD_79109 | JGI IMG/M metagenome (GOLD analysis project Ga0105106, IMG submission 79109) | Freshwater sediment microbial communities from Prairie Pothole Lake near Jamestown, North Dakota, USA - PPLs Lake P8 Core (1) Depth... | ecosystem: Environmental > Aquatic > Freshwater >...
CATAAATCAGCAGCTCTTTTGCCCTTTCAATTTTATTCCAAAGGTAAAACTTCTCAATAGAAGTCCCTTTGATTTCGGAAAAAAGATTTGAAAGGTATGTGTAATTGTGATCGAGTTTCTCGCTAAGGTAATCGGATAGGTTTGTTCTGATTTGATCTTCATTATAGTGAACCAGCTCAATAATAAGGGTTTTTATCTTTTCAACCATAATGTTTTTCTTATCATCCAGTAATTCGAGTCCGATATTTTTCAGGGAAATGCTTAGATTATCTCGTTGCTCAGTTGACAGTTCCTCCATGATTTCAGTCTCACCTAATTCGACTTTGGTGTGATGCAATCCGAGTTTTTCCAGCTGAGATTTAACTGCCATCTGGCATCGGATGCAAATCATATTTTTAATATAGAGTTTCAATCAGTTATTTAATAAGACTCAATATGGGCTTAAAGCAAATATATAACAATAAGATAAAGGTAAAATGAAGATCCCGGGTCACCTATTATTATTTTCTGACAATCCGTATAAGGAAGAGCTGCCGGTCTGTCTCCAGATAGAATTATTTTAAAATCGTCGAGCATTCCAATGTCTGGTTTGCTTCTTTAAGGTCTGCAATAAGTTTCCTGTTTTGTTCCCTTAACTGATAGGTTTCCAGCCCTTTGTCTATGTTCATTTTCAATTCTTCCCTGTTCCATGGTTTGGTAATGTAACGGTATACGCTACCGGTATTAATACCAGTTAATATTTGTGTATTATCAGGATAAATTGATTTCAACATAAATAAGATGTAAATTTGATAGAGTAATGAGGGATCAAGATGCGTTCTTTTCAATTTGTTTTCCTGCTAAGGAAGGCTTTTATGTTGATGCATTCTATTGATTATGAGTCTATTGGACTCTTGGGCATTCAGAAATACTGGGTGAATTCATATTTTTTGTTCAAAAACAAATTAAACTCACTAAAAACCTGTAACTTATGGGTAATCCTCCTTTTGCAGACATCCACTGTCATCCGGAACTTAAATCTTTCCTGACCGGAAATGATTGCTGGCATAATCTGGTTCTGTGGAAATATCTTAAAATAATCGACAAGATTATGCTGGGTGGTATTCTGGAATCACAGAGCACTCTGACGCAGTTAAATAATTCCAGTGGAAATATTGCATTGATCGGCCTGTATGCTACCGAAAAGGCTATGGTTAAAGGCAGTTTAATCAATCTCCTGGGATTTCGGATAAACATAATCAGGACTGCAAGATTTTTGAAACTCGTAACCCCGCCTGGCTACGATATTATTGACTGTGATCTGGTGAAACGGATTGCCTCACACCGAACAAAGTATTTCAGTTTGTTTAAAGAGGTTCAGGCACATATGCTTGAATCTGAAACAATCGGTCCCGGATATAAGTTGCTAAAAAAAATGAATGAATATGATCTCAACAGACTGAATCTAATTTTTACTATAGAAGGAGGTCATAATTTGTCTGACAAAAGATGTGGTTGTACTCTGAAAAGAGATGTTCTGAACAATCTTAGAGAGTTAAAATCAGGAAGTATTCGATATCTCTTTATAAGTATTTCTCATCTCGTACGAATTCATCTGTGTACACACGCTTATGGCATCAAATTTATACGTCACAGGATGTTTAAACCTGTCGGGCGTGGAATCACCAGACTTGGCATGGAGGTAATCAGAGAATCTCTCCGAAAGCCCAACCGTATATTGATTGACATAAAGCATATGAGCCTTGAAGCAAGAAAGCAATATTATGAAATACTTAGAAACGAGTTTGCTTCAGAAAAAATCCCAATCATAATGTCACATGGCGGTGTAACCGGGGTATCATATGACAAAATGCCGGTAGTTAAATGCAAAAGATGCTGCAGGTGGACAAAAGTTGAGTACTATAGACCTCAAGGGCTTGATAAGACAAAGTTCAATCCATGGTCCATCAATTTATACGATGAGGAGATAAGAGAAATTGTTAATTCAGAGGGTTTAATAGGCCTCGAACTCGATGCGAGAATCCTGGGTTCCAGACAAAAAAAGCGGGCGGACCTGACCGAATATTTCAGCAGGAAGGAACTACTTTGCCGTAAATTAAGGGAGCAACATGCCATCAACAGTGATTTGCAGGAACCTGACGTGGAATTATCTGAAAGAGAAAGGCTTATTGAAGAGATTGAAATGAAACTAAAGATTTTTCTACGTGAAATTATCAGAAGACCTGATCTATTCCAGAATTTACTGAAATTATCTGAAGAAAAAATAACCGCTGATAAAAATGAAAAAAGGCGTAAAATTTTCTTGCCTATAATTTCCGGGAGACCTGCCCGATTAAAGGATTTACAGGAAAAATATGATGAACTCAAGCGGTTATACAATAAACTTATGTCAATGCCTGTAATTTTATCGGATAATGACATAAAGCACCTATGCAACAATATCCTGCACATTGTCAAAGAAGGGGGGGATAAGGCATGGAAATGCATCAGCATCGGATCTGATTTAGATGGGCTTATTGATTCAATAGATGGCTGTGACAATGTCACTCAGTATAACACACTTGCAGCAAAGCTGGAAACTTGGATACAACGAATGGCTGCAACCGCACCAGGCTTGCCTCCTATCACCAACTTAAGGCAAAAGGTAGATGATATTATGTTCAGGAATGCATTTAATTTTTTAAAGACGAATTTTGCCTGACCTGATGAACCGGGAGTTTTAGCTGAATTTGCCGGCAGAAAACAACTGCCAGATTTTCATAGAAAGGGGCAACAAACAAAAGATTCTTTACGATAGTGGTTTTGTAAAAGCAATCACAAAACCATAGCCTTTCCATATATATCTCATAGTTATATTCAGCATAGGTTTGGGTATCAAATCCATAGGAAGAACAAATTTATCCTTGTTCCCGGTAAACGCATTAAAAAAATTATAACCCTTTTCAGATTCATCAGCTATTACAACTCTTGCTCCGGGTTTTGCCACCCTTATCATTTCGTTAAGCGCTTTATCTTTATTTGTAAAAACGTTGAAAGCCCCAATGTGGAAGACCACATCAAACATCTCATCACGGAAAGGAAGCTCTTCAGCGTCTGCCCTGAAAAGTTCAGCATTAATCTTCCACTTTCTGAGGTTGTCCATGCAACGGATCATCATCTGCTTCTGGTTATCGATGCCGAAAATCCTGAAATTCTTTACTTTAGCGGTTAAAAAGGGAAAGTTGTCACCAGGACCCATCCCAGTCTCAAGTATGACTGCATCGTCACTTAGTTCAAGAAGATTAAGCACTTCATTCCTGGCATTCTTTGGACCTCCTATGAATAAGAGAATAAAGTTGGTTAAAGTTGAGTAGAATTTTGCATAGAGTGATCTTATTGTCTTATCCCATTTGCTTCTGTATAAAATTTCCTTATCTCCCAGAAAATCAAGATACCCATCATTTATTGAGTATTTAATGTTGCAATCCTTGCAGGAGAAGTCTGATGAAATCTCTGATTTAGCAGATAAGACTGGATATGTCAGAATGCCTTTACAGCCCGGACAGCAAAGAAAGTCTAAACTATCGCGTCTCATGGATATCAATAATAAGATTTATACAAGGTACTAAATGTTCTTTACTACCTTCCACTTGTTACTAATATTTTAAAAAGTCATTTTTTTCTTATGTATAATATTATTTTTTATCTTCACTATACGATCCCCTTTATGACTTTTTACAGGATATAATTTTCTCAGAATGAAAGTTCTCATTACCGGTTCTTCTGGATCTCTCGGAAGAATGCTCACCAGGTATCTTATTTCCAGAAGCATTTATGTTGTAGGACTGGACATTAAAAACAGTACAGAACGTTTTGCAGAGGAACGATTCAGATTTCACAGGTGTTGTATTACTGATAAAGAGCGACTTGAATCGATCTTTTCAAAAGAGCAACCGACCAATGTTGTTCATTTTGCCTGCTCCTTTAACAGGATTCGCAACAGGCAGCGCGAATATGAGATCGATGTTGAGGGCTCGCTGAATGTACTTGAGATTTCTAACAATACACTATCAGTCAAACAGTTGATCTATTCAAGTTCAGCAGCTATATATGGGGCACATAATGATAATAAAATATGGTTGAGGGAATCGGATCATCTCAGACCGGGGACATACAGGTATGGGATCAATAAAAAACTGATTGAAAGGATCTATTTCGAAACAGTAGTCAGGCACGACTTCCATATTACCTCTTTACGAATTTGTCAGGTTGTTTGTCCTTCCTACGAAAAACCCGGAAGTTTTGTTTCACTATTGGGAAAACTCCCATTTATTCCAGAGTTTTGTAAGGAGAACAAAGCACAGTTTATTCATAGTGATGATTTTGTCAAACTGGTTGGTCATGTTCTTGATGATACTGAAATTAATGGTGTCTACAATCTTGCTCCTAAAGACTTTGTTGTTATTAAGGAGCTTGTCCCATGGAAGAAATTTATCTGGATCCCTTTATCATTCACAACAGGTCTCTTGTCCATTCTGTGGAATCTGAGAATTCTTAATATTCAACCGGCAGCTCTCGATACCGGTATATATTCAATGTTACTCGATCCATCAAAACTTATATTACGGTATGGATATAATTTTAAATTCTCTTCTGAGGAAGCCTTTAAGAGTACATTGAATATTAAAAAAGTTCCTTTTAAAGTGAAGGATTAGAGGATAAGAATACACTGCGCTTTTTAGTTCATTTTTGAGCTTGTTTTATGGGAAGTGAAATAATGAATTCGGTTCCCTTTCCAACCTCACTTTTGACTTTTATACTCCCCCTGTGTTTTTCGATTATGCCATGACTGATTGATAATCCAAGCCCGGTTCCCTCTCCTATCTTTTTTGTAGTGAAGAATGGCTCGAAGATATTTGCTTGTAAATCCTCAGGAATTCCCTTCCCATTATCTTTAATACTTATATGGACTGATCCTTCTGATTTTGAAGTACATACTGTAATTATTCCTTTCGATTCAATAGCATCAATAGCATTTGATAAAATATTCATAAATACCTGATTCAGCGGACCAGAGTAACATTCAATCTGCGGGATATCTTTATAATTCCTTTGAATTTCAATTCTTTCTTTGTATCTATTCTTGAGAAGTATCAATGTCGAATTCAGGTTTTCGTGAATATCCACCACTTTAACTATATCTTCGTCCATGCGTGAAAATGTGCGCAGTCCTTTAATTATTTCAGTTGTACGATCAGTACCGGTTTTTATACTTTCAATTAATTTATTTGTCTCATCAACAGTTTGTTTGTATTCAATTTTCTCCATCAGGATTTCAATTTCATTAAGCTTCTCTTTTACATTACCAAGAGTAATTGTCTGGTAGATGTTCAGAATCTGACCAATCTCTTCCAGGTTAGTAGCTAATGCATCAACACCGGCACTTATAAAATTCACAGGATTGTTTATCTCATGAGCGATTCCTGCAACAAGTTGACCAAGGGAGGCCATTTTTTCAGATTGTATAAGTTGGAATTGCGACAGTTTCAGATTCTTAAGAGCTAAATTAAGTTCTTCCTTTTGAATATTTAATTGCGCATTTTTCTGTGATATTTCTATTGTACGTCTGGCAACATTTTCTTCCAGTGTCCGGTTGTATTCTTCAAGATTTTTATATAAACGGGCATTTTCAATTGAGATTACTATTTGCCCTGCGAGTATTTTTAGTATTTCTATTCTTTCGGATGTAAAAGTTCCGGGTGCCAGGTTGTTTTCAAGGTAAAGGATACCACTAAGCTTGTTCTGAAAAAGGAGAGGCAAGCATAAAACTGATTTCAGCTTATTTTTTTTTATATAATCATCAGATTTAAAGCTTCCCTGATTTGCTGCGTCATTCAGTACAATCATTTTATTGATTCGCAGAACATAGTTTATAATTGCCAGTGAAAAATTCTTTTTCTCGGTATAGGGTATATGCTGGAGGACAACTATTTCGTCATTTCCGGAAATTGCTTCTCCTTCCACGTATAATCCACCTTCATCTTTTAGCAGGAGAAAACCATTTTGGGCTCCAGCATTCGTAATAGCGATATTCATTAGTTTTTCAAGCAACTTGCTGAGATGAATTTCACCTGAAATAGTCTGCGATGCTTTTAGAACAGTTGCAAGATCAAGTTTTTCAGGATAAAGACGTGACAAATCTGACGATACAGACTCATACTCATGTTCATTTTCTTTCACATTCTCATCCTGTAATGTATAAAGAACTTCAGGGTAAGATGCATTAAGATGCCTGACTTTCGCAATCGCGCCCCATGACGAATACAAATAGCTGGCTTCTTTCATATATGTCCGGGCGATCCGGTCGCAGCCCCTGGATAAAAAATATAATGCAGCCAGTTCATTTGCCAGAGCTTCTTCATGAATATATCCATTTTCCCGGGCTAGTATCACAGCTCTATCATAATTTATCACAGCTTTCATATTTCTGTTAAAGATTTTACATCTCTCAGCCTCAACAAGGTGCCATTTGTGCAGAAAATTTTCAGGAGCATTTTTAGCCCATTTCTTTAATTTTTTCTGGTTGAAGTACACTTTACTCAGGTACAAGAGTCGCTTTGGTATTGATGCACGAGAACAATGAGAAAGGTATATCAGTGAGTTGTAAAAATAAATAAGTGGCAGATATATTATTCCAATCAGAGGTTGGGTGTATTTCTCAGCCTCCAATGCAGTACCCAGAGTTTCCTTTTTATCATTAAAAATGAAACCCAGGAATACTTTCATTGCATAAAGTGCTCCAAGATCAGCTGTATCATTATTTTTTATGAATTGAGGGACCAGTATTATCTCATTATAATTATCACCTGCTATTAATGATGTGTTGTTTGACTTTCCCATAAGATTCTGGGCAGCCTGAATGTTCAGATTTAGAACATTCAATGTAATCTCCTGATTAAGCTTTTTAACCACTTCGACATTTTTCTTCATCTCCTCCTCGGCTACTTCAAGCCTGATTCCACTGTGAAATGTATGAATTCCTATATAAGCGGCACAATAAGAGGCAAATTCATAATCCCCGGTTTCAAGACCTCTCTGAAATGATTCAGTAAACTGCTCGATAGTAGTGATTAATTTATCCCTGAAATGTCTCACGAAGCAATTAAAGATAAAATTAATCTTAGTCTCGTACTCCTTATTGTTATATTTGTTCAATAACTCAATTGAAAATTCTCCCAATTGATACCCCGATTTTATTTTTCCGAAAATTCCCTGAAGGATAACGCCATACATTACATATCCAAATGGAGAAAATGGAGAATTTCCATATCTGACTGACAGATAAACCATTTTCAATGTTATAGTAATAACTTTCAGAATATTAGAATAGTATGCAGAACTTGAAGCATTCATAAGAATACGCATAGCTGCAAGTTTATGAGGATCAGTCATTTCAGGCAACTTACTTAGATCTTCAATTTTTTTTGTTAATAAAATCAGACGCAGTAATAATAAATTAAGCAGAACATTAAATCTGGTAGGTTCCGGAGGTATATTTACACCTAATTGCTTTAGTATTTCAATAGCTGTAAGAAATCCTTCTTTAAGTCGTTCCCTTGCAATAAAAGACTGAATGACAATTTCATTAATTCGTATTCGGTCCAGCAGGGATTTTGCATGAAGTGAAATTTCTCCTGCCAGTTTATCCATCTTTTCAAAATTCCCGGTGAGATAGGAGGCTTCCGCTGTTTCAATGTTCATCTCAAGCATGAGCTGGTATTGATCGCTCCAGCTATAAGGGCCCAGTAACTCCAATCCGGCATTGAAATACTGAAAAGCAATTTCATGGGCCGTTGCGGCTTTTGCCTTCCTTCCCGCAAGCAGGTTTAACTCAGCGAGTTCGTTTTTATCTGATTGATCAACTATCAGTTCGATTCCTGAGTTAAGATGATTCACAATATCAAATATCCTCTCCTCGCGTTCCCCTTTTGCGTATTTATGCAGAAATAATTTCCCAATCTTTAAATGGATGCTTTTAAACTCATCACCCATAAGAGAATATACTGCCTGATGGACACGGTCATGTAAAAACTTATACTGAATTTTATGCTTAAGCTTATCGACAGTATTGTTGTCATTTAAAAAGTTCAGGTAACCGGCCAGTCTGTACTCTTCACCTATGGGTTGAATTAATCCGTTATCGAGAGCTTCATTGATCTCAACTGCAGTTGTAACAGCCGGTTTTTCGTTGATTATTGCCAGGGTATCTAAATCAAACCGGGTCCCTATACAGGAAGCCAACTTTAATATTCTTTTGGTTTTTTCAGTAAGTTTCTGGACTCTGTCTGTCATTAATTCGACCACGTTGCCTGTGATGTCAATATTTTCAATTTTGGCGCTATCCCATTCCCATTCCATGGTTTTAGTGTCAAATTCGATCAGCCCCTGATCAACCAGCGAATTCAAAAACTGGATCAGAAAAAAAGGATTGCCATTTGTTTTTGTTAAACACAATTTACCGAGATTTTCCACATCATTAATGTAGCATCTCAGTGAATCAGAAATCAGCTGATTAATATTCTGTGGTTCAAGGTTACGCAGGCTAATAAAATTTACTGTGGCACCTGCATTGATAATTTTATTAAGGCTTAAAATAAGGGGATGAGACGGGTCAACTTCGTTATCCCTGAAAGCTCCTATAATAAACAAATAGACAGTTCTTGAATCGAGCATTAACCTTTCTATGAGCTTCAGAGTCGGAATGTCTGTCCACTGCAGATCATCCAGAAAAATAGTAAGTGGATGATTTTCACTGGCAAAGGTTCTGATAAAATTCTGGAAATACATGTTAAACCTGTTCTGAGCTTCCAGTGGAGGAAGATCAGGGACAGCCGGTTGTTTACCAATGATTAGTTCCACTTCAGGAATCACATCAATTATAACCTGTCCATTTGGACCTACTGCTTCAAGTATCTTTGTTTTCCACTGGTTAATCTGTGATTCGCTTTCCATCAGGATTTGCCTCAGCAGGTCCTGGAAAGCCTGGATTAAAGACGAGTATGGAATGTTATGCTTAATACGTTCAGACTTGCCGGAAATAAAAAATCCCCTCTTTTCAACTATAGGTATACGTATCTCGTTCACCAGTGCTGATTTGCCGATACCCGCATACCCTTTGACCATCATCATCTCACTAGCCTGTCCTCCGTATAATCTGCTGCATACTCTTTTGAACGCATCCAGCAAGGTGTCAATTTCAGTTTCACGGCCATATAATTTCTGAGGGATTTGAAATCTGGGTGAAAAATCGTTTTCACCTAATTTAAAATCCAATCCTGCAATGGTTTGGTTTCTTTTAAGTTGTTTTAAACATTTATCAAGATCAGATTTCAATCCAAAGTAAGAGAGATAGCGATCCTCTGCTGCTTTGGACATGAGTTTCAATATAATTTTTGAGAGGATATCAAATCCGTTGGATTCTTTAGTGACTATGGCGGATTTTACCAGATGAGGGGGGACAGGGGTTTTTGCTAAATGACAATATACAAGTTCCATAGGATCCCTGGTAGTGAAAGGCAGCTGACCGGTCAGAATTTCATATAAGGTAACTCCAAGGGAATACATATCGGTACGGTAATCGATCATGCGGTTCATTCTTCCTGTTTGTTCAGGTGATATGTAACTTAGTGTCCCTTCAAACTCATTCGGATTTTGTATGGCAGCGATCTCTTTTGAAAGAACAGTCGAAATGCCAAAATCGATGATTTTTACCTGATCAGTTACAGGATTCCATAAAATATTAGAGGGATTAATATTTTTATGAATGATATTAAACTCCTGCAGGTGTTCCAGAATTTCAGTGATCCTGATTGATAGTTCAAGAAATTCTTTCAAGTTTAACTGCCTGTTCTCTAATATTTTTTTAATTGATTCCGCCCCAAAATCCTCCATAATAATGGCACAATTGTTATTGAAGTTCTCAAGACTATAGGCTTTAATAGTGCCTTCAAGATTTAATCCCTTGAGAATCTCATATTCCCTTCTGAATAGAACATTTTTTTCAGGATTGGGATATTCTCCTTTCAGGACTTTGATAACAACAGAGAGCTTGGTTTCTTCCTGAATAGCTCTGAATACATATGAATTATGGCTTTCATAAAGTTTCATTACTATTTGATATCCCGGGAATGAAACCATCAAATTAGTTTTATTTTCTTACTAGTGGCTGATTGATTACAAAATTACTAGATACATTTAACTTAAACAAAAATGTTCTTTTTACCATGGGATTTATTTAAAATCAAACTGAAGATCGTCTCTAAACATCAATAATTTCATTAAGCAATCGACTCAAAGTATATAACAACTGATACTCAGTGAGGGATCTTGTTGATTGATTAACTAAACCTGATATTTTATAGCAAATGTTTCGTAGTTTTGTTTAAATCGACATGATCAGGTAAGCGACTCCAGGTGATTTGGTTGTTTTTAGTTTCGGTAAGTTGACTTGCTATATAAGTAAGTGTTTATTAATTTAGTATCAATAATAATCAAATCATGAACCCCCCATGTTATACTAACACAAACACTAATAAAAATAATTTTATCAACTTGTGGGTTCCCCCGCTTGAGCGGGGCAGGCATCATACCATTAAAATCAAAATTATATTATGATGAAAATAAAAATTGCAGGTCTGGTCAATTATTTGGCAGCGACATTGCTGATGGTAATGGGGATTATCTATTTAACAAAAACCAGCTTTATGCCTTATCATGGCGATGCCGTTTCGCTCGACTGGTATGAAGTAGAAGAGAATACCAGGGTTTTAATTTTGGCACTGATGAGAGGTGTCAGCGGGGGACTTCTATCGGTCTCAGTTACAATCCTGTATCTTCAGTTCAAATTCACCTCTACCAGACTTCGTTGGATCCCGGGATTAATCCTGATTGCCGGAATAATCTTATCAGCGACAGTTTTATATGCTATGCTCATCATCAAATCTTATACACCGGGAAATCCTCCGTTTTCTTTAACTATTTCAGGAACAGTTCTGCTAATAACAGGTTTCTATTTAAACATGAAAGAGATAAAAAAAAGTGATTAACTTAGATGAAAAAACTATTGACATGGGATAAGTATTTAGTTAAAGGTGTTGTTACAGAATTATTAATTATACTTAATATTTTGAGATGTTTATTTAATTGCCTGGTGTGACCTTCATGGAAAGCTGAAAGGAAATTGTTGACCGGATATCTTGTGTCTGAATATTACCTATCCCTGACGGAATAAGTATTGGAAAATTACCATAGCATTTTTGGAAGTTTTTAATAGTCAGTGATTTATGAAGAAACTTAAGATTTGTATAATCGATCTTATCCATAACAGTACTTCTCTGTCTTTGTACCGACGCTCTATGTTTACCAATTATGTCAGCATCATGCCGCAGATTATCGGGGTATGGTGCAGAGAAGAAGGGCATATTGTAAACTATTCGATCTTTACGGGATCACAGAATTTGTATAATCTCTTATCACTTCAGGCGGATCTTGTCTTTATAAGTTCTTTCACATATACAGCTCAGCTTGCCTATGCACTTAGCAATCTTTTTCACTCACATGGAATTGTCACGGTCCTTGGCGGTCCTCATGCAAGATGTTACCCTGAAGATGCATGTCTCTATTTCGATTATGTACTTGGACTGACAAACAAAGAATTGGTAAAGGAGTTATTGAATAATTTTGAATCTAATAAGCAGCAGGGAATATATCTATCCGCTTCTTCTCAACCCTTGTCAATCCCAGGCGTTCGCGAAAGATGGGAATTTATCGAAATGGTGCACCAACAGTTTAGTATTATTAAATCAGTGCCGGTGATCGGAAGTTTTGGTTGTCCCTACAAATGTGATTTTTGTCCGGATTCTGAAACTCCATATCAAATTCTGGATCAGGAGATGGTCAAAGATGATCTTCGGTTTCTGGGTAAAAAGATGAAACATCCAATTGTATCCTGGTACGATCCCAATTTTGGGATTAAATTCAATTCAGTTATGGAAACCTTAGAATCAGTTGTTCCTGCCGGGAAGTTTGATTTTGTTGGCGAATGTAGTCTATCAATTTTAAATGAAGCTAATGTTAAAAGACTGAATAAGATAGGATTCAAGATGATAATGCCTGGAATAGAATCGTGGTTTGACTATGGGGAAAAATCGAAAACAGGTTCTGTTATTGGACTGGAGAAGGTCAGGGAAGTGGCTGAACAGGTGAATATGATACAGAGTTATATTCCGCATGTACAAACAAATTTTTTGATTGGTCTTGACACTGATTCCGGGGAAGATCCATTTGTGCTAACCAAACGTTTTATTGACCTTTCTCCTGCAGCATATCCTTCTTATGCGTTATTATCAGTATACGGGCGAGGTGTTAAAAATAATATAAAGTATGAGATTGAAGACAGGATTATCCCTTTTCCCTTTCATATGATGAGGTCAGTGCTTATCCTTAACATTATTCCGAAGCATTATACATGGGAAGAAATATATGTTCACTTTATTGATTTATTGAAATACAGCTTTTCCGGAAAAGCTATGTACCGGCGCTTCAATGCCAATCATATGGCAGCTTCAAAATGGATTACACTTCTTCTGTCGTTAACGATAGGAGGTTTGGAAAAAATAAGATTACTATCAGGCATGTTAAATGATCTTCGCAGGGAACCGGATTTTCGAACTTTTGTAAGCAAACAGACAAATCGTGTACCAGGATTCATGATAGAGAATGTTAAAAAAGATCTTGGCCCATTCTGGCATTGGCTTCCAAACAAGAGTTTATCGTATTATCCAAATGTTATTTCGAATAAATAATATTCAGCTGGTTATTAAAAGCTCCGGAGCACCCATACAACTCATCCTTTGGATTAGTGAGGTTTTGGGAAGTTCCAAAAAAGTGTGAGTGTGAGTGCGGGAGTGAGGAAAACATCACGAGTCAGTTCGCTCTCGCTCTTTTTTCAGTACCCCGAACGGACAAAAGCTGCAACCAGCTTAAAGACTTTTTGATCTTACAAGAAAATAAGTCTTAAAACTCATAAATTTATAAACAAGCACTTAACTTGCCTGGAATTTAGGCCAGGGTGAATGTCTGACAGACACCGCTTTAGGACTGTCCTAAAATCTGAAGGATCTAAAACATCCAAAATCTCTGTTTAAGTTGAGGTGTAAAACTGGGAAGCAGGCATCCATAATTTATCCTTAGTATTTTTAATTTGAATAAGGTATAATTACAAATGTGGGAATAATGCATAACTTTAACTTCGTCTTATTATAAATCATATAATACCTGAAATCTTCAAGGAGGAACTAACCTATGAAAAAACAAAACAAACGTATGGTATCCAGACGAAAATTTTTGGGTACTGCTGCATCACTTGCAGCCTTCACTCTTGTCCCTAAGAATGTTTTAGGGAAGCAATTCAGCGCTGTTGCTCCGAGTGATAAAATCAGAATGGCACATATCGGATGCGGCATGCAGGGATTCGCTGAACTTGGTCCACTTATGAATTGTCCCGACCTTCAAATAGTGGCAGTCTGTGACCCTGAAACAGACGGAAGAAATTATTTGAACTTTGGAAACGGAACAACCGTACCGACAGGAACATTGAATACTATCAGGAACTACCTTAATAATCCCAAATGGAGGGAAGGTATTAAATATGTTCCGGGTGGCCGCATGGTGATGAAAGAGGTTATTGAAACCTTCTATGCAAACCAGAGGGCCGTTGATAAGTTCAAGTCAGTTAACGGTTACAACGACTTCAGGGAATTGCTCGAAAAAGAGCAAATTGATGCGGTAAAGATCATGACACCCGATCACCTTCATGCAACAATTGCCATTGCAGCCATGAAAAAAGGCAAACATATTATTGTTCATAAGCCTCTGGCAAACAGGTTGTACGAATCTGACCTGGTTATCAGAACTGCAAAGGAAAAAGGAGTAGCGACCTACTTCATGCCCTATAACAATTACCAGTCCAGTGAGGAAATTAAGAAAATGGTAGCCGACGGGGCTATTGGTACTTTAAAGGAAGTTCACGAATGGTCAGCCAGACCGATGTGGACACAAAATACTGAAATGCCGACAAATTTGCCACCTGTGCCTGCTGGTTTTGACTGGCAAATGTGGCTGGGTCCGGTTCCCGACCGTTCATATAGTCCTGACTATACACACACACTATTCAGAGGATGGTATGATTTTGGGGGAGGATCATTTGCTGATATGGGTCATTACACTATGTGGACGGTCTGTGATGCCTGGGACCTTGATGTTCCGGCATGGGCGGAGGGATTTGGCAGCAAAGCATGCAGGACTTTAAATTTCGCAACAGGTGCTATTGCAAATAACTTTTCATTCCCTCTTGCAGAATCCATACGAGTTCATTATAATGCAAAAGGATCCAGAGGGCCAGTTGATGTATATTGGCATGATGGAGGAATGAGACCCCCTGCAATTCCGGAGTTGGAGGAAGATAAGAAACTGATGGCCAATACGGGAATCTTATATATCGGCGACAAAGGTAAGATCCTCGACGGCAGGCTATTACCGGAAAGCAAAATGAAAGCCTATTTGGGAGAAAAATATACTCCTCCCGTTGAACGTCAAAGGGGAATGTCCCAAAGTAGACCATCTGGTGGTCAGACGGCCACTTCAGGTCCGAGAATTGCACCACTACCTCCAAAATTTGAGGAATGGATTTCAGCATGCAGGGGCGGATCCAAAAATACACCGGCGAACTTTGTATCAGCAGAAGCCCTTTCAACAATGATAAATCTGGGTATTGTAGCCGTTCGTGCTGGCACCAGAATCGAGTTTGACAGAACTACTAGGCAAATAACAAATAACCCTGAAGCAAATAAGTTACTTACTCGGGAATATAGAAAAGGCTGGGAGCTGTAATTCTTATAAAGTTTACAACTTTAATACAAAACCCTCATATTAAGTTATATATGAGGGTTTATTTGTACTCCGAACGGACGAAAGTTGCAACATTTTCCTTTTAATGGTTCCCCAAACAGTATCAGTTATTCGGAGTTTACCTTTACATCCTTGAACATAAATGGATTATCGCTGATTCTCAAAGTCTTGCCGCTGGCAATAGTCACGTTCCTGAGAATAACTTCCCTGGTTCTTACGTAGGGGTACATCTCCTGGTAGGAATCATCGGTCATAAGTGGATTGAAATTTGCAAATATAGAGGGACCCTGGTAGTCCGATGCAAGTTTGGAATCGTCGATATGAAGGTTTTCGATGGTGATCTTTTCAGGCATATAACAGGTGTACCCAAAATAATGCTGTCCGGAATAGGATCCGCCGATAAGACTGGTACTGGTAGTTCTGCCGCCTGCGGGAACGAAAACACATTTGCGGATGAGGAGTTCTCCCTGCCACGTACTTCCGTAGTCGGAGCGCAGATTGATAAGGTTCCTTCCATAG
>Ga0105106_10001761_pt1 | contig 15464 bp, 14 predicted proteins | sample PPLLaktember2015_5_FD_79109 | JGI IMG/M metagenome (GOLD analysis project Ga0105106, IMG submission 79109) | Freshwater sediment microbial communities from Prairie Pothole Lake near Jamestown, North Dakota, USA - PPLs Lake P8 Core (1) Depth... | ecosystem: Environmental > Aquatic > Freshwater >...
CATCGCGGTGCGGGGAGGCTACGGCAGCGTCCACTTGCTCCCGTTCCTCGAAAAAGAAAATCTGCGCCAGACGCCGAAGGCCTTCATCGGATACAGCGATCTCACGACGGTTCTCACGTATCTGACGACGCGTTGCGGCATCGTGTCGTTTCATGGCCCGATGCTCGACCGCCGCCTGGGACGCGGCATCGATGCCTACGATCGTGACTCGTTCGTCCGGGCGCTCACTGTGGCCGAACCGCTCGGAGAGTTCCGCCCTGCCACGCTCGAAACGTTCCGTACGGGCGAAGCCGCGGGTCCGCTGATGGGCGGCACGCTTGCGCAAATAGTCGCTTCGCTGGGCACTCCGTATGCGTTCAATCCTCCGAAGGGTCATGTTCTGTTTCTCGAAGATGTAGGCGAGCGGCCGTACCGGCTCGATCGCATGCTGACGCAGTTGCGGCTCGCGGGTGTACTGGACGCTGCGTCGGCGCTGGTGCTGGGCGAATTCAAGGACTGCGACGAGCCACGCGGCGAACCGTCGGCGAAGAAAGTGCTGTCGGATTTGTTGCAGGACTTCAATGGGCCTGTCATCTACGGGTTCCCGTCGGGACACACCACGGGCGCGCTGGTGACGCTTCCGTTCGGCGTGCGCGCGCGGGTGATTGCCGACGGCCGACCGCGTTTAATCATCGAAGAGGCTGGCGTCGAGTGACGATTCATTTCATCGGGATCTGCGGAACGGCGATGGCTACACTGGCCGCGCTCTTGAAGCGTAAAGGGCACGACGTTCAGGGTTCCGACCAGAACGTGTATCCGCCGATGAGCACGTTTCTCGAGTCTGAGCGGATTCGAGCGCTCTCAGGCTACAGTGCCGACCATATCACCAGCACGATCGACCTCGTCGTTGTCGGGAATGCCATTTCGCGCGGCAACATCGAGCTCGAGACGGTGCTCGACCGGAAGATGCGCTATTGCTCGCTGCCCGAGGCGGTGCGCGAACACTTCCTCTGGAACGCGCGTTCGATTGTCATTGCAGGGACGCACGGAAAGACCACAACCACGTCGCTTGCCGGCTGGCTGCTCGTCCATGCCGGCCTCGATCCGAGCATTCTCGTCGGGGGCATCGCCCGCAATCTTGGTGAGGGCGGCTCGAGCTATCGTCTGGGCAAGGGACGCGAGTTCGTCATCGAAGGGGACGAGTACGACAGCGCGTTCTTCGACAAGACCGCGAAATTCCTCAAGTACCTTCCCGACATCGCCGTCATCAACAACGTCGAGTTCGATCATGCTGACATCTATGCCGATCTCGACGCCGTGCGCCTGGCGTTTCGCAGGCTCGTGAATCTCGTGCCGCGTTCGGGGCTGCTGCTGCTCGGCGCCGATTCGCCAGACGCGGCGGCGTTCAAGAGTGTGGCAGTCAGCCCGGTCGAGACGTTCGGGCTCGCCGAATCGGCAGACTGGCGTGCGACGGACCTGACGGTCTCGGCCGAGGGGCAGTCGTTCGACGTGTGGCACGCCGGCACGCTGTTTTCCAAGATGCAGATCCCCCTGTTCGGCGTGCACAACGTCCGGAATGCGCTCGCTGCAATTGCGGTGGCACACGCGGTGTCGATTCCCGCGGCACAGATAGCCGAAGGGCTGCGGCGGTTTGAGGGTGTAAAACGGCGGCTCGAAGTCTACGGCGAAGCCGGCGGCGTCACCGTGTATGACGACTTCGCGCACCATCCGACGGCCATCGCCGAAACGCTCGCGGGCTTGCGGGCGGCAAACCCCAAGCGGCGCATCTGGGCGGTGTTCGAGCCGCGATCGGCTTCGTCGAGCCGGCGGGTGTTTCAGCAGGATTTTGCGCGCGCGTTCGGACCTGCCGACGAGGTCATCATCGCGCCGGTGTTTCGCACGAACCTTGCGGAAGGCGAGCGGTTGTCGGCCGAGCAGCTGGTGTCGGACCTCAAGAACGTCGGTCAGCGGGCCCGTGCGGCGGCGTCGATTGACGAAATCGTGACTACGCTCGTCAGGGAACGGAAAGAAGGCGACCTCATCGTCTTCATGTCGAATGGCGGGTTCGGCGGCATCCATCAGAAAACTTTGCAGGCGCTCGGCGCATGACGCCAGGCCAGGTTGTGGCGTTGGGTGATTCGTGTCTCGCCATTCGGTTCGAGGCGACGATCGACCCGGCAGTGAATGCCCGATGTGTGGCGCTGGCATGGTCGCTCGAGCATCTCGCGATGCGCGGCGTTCGCGATGTGGTGCCGACCTATAGTGCGGTGACGATTCACTTCGACCCGCGCGTCACAGACTGCGAGGCGCTTCGGACGAAGGTGGACGCACTCGCCTCGGTGCCTGTGGCGGCGTCGGCGATCGACACGCGGCTCATCGAGGTGCCTGTCCGCTACGGCGGGGAATGCGGGCCCGACCTTGCGGCTGTGGCGGCTTTCGGCCGGTGCACCGAGGCCGAGGTGGTCGGGTTGCATACGGCGGCGCCGTATCGCGTGTTCATGCTCGGCTTTCTGCCGGGTTTCGCCTACATGGGCCCGGTCGATGCGCGTATTGCCATGCCGCGCCTTGAGACGCCGCGCCTCAAGGTTGCTGCGGGATCTGTCGGGATCGCAGGGGCACAGACGGGAATCTATCCCTGTGAAACGCCGGGAGGCTGGCGGATCATCGGCCGGACGGCTCTCAGTCTCTTTGACGCGACTCGTTCCGAGCCGTTCCTGTTGAGGGCCGGCGACCGGGTCAAGTTCGTGGCGGTGTGACCGATGGCGGCGCTGTCGATCGTTCGTCCCGGCATGTTGACGACGGTGCAGGATCGCGGCCGGTGGGGATATCAGTCGAGCGGAGTGCCTGTCAGCGGTGCGCTCGACTGGTTTTCGCATCGGCTGGCGAACCGTTTGCTTGGTAATGATGCCGGCGCCGCTACGCTCGAAGTGACGCTCATGGGACCGCAGCTTCGATTCGAGCGTGAGAGCGCGTTCGCGGTCGCCGGAGCCGAATTTCGGTTGACGCTGGATGACACATCCGTGCAGATGAACGAAAGGGTCGAGGCGCGAGCGGGCTCGCTGCTGAAGTTTGGCGAGCGCCTGCATGGCGCCCGCGCGTACATCGCGGTTGACGGCGGCATCGACGTGCCCGAGGTCCTCGGCAGCCGCTCGACGCACGTCCTGACCGGGATGGGCGGATATCAGGGTAGAGCCCTTCGCACAGGAGACGTCATCGAGCTGGGCGAAAAGCGGTCGGGAGGTTTTTTCACCCACGCCCGGGAAATAACTTCCCGACCCCTTTTCTTGCCGCACGGCACGTTGCGCATCATTGCAGTGGACCAGCGGCTGACGGAATATCTCACCGTTGGGCGCTTTCAGATTTCGCCACGGTCCGACCGGATGGGCTATCGGCTGGAAGGCACGGCGAGCCCGGCAGCTGCGACCGGGGAGCTCATTTCTACCGCTGTCCCGACGGGTGCGATTCAGGTGCCGCCCAGTGGCGAGCCGATCCTGCTCATGAACGATCACGCCACGACCGGCGGCTACGCGATCGCGGCAGTCGTCATTACGGCCGATCTTCCACTTGCAGGCCAGCTCGCGCCCGGCGACCGGGTCGAGTTCGAGGCCTGCTCGCTCGAAACAGCAGGCGAAGCACTGCAACAAATGGAGGTCGTGCTTGGCGCTTCATGAGGCGTTCCAGCCGAGCATGTTGTCGCGATTTGGTGCTGAGCGGCTTCAGCGAGAGGCGCCGCTGGCGCCCTTTACAACCTTCAAGGTTGGCGGCCCAGCCGAATGGCTGCTCGAAGCCAGAACATCGGACGAAATCGTCGATGCGCTGCACATCGCGCATGCACATGGCGTTCGCGTGACACTGCTCGGGGGTGGGTCCAACGTCCTGGTGAGCGACCGTGGCGTGCGGGGATTGGTCATCCGCCCTCGGGGCGGGCACATCGAGCAGATTGACGCGGGGCACGTACGTGCAGATGCCGCGACGACGATTAATGGGCTCGTTCGCTGGACCGTGCAGCGCGGCATCGCGGGGCTCGAGGCGTGGGCGGGCACGCCGGGGACCGTCGGCGGCGCGATCTTCGGCAATGCGCATTTTGGTGGGCGCCTCATCGGCGATCTCGTTGAGTCCGTCCGGGTGGCCTGCGCCGACGGATCGGTCCGCGATGTTCCGCGCGCCGACATGGAATTCGGCTACGATCGAAGTCGCTTGCAGAAGACCCACGAAGTGCTGCTGTCGGCCGTCTTCCGCGTCTCGTCGGGCGACCCTGCGGCGCTTCGCGATGTCGCACGTCAGTCGCTCGCCTACCGGAAGAAGACGCAACCGCTCGATACGCCGAGCGCCGGGTGCATTTTTCAGAATCCCGATCGCGCCGACGTGCCTTCTGACATCCCGGCTTCGGCTGGTGCGCTCGTCGATCGCGCAGGGTTGAAAGGCGCTTCGCGCGGAGACGCGCTCGTCTCGCCGACGCACGGAAACTTCATCGTCAACGTGGGACGCGCAACGGCGGCCGATATTCGCGGACTGATCGACTTGTGCCGCTCGCGCGTGAGCGAGCGGTTTGGCGTGACGTTGCAGGAAGAAATCGTCTACCTGGGAGAGTTCTGATGTCGAGTCTGGTGATTGAAGGCGGCCGCCCGATCTCGGGACGGATCGAGGTCGAGGGCAACAAGAACGCCGCGCTTCCGCTGCTGGCGGCGTGTCTGCTGACCACCGAGGAGTGCGTCCTGACGAACATGCCCCGCATCGGCGACGTCGAGGTCATGGCGACACTGCTGACCGAAATCGGCGCCGAAGTGCATGGCCTTGGCACGACCACCGTACGCGTTCGCTGCCGTAACATTCGGACGTCCGAGCCGGCGAGCGATCTCGTGGGGAAACTGCGCGGCTCGGTGCTGCTGCTGGGGCCGCTGCTAGCCCGGACGGGACGCGCGATTCTCGCCACGCCCGGCGGGGATTTTCCCGCGCGGCGCACCATCGGCACGCACATCGACGCGCTCGTGAATCTGGGCGCGACGGTGCTGCCATCGACCGGCCATGCGCTGGAGGCCCCGGACGGGCTTCACCCCGCTTCGATGTATCTGGAAGAAGCGTCCGTTACCGGCACCGAGACAGCGCTGCTGGCGGCTGCCACGGTCGAAGGCATCACCGAAATCCGCCACGCGGCCACCGAACCGCACGTCGTCGAGGTGTGCGAGTTTCTCAAGAGCATGGGCGTCGGCGTAACGGGCGTGGGATCGTCGACGATTCGCGTCGAGGGTACGAGCCGGCCGCGCGGCGCAACTCACGCGCTCAACGGCGACTACATCGAAGCAGGCAGCTGGGCAGTTGTTGCAGCCGTAACAGGCGGCGAAATCGAGGTGCGCGGCGCGCGAGCGGAAGATGTGGAAGGGATCGCGTTCGTGCTGAAGAAGATGAAAGTCGAGTGCTCGTTCGAAGACGGCCTGTTGACGATTCAGCGATCGAAGCCGGTCGCAGCGGGGAAGATCACAACCGGCCTGTGGCCCAGCTTTCCGAGCGATTTCGTCAGCCTCGTAACCGTGCTCGCCACGCAAGCCGAGGGACGGACGTTAATCCACGACTGGATGTACGAACTGCGCCTGTTTGCCCTGGAACAGCTCAGCGGCATGCGCGCCGATCTCTTTCTGTGCGATCCGCACCGGATTATCGTGACCGGTCCGAGCAAATTACGAGGCCGCAAGCTCGACAGCCGCGACCTGCGCTCGGGCATGGCGCTGATTGCAGCGGGACTCGCTGCGGAAGGGCAGAGCCGCCTCAGTCCGGTCGAGACGGTCGAGCGTGGGTACGGCCGGCTGGTGGAACGGCTCAAGATGCTGGGCGCGCGGGTTGAGCAGGTCGAGCAAAGAGTGCCGCAACCTCAGGTTTGACGACCTTCCCCATGGCGTTTCTCGGCAACTGAGAAACGCACGCGAGATCTCGCGGAATCTTGTACGGGGCCAGGCGAGTGCTGGCCCATTCTTTCAACTCTTCCAGCTTCAGCCCTACATCCGGACGCAGCTCGGCGGCGCAGCAGACGCGCTGCCCCCATTCTTCATCCTCGACACCAACCACCACGCATTCGGCAATGGCCGGATGCGTGCGCAGCACTTCCTCGATTTCGAGGGCGGAGATTTTGTGCCCGCCGATCTTGAGAATGTCGACGCTCGAGCGCCCGAGCAGCCGGTACGCACCGTCTTCGACGACGGCGGCGTCCCCGGTGCGAAACCAGCCGTCCACGAAAGCCTCGCGTGTGCTGTCGGGCTGCCGCCAGTATTCGGCGAACACACCGGGGCCCTTGAGCTGCAGCTCGCCGTCAACCAGCCGGGCAGACACACCCGGCAGCGGCTGGCCGACATAGCCGGGACGCCGCTCACCGTGCAGCGGATTGGCGAGGGCCATGCCGACCTCAGTCATGCCGTAACGCTCGAGGAGCACATGGCCGCTGATTTCCCTCCAGCGATCGAGCATCGTACGGGGTAGTGCGGCCGAGCCGCTCATCATCAGGCGCAGGGATCGGCACCCGCGCGAGCGCGATTGCTGCGCACCCGCATCTGCGGTTTCCCACGAACGGATCAGGCGGTGATAGATCGTCGGCACTGCGCTGAAAACGGTGAGCTCGTTCGAGGCAAGCCTGTCCCAGGTCGCTTCGCAGTCGAACTTCGGCAGCATCTCCAGCACCGCGCCGCTCCACAGGGCGCAACAGACGATGTTGAGAATACCGTGCACATGGTGAAGGGGAAGGACAAGCACCGTGCGATCGGCTGCCGTCCACGCCCACGCTTCGATCAACGATTCGATCTGGGCGGTGAGGTTGGCATGCGTCGTGACCACGCCTTTGGGCCGCCCGGTCGTGCCGCTCGTATAGACGATGAGCGCACGACGATTCAACAGGTGCGATGGGTGCAATAGGTGCAATAGGTGCGATGGGTGTGAGGGGTGCAAAGGTTTCGTGGGCTCGGGAGTGAGGTTCGAGAAGGTATAGAACCTCGCGCTGGCAGCTTGCGCGAGTGGCTCGAGCGAGGGCGCATGAGCGGCGTCGGCGATTAGAATCGACGCGTCCGAATCGCGAATCAGATACTCGAGCTCGGCCGGCGGGTGCGACATCGGCAGAGGCACGGCGATGCCGCCCGCACGCCAGACGCCCCACTGGACCGCAACGTACTCGAACCCGGGCGTGACGAGAAACGCCACGCGGGCTTCGTTCAAATCCTCACGGTCGTCGAGCAGATGCGCCGCAATACCGGCCGATGCGCTGCAGAGCTCCTCGTAGGTGTGGCGCCCTTTGCTGTCGATGATGGCCGTGCCGCTTCCGTACGCACTTGCGCGCGCCACCAGCGGTGGCAGAACTGGAAGCATGCTTACTGAGGGGGGGGCGGAGTTTGACCCGGGTTCGGCGGCGCCTGAGGCACTGGCGGCGCCGGCGGAAGCACGGGCCGCGCAGGCTGCGGCTGATTGCCCGGCGCCGCATCGGGCAGGCTGGCGGGCGCCTCTGCCGGTGGTGGCGCCTGCTGGTCGCCGGGCAGCGGCAGGTCGATGCCACCAGCCGGCGCACCGGGAGGTGTCGCCGCCCCGTCCGATCCCGAATCGCGCCCCATCTGGAAAGCGCGTAAATCGTCTTCCGTCAGCTCGAGCACGCGGACGATGCGCGGCGTGAGCATGAGGATGACGTCTGTCTGGTTTCGCTCGTTGGTGGAATGTCCGAAGAGCCGGCCAACCGCCGGGATATCCGACAGCCCTGGGATGCCGTCGCGCATTTTGCGCTCGTCGTCGCGAATCAGCCCGGCGAGCATGTTCGTTTCGCCGTCCCGCAGGCGAATCGTCGTCTTGATGAGGCGATTGCCGAAGGTCGGCAGGCCGCCAAACCCTTCGCCCGAGATGCTCGTCACCGAAATCGCCAGCGCGAGCGTGACGTCGTTATTGAGATGCGTGCGGGGCGTGATGTCGATATTGACGCCGATGTTTTCGTAGTTGAACGAGGTGATCGGTTGCTGGTTTACGCCGCCGGTGGCGATGGGAGAGAAGGTCGTCACGGGCACCGGTACGCGCTCGCCGAACTGGGCCTGCGCGGCAATGCCGACCTGCGAGCGCAGTTGCGGATTAGCCAGCACGCGCGTGGTGCGATCCTGTTTCAGCAGCCGGTAATACAGCCCCGGCACGTTCGTCATGAGAATCTGCGAGCCGGTGAGGTTTCGCAGGTCGTTGAGCGTAAGGCCGCTCTTGTTGACGTCGGCAACGCCGTTGATGCCGGCGGAGTTCGGCGATGCGAATTGCAGTCCGTAGTCGGTGAGCCGCGACCGATTCACCTCGAGCAGCTCGACGTCGGTCATCACCTCGGGACGGGCCTTGTCGATCATGCTGATCAGGCGGCCCGCGGCGTTGACGCGCGCAGCCGTGTCGGTAATCGTAATCGCATTGGTGCCCGCGATCGCGCCGATGCGGCGCGCATCGATCACAATCCGAAGGAGATCCATCGTCTCTTTCACGTCGGCATTGCTGAGGTAGAACGTGCGGACGAGCTCTTCTTCGTACTCCCGGCGCTTCGCCGGCGTGTCGGGAATGACCGTAATGGTACGCGGCGCGGTCACGCGATAGAAGGTTTGCGTGCTGCCGGTGATCGACTGCAGCGCCTGATCGAACGTCTGGTTGCGAATCTCGATACTGATCGGCTGAGGACGAAAGGCGGGATCGAAGACGACGTTCACCTTCGCCATCTGCGCGAGAGCACGAATCACGATATCGCTGCCGGCGCTTCGGAAGTTGAGCTCGTCGGGCAACGGATCGGCGGGCACGGTCAGTCCGGGCAGCGGCTCGTTGCGCATGCGCTCGACGAGAGCTTCGAGCTCGGTCTTGCCGTCGCGATTCACGGGTATCTTTGCGCGCAGCAGACTCTGCGTTGCGACGAGCTCGTCCCGGACGACAGCGTTGTCGGGGTTCAGCTCTGCGGCGAGCTGGTATTCCGCGACGGCGTCATCGAGGCGACCGGCGCCCCTGAAACGGCGGGCGCGTGTAAAGTGGTCCTGCGACGCGCGCAATTTGGCGCGCTGCAACCCGGTGCGCGCGTTTGCATTGTCAGGATCGCGCTGAAGCGCCCGGGTATATTCGACGACGGCCAGATCGTAGTCCTGGCGCTCTTCGGCGCGCCGCGCGTCTCGAAGGGCGGCGGCCGTGACGCATCCGGAAAGTGTCGCGACGATCGAGACAAGGGCAATCCAGCGTTTCGCTGCCAGTCGCGCGAACACGCTAGCGGCCTCCTCCGTCGGTGACGACATCGACATTACGCGGCATCTGAAATACGAACTGGTTATCGGACACGCCGATATTCTCCTTGAGATTCGTGAAGGTGAACACCGACCGTCCACCTTGCGCATCGACGGTGATGAGCATCTGCAGATTCAGCGTTCGGGGCTCGACGACGAGCGTCAGCGACTCGTACTCGGGTTCGCGCCGTTTCGGCGTCAGCTTCAAGGCAAGCGACCCGGACGGCGCGTCGGCCACCTTGTCGAAGGCCACGTTGAAGTCGCGCGTAAGGTTGCCTTTGCCCGTCAGGAACAGCGCCGGCGACGATGCCTGTTCGTCGCGCGGCATCGTGCCGACGACAACCTGTTTGTCCTGCGGAATATAGGAATAGATCTTCCGCCCGTCCGAGACGAACAGCTTCCTTTCCGGAGCAGTGTACTCCCAGCGCATCTTCCCGGGCTTCTTTACGAGCAGCTTGCCGCGTTCGGTCGCCTGCTGCTTGAGAACGCCGCCGCGATAGGCATGCACGAAGTCGGCAGAGAAGTCGGCGACACGATCGTACTTCTGCTGCAGATCGCGGGCAACGGCATCGGCCGACGGCGCGGAGGTCGACTGGGCCGAGATCGAGACGGACAGTAGCAGGGCGGCGCCGGCGACAAAAGAACGAAGCCTCACAGTAAGTCAAAGATAGCACGGCCTTTAGGGATTAGCGATGGGGGATTGGGACTGGAGGCGGAGCTTTGGAATGGGCGCATAGAGGCCGGAGTCGTAGAGGGTTTCGCCGCCCTGGCCCAGCGCTCGAAAGCTGATGCCTCGCTCGATCGTCAGCTCGTGCCGGCCGTTCACGACGACATGACCGAAGCCGGCACGGCGGATGGTGTCGGTGGGCAGCCACGATTCCATGCGCACGTCGATGTCGAACGGTTCGAGCCTGGTCCGTATGCGATATGGTCGATCGGCAGATTCAACGAGTTCGGGGCGATCCCCGACGCGGCCGACTATGACGTTGTACTGACGCAGGTGAGGTATGGTGATGCCGGCTGTGAGGAATTGCCATGCGCGGCCAAGTTCAAAGGTGTTCAACGGATATTCGCGGTCGGGTCGCAGAATGCTCAAGACGTACGGAGTGCCAGGACGAACGGCTGCCAGTGTGGCGCTGAAGGGCAGGATCTCTGGCGTCCGATCGGGCAGCCATTGTGAGGTTGGTGGAACGCGTACTTTGTCATAGACGCGCGGTGTGACGATGACATCACGCTGAGCCTGTAAATTAGCCATTACGAACTCGTTGAATCGTTCGCGCGCGCCCTTCCATTGCATCCACTCGAACTCGTCTGTCGTGAACCACGCCACGCCCGGTCTGTGCTCGCGCATGAAGTACTCGAATGCGTTCTGCACCTGCCAGTTGCTGTCGACGCCGAAAACGGTAACGCGTGGTGCGGTCGTGAAATCGCCAAGCAGCGTCACCGCCCGGTTGTCCCAACTACGATCGACAGCAGGGAAGGTGTCGTAGCCGCGCCATGCGGGGTATGCCAACAGCAGAATTCCTGCGGCACTCGCCACGATGCGCGTCGACACGCGCGAGAACACCGCGATAAGTGCCGCCACGCCGGCTCCCGCCGCCAACGCGACGGCATAGTGTGACGGGAGGAAGAAGATGTAGGCGTCGCCCACGTTGTAGGTCCACGCAAACGCGAGGTTTGCCGCATAGAAGACGAGCAGCAGCACGCCGCGCGCGGGCCAGCGCACCGTGACATACCCGAGCCCGAGAACGGCAAGCACGACTCCAGGCACGCCGAACTGCTGACGCAGATCGAACCAGTACATCGCCGGCCTGGTCTGTAAACCCGTTTCGGAAACATTCATCACCAGCGTTTCGCGCCAGTCGGCCTTGGTGACATCAAACCAGAACTTGGCGAAGGCATCGACCAGCGATGCGGGCGGCTCCGGCTCGGCCCAGAGGCCGCGAAAATTCCACGCGTATTGAAGGGTGCCCAGGGCAGCGACGGCAAGGGCGAGCCCGATCATTCCGGGCCGCAGGGGATCGGTTGCGCCCGGGCGGCGGTTGATCAACAGAAACAGCGCGAACGCCGGGAGCAGTAGAACCATGCTCAGGTGATTGCCGAAGCCAAGCGCATACACCGCGTAAAACAGCGCCAGCCGGCCGACCGTCTGCCGCTCGGCCCATCCCAGCAGTGCGGCAAGGGCCGCCCCGACGATGAGCAGGTGCAGCGTGTAGACCTCGGCGGTAATCGCCTGCGTCCAGAACGTGTAAGAGAAGGCGAGGAACATCCCGGCCGCAATGCCGGCAACCCGCGATTCGGTGAGCCTTGCCGTGACCCACGCCGCAGCGCCGACAGCAAGGGCGCCGTAAACTGCTGAAGCAAGGTTGAGCGCACGGGCCGGTTCGCCCGGATACAGCCAGACAAAGAGATTCCCGAGGCCGTAGTAAAGAGGATAGGCCCGCCGCGGTGTCAGTGTGAGCGTGCCGACACCGGTCTGAAACGAGGCACTGTCGCCCAGGTCGAGGCCGGGGAGGAGCGTCGCGTAGTAACACGCGAACGCGACGAAACCCAGAGACGCGGCGACTAGCCCTTGGCCAGAGATCCAGGTTCGGGCGGGGCCGAGCGTGGCGCTTCCTTCGTCTCGATCGGAAAGTTGGCGGCGAGCCATTCTGGGACCCCGCCTTTGAGGACGCTAATCCTGATTCCCTTACGCAGCAGCTCGGCCGCCACGCGAGTGCTTACGAGCTCGTTCGGATCGGAATCGTACGCGACGATGTCGCCTCCGCTCGGGATGGCAACCGAATCGATGGCGTACGGAGGTACCCGGATTGCCCCGGGCAACTTCACCGTGCTGTGCTCGTAGGCGTATTTGAGGCGAACGTCCAGGATAGTGGGCTTGTCCCCGCGATCCAGGCGTTCTTTGAGCTGTTCCTTGCTGATGCGTTCGACAGGCACGCGCTATTCTCGCTGTGCGTCCAACCGCACGTCAAGTTGGGGGTGTGGCGGCAGGGCCGTTCGTCCGAAATATTAAGAGACAATAGACCCATGGCGCGAGAAGTGAAAATCGGAAAGCGCAGATTCTGGATTGTGTCCGAGCCCACCGGGACAGGGTGGACGGCTCAGGTGCTGGAGGTTGTCGACGACCTGGGCGGCACTCAGGAAGTGGGCATCGAAACGACCGGCGAGACCAGAAGCGTGGCCGACGACCGGGCCGTCGGCCAACTGCAACACCGGCTCAGGGATCAATCCTTCTGAGCTATGCCGCGCATCAGAGCCACTTGGCCTGCTTGAACTTGATGTAGAGCAGCGCGCAGATGCCGACGATCCCCCCCAGAACGAGCGGGTAACCAAGTCGCCATCGCAGCTCGGGCATGTAGTCGAAGTTCATGCCGTAAATGCCCGCGATGGCTGTCGGAACGGCGAAGATCGCCGCCCATGCGGCAAGACGCCGCGTGTCTTCGTTCTGCGAGACCGACACGAGCGAGAGATGCGCTTCGAGCGCCGTGCCCAGCAGGTCTCGCACGCTGTCGATCATGTCGTTGATGCGGAGCGTGTGATCGTAGACGTCGCGAAAGTAGGGGCGGGTCTGCGAGGGGACCATGTCTTCGTCTTCGAACCGGATGAGCCGGGCCGACAGCTCGATGACCGGCGTGACGACCCGTTTCAGGGCCATCAGGTCGCGCTTCAGCTTGTAGATCTGCGTCGTCGTGCGTCTGCTGAACGACTGGGTAAAGACCCGCTGCTCGAGCAACTCGAGCTCTTCGCCCAGCGCATCGACGATAGGGAAGTACTGGTCGACGATGAAGTCCATGACGACGTACAACACAAAAGCAGGCCCTTGCTTGAGGAGTTCCGGCGTTGACTCAGCACGGGTGCGGAGAGAGGTAAAAGAGGTCGCATAGCCGTGGCGCACGGTGACGATGAAATTTCGGCCGAGAAACATGTGCACCTCGCCGTATCTCACGTCGCACGGCTTGCCAGGCCTCGGATCTTCGAGCTGCGCTGTGCGGAGGACGACAAACAGGGAGTTGTCGTAGCGCTCCACTTTGGGGCGCTGATGGGCCGACAGCGCGTCCTCGATTGCAAGATCGTGAAGCCCGAATTCCACCTGGATCTTGCGGAGCAGCGGCTCGTTCGGCTCGTAAAGCCCTATCCACACGAAGGTGTCCGGCTTGCCGAGCACGTCGCTGATGTCGTCGAGCGCCACGTCGCCTATCCGCCGGCCGGCCGAATACGAGGCGCTGGCGATGACTGTGCCGGTCGTCGCCGTGATCGCGGTCATGGGCGGCATTGTACCTGTGTTGGCGCCGGCTGATCCGTGGAACTCAGCGCCCAAACGATCTAGCATGCTGCATGCCCAAAATTCTCCCGTTCGCAATTCTCGCCGTCGCTGCAAGCCTGAACCTGAGGGCGCAGGGCCCGAAGAGCATTCCACCGCCCGGATCGAAGGCACCGCAGTATGGCTTCACAGTTGTGCGCAGCTACCCGCACGATCCGAAGGCGTTTACGCAGGGCCTCGAGTATTTCGACGGGTTCCTCTACGAGGGTACCGGGCTCAAGGGGCGCTCGGGAGTACGCAAAGTGGAAATCGAGAGCGGCAAAGTTGTTCAGGAGGAGAAGCTGCATCCTCAGTATTTCGGCGAAGGCGTCACGATCGCGCAGGGAAAGCTCTTTCAGGTGACATGGCAGGATCGGCAGGGATTCGTCTACGACGCCAGGACCTTGAAGTTCATCCGGAACTTCACGTACTTCGGCGAGGGTTGGGGGCTGACGCATGATCCGGGCAACCTGATCATGAGCGACGGGACGAGCACACTCCGGTTTCTGGAAACGACGCGGTTTCAGGAGCGGCGGCGCCTGAAAGTGCTCGACGGCGGTGTAGCCATCGAACGCCTGAACGAGCTCGAGATGGTGCGGGGCGAGATCTGGGCGAACGTGTGGGAAACCGATTACATCGTCCGCATTTCGCCGAAGGAGGGACGCGTCCTCGGATGGATCAACCTCAAAGGGCTCCTGAGCGCGCCCAACGTGAAGCTGGGGCCTGAAGCGGTGCTGAACGGCATCGCATTCGACCCGCAGAAAAACCGGATCTTCGTCACGGGCAAGCTGTGGCCGCGGGTCTTCGAGATTACGGTCAAGTAGCTACTTGCCCAGTTTGGGGATCATCGGGCCAAGAGCGGCGAGCGATGCCAGGTCGACGCGGCCGACGATATTGACGATCGTCAACTCGTTGGCTTGTGCCGCAATAACGACGAGCCCGCCGTTCTCGTTCTGTTCCTTCCAGAGGTACACCTCGGTCAGCTCGCGTTTTCCCTGAACGCCCACGATGCGCGACCATCCGTCATGCGCAACCTGCCTGCGAACAGCATCGACGTCGGTATCGGAGTACGCATCCGGCTCGGCAAACTTGAAGCTCTTGACGTAGATGCCCCTGATGCCTTCGATAAGCTCTTGTAGCTTGGGGTTGTTGCTCCGCCCGGCGAGAAAGCCGGCAGACTGCTTGAGCATCGCCGAGTCGACCGTCACGTCGACGGTCTCCGCGGCTTTCGAGGCAAGCGCATTCAAGTGGTCGAGCTGAATCCTGGCGCCCTGCGCCCAGGCGGCGCCAGTGACGGAGAGAAGCGCCAATAGAAATCCGCTAGTAATCAACCTGGCGTTCATGATGACTGATCTCCTGGACTTTGACCTGCACCGCCGACACCTTCTCGCTGGCGATCCGCAGCGCCAGCACGACGTCGCGCGCGGCCTGCTCGGCCTGTGCCTGTTTGTGACGCTGCTGTTGCACGTAATAGCTGCCGCCGATGGCCAATGCCAGCGATGCCGCAACCGGCAACGCACGGCGGGCCCATCGCGCCGGTGGCGGTGGCGGCGCCTGAATGGTGCCCCCAGACGCAATCCGGCGCAACACCCGCTCATCGAATCCGCTCGCCGGGCTCTTGCGCTTGAGAGCGTGTTGCAGCTCGTGTTCAAGATTCATGGATGTGTCCTCGCTCGGCGAGCTTACGTCTCAGCGCTTCCAGCGAGCGGCGAAGATGACTCTTTACCGTATTCAGAGGCATATCGACAATGGCGGCGATATCCGCCAGATCGAGATCCTCCTGAAACCGCAGGGTGACGACCATGCGTGGACGAGGTGGCAGCTCGGCGACGAGGCGGCGGAGCAGCGCGTCGAGCATCGGATCGCGCAGCCGCGGCATTGCCCCTGGCTCGTGGAGCTCGTCGATGGGCACTTCGCGGCGGAAACGGGGGCTCCTGACC
>Ga0105106_10001762_pt1 | contig 15464 bp, 10 predicted proteins | sample PPLLaktember2015_5_FD_79109 | JGI IMG/M metagenome (GOLD analysis project Ga0105106, IMG submission 79109) | Freshwater sediment microbial communities from Prairie Pothole Lake near Jamestown, North Dakota, USA - PPLs Lake P8 Core (1) Depth... | ecosystem: Environmental > Aquatic > Freshwater >...
TATAGAATGCAATCCTGAAATGCTTTCAAGGTATGAAACTGTCTGCCATATTTCCTTCATATATCCACCCTTGAATCCAAAAGGACGAATCAAAGGTTCCCTTTCAAAATTTGAGCTGACCCTCGAAAGGGTGATTTTCTTTGGATCAGCAAAAGGCCTGCCCAACGGCCGCGAAATATGCGGAGGGCTTAACAATACCGCACCAGATGCCATAACCCCTCCCTTTATGAACTTACGCCGTGTAATCCCTGGCATATCCTAATTTACTTTAAGAGTTTTTCTTATTGAGACAGGTGTGCCATCCCCTGTAAAACCCTGAACACTTATTTCAAAACCAGATCTGAAATCAGAGGTCCAGAAGCCGGATATTGCTTCACCAGCCTCGTTGATTCTAACCGATGGATCCCAGAATAGGGTGTTCCTGAAATCCGGAATCCGGCTTTTCTTTCTTTCCGGTGAAGAATAATCGGGTGAAGTGAAAAGTAAAACAGGTTCAGTTACCCGGTAAGGCAGTCGCACGGCATAATCAGGCATTGTAACTTCGCTGAAATCACCTTTCCTTGTAATTACATTCACCAATCCCAGAAACATGTAATCCCCCACAAAATAACGTGCTTTTATTGCATCGATCCTTTCTACCTTCTCAGGATCGAGGTTTGCTATCAGGTCAGGATCCTTTACAACAACCCCGTCAATAAACAGGATCGGCGGCTTGTCATAAACCCTGTTTTCAATTGGATCCGATATCGTTATTTCGTATTTCTCCTTCTTCTTCCTCATAAAGACGCCGGGAATCAATTCAAAGAATACTTCCTGCATGACAGGCAGTTTGATATAATCATCCATAACCAGTTCAATATCCGGTTTGCCATAAAACCTTGCTGATCCGCTGGTAAAAACAACTCCGGAGAATTTTTCAGGAGGTTCCTCTGACCTGTATATCTTCATTACCTGGTAATTTACGGCAGGCCCAGAAATGTTTTTAACTGCCGCTTCAACCGGAATACCACCTGGTTTAGGGATTACGGGGTATTTATTCGAGAATGAAGATTCGATCTGAATATTATTGTTCCTTTCTGCATTTTCAGGCTGTATGATAAGATTCCTGAAATTCTGATCCAAAGGGACTGTGAAAAAGAAAACGCCGTTTTTGTCTGTTTTTGCATACCGGAATGTCGCATTCTTCCCGGGCATTGAAAGGAACAGGTACTGGTCAGGATCAGGGACCTGAGTATCCTTATTTATAAGCCGGCCGTAAATAAAATGACTTTCTGTCTCTTTCCTGTACTTTGTTACCGGCAGATCACCGGAAATAATCCTGTTCCAGTTAATCCAGCTGCTCTTCATCGAGGAGAGAAATTTGTCGATTGTATCGGCCGGAGCACAGTTTACCAGTGCATTCACCAGTTCATCTGACAATATTCCAAACTCCGATCCAAAGATCATATAGTCGTCAATATCAGGAAAGCTCCTGCGTCCTGAGGCAGCAACTGAAATGCTTAAATTACCGGGGATTGCTGCCAAAGATTGGTTTTCATTGATTTTAATAGCGACCGGGATCCTTTCCCTGATTTTAAAGTTTACGGCTTCATCAATTTTCAATGAACCGGTTTCGGGGAACGGGGTAAAAACCAGTTTTTCAACCACAGGCTTTCCTGAAGCGCTGAAGAGGGTAATATGATTTACACCCGGGATAAACAACCCCTCAGGAAGGTTTATTACCGCTCCATCTTCCGGGAGGCTGACAACCTGCTTGTAATTGATCACCCCATGCGTCTGGATAAACAGATAGCAGGTATTTCCCTCGGCCAGACGGTAATCCCTTGTTGAACTGACGGTTATCCTGACACTCTCCGGACTTCTTCTGTCAATTCCGATATTCAGTCCCAGTTCCGCCTTGACTGAGGATAGTGTTCCCGGGAGTATTTTTGATGACAATGACAAAAATGCTCCGTTCGAACCAAAACTTTTTTCACTCAGGGCATTTTGAACTGCAAACTTCATTGCGAAACAGTTTTCCGGCATAAAGTTTTTCATCCAGTTTGTATACGCTATTAAAGTATAAGTCCCCGATGTCAGTGTATCAGGTAATACTATCTGTCCCGGGCCGTATCCCGCCTCAAGGCTAATCCTTTTCTGGACCACCGGCCTGTTTTCAGGATTCAGGATTTCAACATATGTTAGCCTGCTTTCGCCAGATGGCTTGCCGGATTGCCTGTCAGAAAGCCAGACACTGAACCACATATCTTCACCTGCAATGTATTCCTGCCTGTCGGTACTGACGTACACTTCTTCCCGCGGAACCGAGTTGCAGTAATTACGGAATTTTACTGTAAGCGCATCCAGGAAATCCTGCCGTGCCTGCCCATTGGAGAAAAGGGAGAAAAAGCTCAGAAGAATTACAAATGCGGATATCCTGTATTTTAACATTGATATATTTTTCAAAATTTCTTGCTTTTAACGGTCCACCCAGAAATCAGGCTGGATAATAGTTCCCCTCACCGTGCAATCGGCACATCCCCGCCGTTCAGTTATAATTTTATAAGGTGGCATGGCATATGGCTGATCTACAATAACCCATTTGGAAATGTTAAGGTCAGGAATTGGCCTGCCTCCGTAGATTGTATCGGATTCACACTCGGAATAAAGATTTATAAGCCCCCTGAAATTCTCATCTATATAAGTGCGCTTTGAAGTTTTGGCCGAGACGCTGAAATAGCCAAGGACCTGCTCAGCAGGATCCTCGACGCAGAAAATGTTGCCCGGGATTGATGACGGGGTAATGTCATACAGGCTTCCCACCTCCTCGGAAATATTCTGCAACTTCTCCCAGTAATTGTATTCATCCTCATTCAAAGAATACTGATTTACAAGAATACTGTATCTTTCAGCAAGCCTGTCTGATTCATTAGAGATAAAATGCAGGGGTAACCTGGCTACCTTGTCTTCCGTCAAGACAGAAGTATTCTTAATCAGTATATTACTCGAAGTATTTGAAATCCAACATGTATTGTTCGGAACAATAATATAGGGAAGCCGGAATTTCCACGTCTCGGTATATTCCCACCTGAAAAATTTGCAGGTCCCTTCGGGATCATACGTATTCAGGTAGACCTGGCACCCTTCCTTTGGCCCCGAAAATTCGGTCCGCTCCTGAATTGTAACCTTATCATAAAACAGACTGTCAATCTGCGGAACAGCCTTCAGCTCCATTGGCAGTGACTGATATGAATAATGAGTTTCTGTCGCATTATTTGTATTTATATGCAATGTGTATTTTCTCCCTACAACTCCCTGAAAGGAATAAGGATTTGTAAGATAGGTACCTGGTGTTGCGGATTCATTAAGCATGAATGAATTGCCAATGTCGTCCGTGATATACACCCAGCATCCCTTTAAAGGTTTTAATGTTACTTTCTTTCCCAGAGGCATGGATCTGGAGAGTCTGATAGCATATTCTTCCGGTTGATTTGTCATAAGGCCTTCCACAACAATAAGGTTCGGGTCTTCATCAGTATCCGGGACAAATTGGGTGATACAGCCAGAGATAACAATGATTGAAAGCAATATGAATGTGAAGTATAACTTTTTCATGTATTTCTAAAAGTCAAAATTAAAGCTCAGCGACGGAATTGCCTGGCCGAATACCGAAAGCTTGTAGCCATTTACCGTCCTGTTTTCATTCTTGAAATAAATTGAATAGACATTCTGTCGGCCAAGCAGATTGTATACTGAAAATATCCAGTGAGGGTTGGCAATCTTGTTCGACCTGAGGTTTCCGCTTAGTTTGGCTGAAAGATCGAGCCTCATGTAGTCAGGGATTCTGTACTTGTTCCTGTCGGAATAATGAACGAGCAGGATGTCGCCCATATAATAAGTAGCAACAGGGTAGGTGATTGGCCTTCCCGTGCTGTATGTATAATTTGCGGAAAAGCTGAAGCGCCTCGAGAAGAGGAAATTGAATGTAGCAACAATATCGTTGGGCTTGTCAAAATTGGCAGGGAACCACTCGCCTTTATTTATTATTTCATCACTGAACCTGCCGATGCTTTTGAGGAATGTCCTGGCATAAGTGTACCCAAGGCTCCATCTTACCCTGCCCGCATCCTTCCTGATCGAAAATTCAAGCCCGTATGCCTTGCCTTTTACGTTGACAAGGTCCATTTCAATATTCTCAGCCATTACCAGGTTTGTTCCGCCTTTAAAGTCAAGCATGTTTTGAATTTGCTTGTAATAGAGTTCCACCGATGTTTCAATGCTGTTGCGGAACAGCATCTGGTAGAATCCGACGGCATACTGGTCACCGATCTGGGGCCTGAGGTAATAATCGCTAAGCTTCCAGGTGTCGGTTGGAGAGATCGAAGTCGTGTTCGACAGGAGGTGCAGGTATTGCCTGGTTCTGTTATAATTTATCTTAAAAGAACTTCTTGTGCTGGTCCTGAAATTAAGCGACAGCCTGAATTCCGGGCCTCCATATGTTTTATAAATTTCCCGTGGACTGAAGTTCATAGTATCCGTTACAGTCGACAGGCTTCGGGAGTATGATGGATCATAACTGTAAAATGTTCCGGGCCCTATTGAAAAAAACGAAGAGAATCTCATCCCTGCATTGATCGACATGTAATCAGTAACCACGAACTTATCCTCAAAGTACAATCCTGTCTCGAAGGCTCTCTCTCTTTGGATCGTTCTTCCGACAATAAGCGATGAATCGCCAGAGGGCTGAAAACTTCCCGGCAAAACTGAGTAACGGGTCACATCTGCACCGTAGTTAATTTCATTCCTGCCGCGGTACCAGTTGAAATCAGCCTTGAAACCAGTGCTGTTGACCTTGTGCGACAAAATGAAACCTTCCTCGGGAGTGCCCTGGCTTTCAACATTATAATTATAGCTGCTGTTATTCACCGAAAGGAGGGAGAAAAACCTGCTGTTAAAGAAGTGGCGCCATCTCAGGGCAACTATATTGTTATCATAACTGTATACCGTATCGGAGTTAAACCTGAAAGAGTCGTGGCTCAGATAGGAGGAGACATCAATCTTATTGTTTTTATTCAGATCATATGTTATTCTCCCGTTCAGGTCATAGAACGATGCCCTGCTGTTTTTGAGCGAAGCATTGTCTATCAAGCCGAACACCCAGTTTGAGTATGTTGTCCTGCCTGTCAGTATATATGTGCATGTATCCTTCTTTATCGGTCCTTCAATCATGAGGTGCGCCGTTATCGGGCTTATTCCCGCGTTGCCTGCAAATTCCCTTCTGTTCCCGTCCTTTGAGGTGATGTCGAGCACGGAGGAGATCCTCCCTCCGTACCTTCCCGGAATACCCCCTTTATAGAGGGTGACATCCCTTATTATATCGGAATTCACCGCTGAGAAAAAGCCGAAGAAGTGAGAAGAATTATAGACCGGGGCACCATACAGCAGTATAAGGTTCTGATCGGATGATCCCCCCCTGACATTAAATCCTGCCGATCCCTCTCCCACCGACTGTACGCCCGGAATCAGAAGTACGCTCTTTATAATATCGGATTCTCCCATTGAGGTGGGAAGTAATTTGAATGATGTAATATTGACTTTCTCAACGCCCACTTCGTAACGCTGGAAAATCACATTCTTTTCAGCCGAAACCACCGTCTCCTTCAGCGGTATCAGCATGCTGTTCATTTCCATATCCATCTCCCCTGAACCGTAAAGGTTCACGCCTATCTCTTTTTCCTTCATTCCAATGAAAGAAAATTTAATCTGGTGCACCCCTCTCGGCAAGGTAAGGGTATAGAAGCCGTATCCATTTGAAATCGTTCCGGTCGAAAGTTTCTGGACAAGAACTGTCACTCCCGCGACTGGTTCCCTGGTGTCCCTGTTTAAAATATAGCCTGTGATTACGGCATTTCCCGGCTTGAACCTGTCAGCCTGATTTCCAATATCAACAAAAATATTTCCGGATAATTTCTGCTTGTCCTGAGAATCATAATATTCTGTCGGGGCGATGAAATTCCTGGTCCCGGTCAATGGCGCCTCCGGAACCCTGACAGCAAAGTTCTTTGTGACAACTACATTTCCCGATTCATCAATGAAATAAAAGAGCGACTTGTCCCTGAACAGATTGTCAAGAAGTCCGGTCAGTGAGGTTATTCCCGGAAAATCACCGGGCCTGATGTCCTTAACCCATTCATCCCTGAAAAAGAATCTGAGGTTCAGTGTGTTCTCCGCTTTGCTGACAAATTCAATAAATGACTGGTCCTTGTAATCCCATGTAATTCCTGGTTCATCCTGTGCGGACATCAAACAGGACAAGAGCAGAGTCAGGATCAGAAGCGGTATCTTTAATTTCACCATGAAATACTAGTTGTGCAATTTGTCATAATATTCGATTACCGGTTTAAAGCTTTCGGGGTCCTTCCTTGAAACCCTTAATTTGCTGCTCCTTATATAACTCCGGACCTGATGTTTCTGATCACCAAACAGTTTAAGCAGTTCTCCCTTGCTGTCAACTTTTATTATCTCCCCATCCTTCCTTACAAACACCTTATTGACCGGATTGAACAAATCATATTTGTTTTCAACGGCAAGGGAGAGGATTTCCTTTCTGTACTTTATATAGAGCGATATGCCACCTTCATATAATACATTAACATATCCCTGAACCGAATTAATCGAATCAGCATCGAAGTTCCTGAAACTCAATATCCGATTTTCACAATTCAGGGTAAACTTTCCGATTATTTCCTTGTTGAGCTGAAGGATTATTCCCTGATCCGTAATTATAAGAAGCTCATCATTGTAGATATCATACTTAAGGGGAATATTCTCAAACAGCTTTCCATGTATTGTCACGCTTCCCGGAAGGAATTCAGGTGAAAACAGGAACTGGTCTCCCCTGACCTTGTAAAACAGGTTCCGCCATGCCCTTCCATTGTAGAGTGTCTGAATATCAATTGTATCATTAGACACAGGGTCGGAAGCGTAACAACCAGTCCCTGACGATAAGGCATTTATCGGGAAGTACAGGGAAAATAAGAGGATTCTTATCCTCGTGAGGCTTTTCATTATTCGTTAATCCGGTCAGGAGGTAAAATTACACCTATAAGTGAAAGAAGTTACGGATCTTCCGCTGAAAGGGTAATTAAATCAATAGACAATCGGAGTCAGCAATATATTCCGGTACGAAACCTTTCCATGGTCACCCTGAAGGTAAATCGGTCCGGGAGCAAAGACATCCGATTTCATGGCGCCGCCAGTTGGGCCATAGATTGGCTGATTATCAATGATTTTGACTCCATTAAGAATAACAGTGGCATGTCTTTTGCACAGGGTGATATCGAGTGACTGCCATTGACCTGCCGGTTTTTCTGCGGCAGTTACCGGCTTTATCCTGCTGTAAACAGCTCCCATATTATGAGGATCGAGCTCTCTTTTATATGAATCCATGACCTGTATCTCATAGAGGCCGCGAAGGTAAACACCGCTGTTACTGCCGGCAGGAACGTTCACTTCAAGTTTCAGATTAAAGTCCTCAAATTCCTGTTCAGTCCTGAGATTGCCATAGCTTATATGAGCTTCCCCCTCCTTCTGAACGGGATCATTTACCAACATACCGTCAATAACTTTGAAGCCGTTGACCTGCTTTTCGTTGATCAGTTTCCATCCTGTCAGATCCTTGCCGTTGAAAAGATTCACCGGTTCCCCGTATTTGAGATTTGCCAGATCAGGTGCAGGCGGTACCGGAGGAAGCTTTGTCCCGGTAAAAAGTGTAGTGTCAACACTTAATCCGTTCCGCCGGGGTGACAATAAAATACCGTCGATCTTTTCTCCATTTTTTGTAATTTCCATCCATGAGGTCACAACCTGTGTCCTGACTGGATTCTTATTTTCATCACTTTTCCTTACAACATTGTTGGATCTTTGAACCATAAGCACATTGCCTTTAGCCAAAAAAACATTCGAAACCGGAAGGACACTGCCGCCGCCCCATAAAACATCCGCATCGAGCCAGCCATCTTCATTCCTCACTTCAAGCCAGCCGACAGAACCGCCTTCAATGTCTATGGTCCACTGGCCCAGGAATTCGGAAATATCCGTCCTGGAAGGTTCCGGCACAACTGATTCATTTTTCGGACCGGAGCAGGAGACAAGCATTAACACTCCGGATACCATCGATAAAAGAAAGGAGAACATTTTCATAAGTAAGTTTATTTTAGGTTCAGGTTTAAAGGTAGTTATAAATTTGAGTTAATTTAAAATATTGCTTATCCTAAAGACGTATGCCAGCTGATTGTCATCCGGTGTCAGGGATGGTGGTTTTATCACAATTCCCCTTCCCGAACCCTGCATTCTGATTTTAGACTGGGATCCAAGCAGGCTTATCTTAGTGCCTCCTGATGTTTTAATGCCGTTGAGGGTGATGCTGTTTCCCGGCCATTCGGTAAATATTACATACAGGTCCTTATTCTTCCTGGTGAAAAATATTTTGCTGTTTGCATCAGGATTTATTGATTTGTCGTTTCTGTTCCTTATAAAAGCCCTGGTTCCGTATATTGCCTCTCCGTTCACCTCCAGCCATTTTCCCATCTCTTCCAGACGCTGCTGCATGATAACCGGGATGGTTCCGTCAGCCGCAGGCCCTATGTCAAGCAAGAGATTTCCTCCTCCGGCAACCGTCGACACAAGAAGCTTGATCAGATCCTTTGAGGAAGTATAACTGTCGATGTTTTCAGCCCTGTTAAACCCGAATGAGGTTCCGATTCCCCTGCACTCTTCCCAGGGACGGCTGTTTGACTCATCAATTCCCTCCTTCTCACCGATCAGTCCGTACTCAGTTGTGAAAAAACCGCCATGCCGGCTGCGGGTTTCGCTGCCCCACCTGTCGTTTACAACAACGCTCTCCTTCACGGGCGACTCATTATAGAGCCATGAAAGGAATTCTTCACTTTTCCAATCCATGCTGGGCTTGTCCCATTCGCCGTCGGTCCAGATAATATCGGGTGTATATCTGAGAACAAGGTCCTTGAGCTGGGGTATCATATGGTTGTCGACATACATGTTCAAATCGTTCCTGTATAACGGATTATACCATTCATAAAGGGAATAGTAAAATCCCATGTGAAGGCCCTGCTTTTTGACAGATGCCGTCAGATCGCCGCACAGATCACGGTGCGGGCCGATATCAACGCTGTTCCAGTTCCAGCTCTGGGCACTGGGCCACAGCGTAAAACCCTCGTGATGCTTTGAAGTCAGGACCACATACCTGGCCCCGGATTCCTTAAACAGCTTTGCCCATTGATCGGGATCAAACAACTCAGCCCTGAACATCGGTGCAAAATCCTGATATTTGAAATTGGGGCCATAGGTTTTATTATGAAATTCCACGAAATACCTGTTGACCTTGCTGCCGGTATTCAAAAGCTTGTTCCAGTACCATTCCGCGTATTTGTCATAAACACCTATGCTGTCTCCTGTCGGACCCCATGCCGGAACCGAATAGAGACCCCAGTGTATGAAAATACCGAACTTTGAATCCTCAAACCATCCGGGAACCGGCCGCTTATCAAGCGATTCCCAGTTTGGCTGGTAGGTCTGGCCGTGAAGCATATTGACACTTAAAAAGAAACAGGTCAGGAAAATTAGTTTTTTCATATTCAGAAATTTAAGAGTTATGCGGTTTTGCGGTTATGCAGTTATGTCGGAGCGAAGCGTAAACCCCGACCGAAGCGTCGGGGCGGTTATGCCTTCACGCCTTATTCTATCTCCTGTATTTTCAGCAGTTCGCTGTTGTACTTCCTGTTCTCAAGAATCCTGGTATATTTCAGAGCCAGCCTTGTTTCATAATCCTCCCAGGCTTTCTGAGCCCATCCTAGTGCATCATCCAGGGATCCGTTTATCTCATTGAGGATAGCCATATTGTAGCAAGCCCTGCCGGCAATTTTTGCCTTTGGATTACCAGTTTCAACCTCCCACAGCTTACCCGCTTCATCCCATTTCCCGGTCTGAGCCTTGCGCTTTGCAATCTCAAAGTTATTTGTTCCCTTCACAAAATAATCCCTTGTGACCCTGAGCCTGTAGGGCAGGATTCTCGTGGCATAAGTGCGGCCGGCATTGCCACTCACTTCCCTGATGGTGTTTTTCCGTTCTTTAAGGGCCGCAGCTGCAGCCAGAAGATTCAATCCCCTGGCAGTAAAAACAAGTGATTCGGCAAAGCTGAACTCATCAAGTATCCCCGCAGCCGGGGCATATATCCGCCATCCCGATTTAATGATAGTCTCCATGCTAACCTCAAGACCGGGAAGAGGTATGTTTCCCAGCTTCGTCCCTACGCTCCCGACAGAAGAGGTGGATACTTTTGTGTCAGTATCAAACCGTTCAAGCGCGAAAAGTGCATCTGTTCCTTTAACTGTACAGATACTGTCGACTATCCTTCCGGGGAGCGGAGGAGGCAGCAACCCGATCCTGGATGCCCTGAATTCAGTGTCATTCAGGAGCTTTACCTCGCTGAACCTGTCGTTGTTCTTAAGTTCCTGGTCAAGTCCGGCAATGGCCTCCCAGGCTCCGTCCCTGTCGAGGTCAGTGCCTTCGAGCGACAGTGCTTTATCGAGCGCGTCAACCAGCTTTGTTTCATCGGTGGGAATACTTCGGTTTATGATTCCTGCCTTTTTGATTCCCGGCGGCAATGTGACCGGAGCAGGTTGCAGAACATTAATATACAATTCATTTGTCTTGCAGGAGGCAAAAAAGACTACGAGCAGAATGAATGGAATGATACTCTTCATAAAAAATGCATTAGCTTACAAATGTGGTTTTTCATGGCTTACTTTCTTAATCGTTCTGACCATCTCAATTTACATCTCCAGCCCTTAGCCCCCTGCTACCTGTAAATGAATCACCCACCCCCAGCCCCTCCCGGGAGGGGAGCCAGATGAATGTTTCTAATTGCAGACGTTGTCCTCCATGACGCTATCCCGAATGGTTTCGACAATTCAACCTCCGGACGTATTGAAAGATAACTGTTGTCAATTGTGAAATCGACCACCTTTTCATCGTCTATCCATGCCTCAATTTTCCCTGCCGCGACTTTCAGCGTTATCTTGTACCATCGGTCCGTTTCAAACCCCATGTTAGTTGTGGTTTCATTTTCGGAGGCGTCCATCCCGCTGATACTGCTGAGTCCGACAACCGTTCCGCCCCAACCTCCGACAATCAGCGTGCATGGATCCTTTCCTGCAGGGAATGTCATTCCGCAGAAGAAATCATTGCCTTCCACCCTCATCGCCTCAAGGGAAATCTCATAATCCGAAACCGGGAACTCTCCCGTCCAGGTTATTCCCGTGCAGCCGTCACCCATACCAAGAACGATCTTGTCGTTGGAAACGTAAACATCTCCCTGAGTTCCGAAATCTGATATCTTCCATCCATTGAGGGAATTGCCATCAAAAAGATAGCCGCTGTCGCGTGAATGAAACACTTCAGCAATATCCGGAGGTTTTACCCCCGATCTGCAACTGCAAATTAAAACAACCAGAGCAGTAAAAGAAATTTGCAATACAACTTTATTCATATTTCCCTATTTCAGTATTTCTTTATATCCTTATTCTTACCCCTGTTTTTCAACATAAAGATAGGAAATAACTCAATTTATTATAACTTTGAGTTATCAATTCAAAACCATGCAGCATTCGTGGCTTCTTGAATATAAGATAAAAATCAACCGTTCCGGACTCTGCTGATCCCATCCGGGATTATTCTTCTTACTCTTCCTTATCAAACCAGGGAAATCAGATTGAACTTATTTATATCATAATAATATCATAATGATATCATAATGATATCAAAATGATATAATTTTAAATCAATCTTATTTCAATTTTATTTCAACTTTATATCTATTTCATACCAGAACAATATCAAATCAGCACTTATGGAAAATCTAATTATTACAGGCAATAACCTGACCATAAACGATGTGGTAAATGTTGCCCGCCAAGGCCAGAAGGTGGAACTTCACCCTGAAGCAGTTAAACGGATAAATGAATGCCGCGCAATGCTCGAACGGAAGATTGCATCCCACGAGATAATGTATGGAGTCAACACCGGTATCGGGGAATTCTCTGAGATTGTCCTCAATGATGACCAGATCAAGGATTTTCAGAAATATCTGGTCTATAATCATGCTGCCGGTATAGGCGATCCGGCATCAATCGAAATTGTAAGAGGTGCAATGCTGGGAAGGATAAATGTCCATGCACACGGAAATTCCGGAAACCGGATCGAGATAACTAAGACGCTTGTTGAAATGCTTAACAGGGAGGTGACTCCCTTCGTATGCCAGAAAGGCTCGGTTGGTGCGTCGGGCGACCTGGCGCCGATGTCGCAGATTGCCCTGCTGCTCCTTGGCGAGGGGAAAGCTTACTACAAGGGCGAGCTGCTGGATGGCGCCGAGGCCCTGAAAAGGGCAGGCATCTCTGTTCCGGGGCTCCAAGCCCGAGACGGACTTGCTGCCATCAACGGCTCGAACATGCTGACGGCAATGAGCGCAATATGGCTCGTCGATGCAAACAACTGGCTGAAACAGGCTGAGATAGCAGCCTCAATGTCGCTCGAGGCCCTCAAGGCAAACATGAAACCCTATACTCCCCTGCTGCATGAAGTGAGAGGTTTCAGGGGCGCTGTAAGAAGTGCAAATGCAATAAACAAATGCGTTTCGGGTGGTGACCTAAAGGAAGGCAGGGTAAAATCGAAGGTCCAGGATGCCTATTCGATGAGATCGACACCCCAGGTTATAGGGTCGGCACATGATATGCTTGCATATGCAAAATCGCAGGTTGAGATCGAGCTGAACGGGGTTGGCGATAATCCAATCTTCTTTCCCGACAGGAATATTCAGCTTTCGGGCGCCAATTTCCAGGGATCACCGGTATGTGTACCGATGGATATGGCAGGAGCATGCATCACAATGGTTAGTGTGATGTCGGAAAGAAGGATGAACAGGCTTAACAACCAGGCTCTGAGCGTAGGACTTCCCGATTTTCTTACAAAGGGAGCCGGAATGTTCTCGGGAATGATGCTGAGCCAGTATACAGCCGATACTCTCATCGTTGAGCAAAGGATTCTGTCGGTTCCTGCCTCGATACAGTCGATACCCGCTGCCGCCGATCAGGAGGATTTTGTCTCGATGGGAATGAATACATCAATTAAAAACAACCAGATACTCGATTGCGCATATGGAATACTTGGAATCGAATTCATGGCTGCGGCACAGGCCCTTGATTTCAGGAAAGAGGAATACAGTTTCGGTTCAGGGGTTCAGAAAGCCAAGGACGTTATAAGAAAATATGTTGATTTTCTTGATATTGACAGGCCATTATATCCCGATCACACCCGGATGAAGGAACTTGTAAAATCGTGCGAGATACTTCACGAAGTTGAAAAGGTAACCGGATCACTTGAATAAAAACAGAGTATATTTGTATGAATCAAACAGAAACCTATGAAAAAGTATCTTTTACCGGCCCTCTGGGTATTAGCTGTCTCAATATTGTTTTCATGCACATCAAAGCAGGAAAGGGCTGAGACAAGGATGAGGGATTTTATTTCGGCCTATGAGGAAAAGGTCATTCCGCTTTACAAAGATGCTGCATTGGCATCGTGGAACGCAAATGTCACCGGCACGGATGAAGACTGGGCAAAAAGTGAAAAAGCTTCATTTGAGCTGTCAAAGTTTTTTACAGACAGCACAGCCTTCTTGGAGCTTAAAGAGCTTAAGGAGTCAGGCCTTGTTAAGGATTCACTGCTTGCACGCCAGCTTGATCTTATTTACAATTCATACCTCGGAGGACAGGTGGATCCGTCTCTTCTGGCTGAATTGATCAGGATGGAGACTGAGATTAGCAAGAAATACTCGAATTTCAGGGCTGTTATCGGCGAAAAAGAACTTTCGGATAACCAGATAGAGGAGATCCTCAGGAACTCGAAAGTGAGCGCCGATCTTAAGACGGCATGGGAAGCTCACAAGATGATCGGGCCTGTTGTGGCAGAGGATATTATAAGGCTGGTAAGACATAGGAACATGATCGCTCAAAAGACCGGATTCAGGAACTATCATGAGATGACGCTTAAGCTGTCGGGACAGGATCCGGAGGAGGTGACCCGGATTTTTGATGAGCTTGACGAACTTACAAGAGACGGCTTTGCCGGACTCAAGGGGGATATCGACACCTATTTTGCGAAACGCTATGGTTTGAAAACCGGTGATCTCAAACCGTGGCATTACCAGAACAGGTTCTTTCAGGAAGCGCCTGAGATATACCCGGTTGATTTTGATAAATATTATGAAGACCAGGATCCTGTGAAGCTTGCCGCAGCATTTTTCAATGGAATCGGGCTGAATGTGGATGCAATCCTTGCAAAAAGCGACCTGTACGAGAAGCCGGGCAAGAACCAGCATGCCTTCAGCACCGACATTGACCGGTCGGGAGATGTAAGGACCCTCGACAATGTAAAGCCCGATTCATACTGGATGAATACGATGCTTCACGAACTCGGACATGGAGTATATTCATACTATAACGACAGAAGCCTGCCCTTCACCCTGAGGGATGCAGCCCACTCATTCACCACCGAAGCAATAGCTAACCTTTTTGGCCGGTTCGCCACCGATCCGATGTGGATGAACGACATGGGTATCATCGACCAGGCTGAAAGAGAAAGGATCGCTCCGGTAAGCAGGAATTCACTCCGCCTTCAGATGCTTGTCTTCAGCAGGTGGGCCCAGGTGATGTACCGGTTTGAGAAATCAATGTATGAAAACCCCGATCAGGATCTGAACCAGCTCTGGTGGAACATGGTTGAGAAATACCAGATGCTTCAAAAACCTGAAGGCAGGAATATGCCTGACTGGGCAACAAAGATCCACGTTGCGCTATACCCGTGCTACTATCACAATTACCTGCTTGGTGAACTGCTTGCATCCCAACTGTATAACTACATTACAATAAATGTTGCAAAAAACCGGTCGTTTGCCGGAGACAAGGCAGTCGGGGAATACCTTAAACAGAAAGTATTCATGCCGGGAACAAGATATTACTGGAATGATATGATTGAGAAAGCAACAGGCGAAAAGCTTACTGCAAAATACTATGCAAAACAGTTTGTTGAAAATGACACTAATTCAAATAATTGATTGAGTTTGCTTCGTCCCGCTGAGGCGGGACTCGCAATGACGCCAGGAGCAAGCCAGCTACCCTCCAGGAGGGGTGGGGGGTGCGTCTCTTCGGCTCCCCTCCTGGGAGGGGTGGGGGTGGGTTAATATTGAATCAATAAACTATACCATATGAAGAAATCATTTTACCTTAGCCTTATCCTGATGCTGGCGGCTGCCTGCTCTTCACCTCAGACCAGAAAAGCACCTGTAGCGACTTCTGTATTTATAAGTGATGCAACGATATCATTCGTCATTGACAGCATCAAAGCCCTCA
>Ga0105106_10001763_pt1 | contig 15459 bp, 15 predicted proteins | sample PPLLaktember2015_5_FD_79109 | JGI IMG/M metagenome (GOLD analysis project Ga0105106, IMG submission 79109) | Freshwater sediment microbial communities from Prairie Pothole Lake near Jamestown, North Dakota, USA - PPLs Lake P8 Core (1) Depth... | ecosystem: Environmental > Aquatic > Freshwater >...
CCGCACGCCCGACGATGCGCGCACAACGAGCCTGGGCGGAATGATGACGCGCCGCGGCGGATCGTTTGCGCCGCTCTCGAGACCATTGAGCAGGAGCTCGGCGGCATGCGACCCCTGATCTTTCCGAGACCAGCTGATCGTCGTCAGCGGCACCTTCAGCAGATCGCCATGTGCGATGTCGCCCGCGCCGACCACAGCGATGTCGTCGGGCACACGCAGGCCGGCTTCCCAGATCGCCTTCATGGCGCCGATGGCGGCAGGATCGTTGGCCGCGAACACCGCATCGATTCGCGGGCGAACGTTGAGCAGCTGCTTCATCGCGCGATAGCCGTCGCTTTCCATGAACCCTGCCTCGATGAACCATTCAGGGCGAATCACCACGCCTCGAGCCCCGAGCGTGTCGCGCCAGCCTTTCTCGCGGCGTTTGGCGTGCGCGATGGCTGGGCCGCCGATGTGCGCGATCGCAGTACGCCCCTGATCGAGCAGGTGCGAGGTCGCGAGCGCTCCGACGAACTCGTCATCAGTGAGGACCCGATGGCACTCGACCTTCGGATGATCGTCGCGATCGATCATCACCACAACCGTGCCGATTCCCGTCAGTCTTCTGAGCAGATCCTCGTTGGCCGAGCCATGCACCGAGGCGAGAACAATGCCGTCAACCTGGCGGCTCCGGAGCATCTCCAGCTCTGCGCGTTCCTTCGCAGCGTTCTCGCCCGAGCTGCACAGCAGCAGACCATACCCGCGAACGCTCGCCACCGGTTCGATGCCCGCAACGATCTCGACGAAAAAAGAATGCATGAGATCCGGGATGACGATGCCGATGGTGTGGCTGCGGCGCAGGGTCAGGCTGCGGGCAACGGCGTTGCGCTGGTACCCGAGCTCGTCGATCTTGGCGAGGACGCGGTCGCGGGTCGCCTCGCTGATGTCGCCATGGTTGTTGAGGACTTTGGAAACCGTCATGACGGAAACGCCGAGCTCTCCGGCGATCCGCCGCATCGTGGGTCTGGCCATAGAGTGCGCTTCTCTACTCCGTTCGCAGCTTACCGGATTCTACGCCGGTCTCCTGTTAGGTCCTGATCCGCCAGATTTCGCCATCCGGGAAGCGGTAACTCCTGCGCGACGCTGGCTTGATCGTAATGCTGTAGCCTGGCCCGGCAGGCGCCAGGTATCTGCCACGCCGGACAGTTACGGGCTCTTCGAAATGTTCGTGGAGATGATCGACGAACTCGACGACACGGCCCTCCATCGTGCCCGTCACGGCGATGAAGTCGAACATCGCGAGGTGCTGAACGTACTCGCACAGACCGACGCCGCCGGCATGAGGGCAGACAGGCACTCCAAATTTCGCCGCCATCAGGATAACGGCCAGATTCTCATTGACACCACCCAGGCGGCAGCTGTCGATCTGGCAGAAGCTGATGGCCCCGGCCTGCAGCAGCTGCTTGAAGACGACGCGGTTGGCACCATGCTCGCCCGTTGCAACGCCAACCGGAGCGATCGCCCGCGCAATCCGAGCGTGACCGAGCACGTCGTCGGGATGCGTGGGCTCTTCGGCCCACCACAGGCCCAGATGCGAGAGCTCCTTGATGCGCGCGATCGCTTCGTCAACGTCCCACCGCTGATTCGAATCGATCATCAGCTTGTGAGCGGGGCCAATGGCAGCGCGCACCGCCGACAGCCGCCGAAGGTCGTCGTCGGGCTTCCCGCCGACCTTCACCTTGAAGTGCGTCCAGCCATCGGCCAGCGCCTCGCGGCAGAGCCGGTGAATCTTCTCGTCGGAATACCCAAGCCAGCCTACCGATGTCGTGTAGGCGGGGTAGCCGATCTTCAGCAACTCCGCTTCTCGCAACGCCTTCGTCGCGGCCTGGCGCTCGAGTATCGAAAGCGCTTCGTCTGGCGTGAGCGCATCGGTGATGTGATGAAAATCGATGCACGACACGAGCTGCGCCGGCGTCATGTCGGCGAGCAGCTTCCAGACGGGTTTCCGTTCAACTTTACCGTAAAGATCCCAGATCGCATTGACGATTGCGGCAAGCGCGAGATGGATGACACCCTTCTCAGGACCGAGCCATCGCAACTGCGAGTCGCCGGCGAGGCCGTGCCAGAATCCGCCGAAATCCGCCGTGATCTCCCGAAGATCGCGCCCGACGACGAGATGCCTGAACGCCTCGATGGCGACCGCACACACCTCGTTACCGCGCCCGACCGTGAAGGTCAGGCCGTGGCCTTCCAGCCCCATGCCGGTCTTGAGAATGACGTACGCCGCCGAGTAATCGGGATCGGTGTGCACGGCATCCGAACCCACCTGCTCGCGTGAGGTCGGAAATCTAAGGTCCAGTACTGAGAGCTCAGTGATCTTCATCAATCTGCCAGCCTGTCTGCCCAATGGTGATTCTTATTGCCTTTTACTGCGCAAGTGATCGAGCGCCACCGCAAAGACAATGATCGTTCCGGTCACGATTTCCTGAACCCAGTTCGGCAGGCCGTACTGCGAGCATCCAATCTGGATGACGGTCATGATGCCGGCGCCGGCGACCGTTCCGACGACCGTGCCCTTCCCTCCCGAAAGGCTGCCACCGCCTATGATGACAGCTGCGATGACACCCAGCTCGGCGCCAATCGCCACGGTCGGATCTCCGACCGACAGGCGCGAGAATTCCATGACGCCGGCGAGGCCGGCAAACGCGCCCGCGATAGTGTAGACCGCAATCTTGCATCGCTCGACGCGCACTCCGCACAACCGCGCGGTTCGCTCGTTCGATCCGATCGCAAACAGATGCCTTCCAAAACGCGTGTATTGGAGGGTTACGGCCACCACTACGGCGAGCACGACGGCGACCCAGATGCCCCATGGCAGCAACAGGCCGCTGCCATCCCGAACGGTGCGCAGCAGGCCGTTGAGCCAGGTAATCGGCGCCTCGAGCCGCCTCTCATCCGCAAGGCCCTTCGCGGCTCCCCGCACGAGCAGCATCGTGCCCAGGGTGATGATGAACGGGACCACCCGAAGTCCCGTGATGAGCACACCGTTCATCAACCCACACGCGGCTCCGGCGGCGACGGCGCCACACGCGGCGACCAACGGCCACGCTCCTTCCCGAAGAAACTGGGCGGCGACCACCGTGCCGAGCGCGATCACCGACCCAACCGACAGATCGATTCCTCCGGCCACGATCACCATCGTCATGCCCAGCGCCGCGATGCACACGATGGCGGTCTGGCGCGCCATCAGCTCGAGATTGGCCGGACTGAGAAACTGCGGGCCGATCAGGAAGGCGAACAGGAGCGCGACGATCAACAGGCCGCCCAGGACACCGGCATCGGCAAACGTGCGAAGGCGCTTCATGATGCCGGACGAGCTCCGGATGCCTCGAGAAGCAGCGTGTGCTCGGTCCACTCGGATGCCGGACGAGGTACGCCCAGGCGGCCGCGCGACATGACGGCAATCCGGTCGCAGATGGCGAGCAGCTCGGGAAAATAGCTGCTGACGATGAGGACGGCTTTCTGTGCGGCCACGAGCTCGTTGACGAGTTTGTAAATCTGGGCTTTGCTGGCGACGTCGATCCCTCGCGTCGGTTCGTCGAGGACGAGCACGTCCACGTCATGGTGCAGGAGCCGGGCGAACGCGACCTTCTGCTGATTTCCGCCAGACAGGCTCGCGACCCTCTGCGCGGGGCCCGTCGTCCGGATGCCGAGGCGCTCGATCCACGAACGTGCGGCGCGCTGTTGGGCTGACGGCGACACGAAATAACCGTGGCCGAGGCCCTTCAACCGCGTCAGCGTCATGTTGTCGGCAATCGAGAGATTCGTTGCGAGCCCTTCGCCGGTGCGATTCTCGCTGAGCATGCCCATGCCGCGCTGCCACGATTCGGACGGCGTCCCCGGCCCGGTGTGCACGCCCAGCGTGACGGCGCCGCTCTTCACGGCGTCGAGACCGAAGAGGCCACGAAGCAGGCGCGTGCGGCCCGCCCCGAGCAGGCCCGCGATGCCGAAGATCTCCCCTCGATGCAGAGTCAACGACACCGGCGCCAGATGCTCTGGCGCAAGGTCTCGCAGCTCGAGGACCGGCGCGCCAATCGTGCGCGTGCCGCTCGGATAGAGATCGTCCAACGTGCGGCCGACCATCAGGCTCACGATGCGATCGCCGGAGGTCTCGGACGTCGGCCCTTCGCCGGCGTTGCGGCCGTCGCGCAGCACGACGAAACGATCCGACACCTCGAGCACCTCCTCGATGAAGTGCGAGATGTAGACGAGCGCCAGGCCCTGCTGCTTCAGCCGGCCGATCAGCCCGAACAGCTTCTGCACATCGGCGTGCGCGAGGCTGCTGGTAGGCTCGTCGAGCACGAGCACGCTGCAGCCGCACGCAAGCGAGCGCGCGATTTCGACGAGCTGCTGCCCGGCAGGCGAGAGGTCACCTGCCGGCGCATCGATCGGGATCTCCGGGTGACCGAGCTGCCGCAGTGCCGCGCGAGCGGTGTGCTGCACTTTGTCGCGGCTCACGAACCCGAGAGCGCCAGGCACGCCCGGCCGCCGTGGCTCGAGGCCAAGCGAAATGTTATCCATCACGCTCAAGTGCGGCGCCAGCGACAGCTCCTGATAAATCATGGCCACGCCGGCCTTGCGGGCCTCGCGGGGATTGGCGGGGGAATAGGGCGCTCCGTCGAGCGCCATCGTGCCGGCGTCGGGCCTTATGGCACCGGCAAGAATCGACATCAGCGTGCTCTTGCCGGCGCCGTTCTGTCCGACGAGTGCGCAGACTTCTCCGGCACGCACCGCGAGGTCGACACCGTCGAGGGCAACGGTGCCGCCAAACGCCTTGCGCACGCCGCGCATCTGAAATTTCGGAGTTACTGCTTCAGCCACCGGGCCAGATCGGGATGCAGCAGCTCCTGGAAGGCGGGCTCGTGCATCCTGTCGCGAGGAACGAGCTGCACGCCGGTATCGATGCGCTTCTCGACCGTACGGCCCTGCAGGTGTTCGACCATCGTCTTTACGCCGAGGTACCCCATGTTCACGGGATTCTGCAGCACGAGCGCGTCGATGTAGCCGTCGCTCATCCCTTTTACGAGCGTGTCCGACGCGTCGAAGCCGACAAACTTCACCTTGCCGGCCCACCCGCTGTCGACGAGAACGCGCAGCATCGCAAGCGAGGTCGACTCGTTCGGCGTGAAGATGCCGTCCACGTCGAGCGATCCGTCCGGCCGGCGGAAGCGATGCAGCATCGCTTCGCCTCTCTTGTAAGCGCCCTCAACATCGGCGCCGCCGTACTGGTTCGAGCTCAGCACCTGGATGCCCGCGTGTTTGCCGATCTCTGCAAGAAACCCTTCCTCGCGCTCGATCGTGCTCGCCGAGCCTTCGGCGTACCGGAGCATGACCACCTTGCCGCCCTGCGGAAGCATCGCCGCGAGCGCCTCGCCCGCCAGCGTACCGCCCTTCCGATTGTCGGTGGCGACAAAGCTGACATAGTCGTCACCCTTCAATCCGGAATCGATGATGACGACAGGAATCTTCGCGCGTGCGGCGTCACTGACGGGGCCGACGAGCGCGGCCTCGTCGAGCGGAGCAAGGACGATTCCCGATACGCCGCGCGTAATGAAACCCTCGACCTCGGCAACCTGCGACGCTCGATCGTCCTCTCGGAGCGGCCCTCTCCAGATAATTTCGACGCCGAGCTCCTGCGCCGCCTTCTCGGCGCCGGCATGAATGCTCTGCCAGAAGACGTGCGATGTCCCCTTCGGAATGACAGCGATTGTCGTCTTCCCGCTGTCGGCCGGCGACGACGAGCCGCACGCCAGGGACAGCGAGGTGGCAACCAGGACGGCGGCAACGGCCGCGACGCGAATCCTCATACAGGCTCTCCCGCAGGCAAACGCCAGAATCGAGCGGCATTCCCGCCCATCACGGCATCGCGCTCCGCTGCCGGACGGCCAATCAGGTACTGGTCGATGATCGCCATGGTACTACCGTAGTCGGCCGCAACGGTGCACACGGGCCAATCCGATCCGGCCAACAGCCGATGGGCGCCGAAGCAGTCGAACGCCACGTCAAGATACGGCCGGATCTGCTCCGGAGTCCATCGATTCCAATCGGCTTCCGTCACCAGACCCGACACTTTGCAGAACACGTTCTCGAATCGCGACAGCTCGCCGATCTCCTTTTCCCACGTCTGAATCTCGCCGCGCCGGATATCGGGTTTTGCCAGATGATCCAGTACGAAGCGCTGCCGCGGGAACCGCGAGACGAGCTCGGTGGCCACGTGAAGGTGTTTCGGATAGATGAGAATGTCGTAGGCAAGATCGACATCGCCGAGCACTGACATGCCTCGGCAGAATGCCGGACGCAGCAGGAATCGATCGTCGGGTTCCGACTGGACGATGTGGCGCACACCGACGAGTTTGGGATGCCCGGCAAACTGCTGCAGTTGTTCTGCGACGTCGTCGGCCTGCAAATCGATCCAGCCCACAACGCCAGCGATGAAGGAGTTCTTCTCGGCCAATTCGAGCAGCCAACGGGTCTCCTCGAGCGTCTGTCTCGCCTGAACGGCGATGCATGCGTCGATGCCGGCGGAATCCATCTCACGGCGCGCACCCGCTGGCAGAAAGTCACGGCGAATGGCGGCCATCGAATCGTCGATCCAGCCGTATTCGGCCGCGGTATAACACCAGAAGTGCTGATGGGCGTCGATGCGCATCAGTCCACCAGTCTACGAATCTGCCAATCTGCCAATCTCGTCTGCCAATCTGCGAATCTGCGAATTCAGATGTTTGGCACAGGCGTCCCGCCCGCAGCGCTGGACTGATAGCACGCTTCGACGACCGCCATCGTCTTGATGGCGTCCTCGACGGGCGAGACGAGCGCCTCATCCTCGCCAGCGACGAAACGCTGAAGGTTGCACATTGGCCCCTCGAACGCCTCGATGAACCACGAGCCGCGCAATTCGACGTTCTGCCAGCGTTCACCAGCCAGCGCCACCTCGAGCGTATCGCGGGTCCCGCTCGGGTAGTTCATGTTGACGCCCATGGTCATCTGAGCGGCGCCGTCCGTCCCCTCGACCTTGAGGAACGACGCACAGTGCTTTTCGTTCTGCTGGTGCGTGTGATTCAACAGCAGCGAGCAGCGCAGCTTGTCGCCGTAGTCGAGGATGATGGAGCTGCGTGTGTCGCGAAACTCGGGCATCGACGGATGTGCCACCGCACGGCAGTACACACCGCGAGGCTCGCCGACAAGGGCCCGTATCGTGTCCAGATAGTGAATGGAGTGGTAAAGGATTTCGAGGCGAGGCGCGCCTTCGAGAAACGCCCACAGGTGCCACGGCTGCTTCACCACGAGCCGCACCTCCACGTCGACGATCGCGCCGAGTTGCCGGCTGCTGTTCAAATCCAGGAGCGCGAGTACGTTCGGGCTGAACCGAAGCTGAAAGTTCATCGCCGCGACAAGCCCGAGATCGCGGCAGATTTGAAGGATCGATCGCGCCGCCGCAAGATCTTCGCCCATGGGCTTCTGGATGAGAACCGCAGAGCCGCGAGGCAGATCTTTCAGAATGCTGGCGATCTGATGGCCGGGCACTGCGACGTCGAATACCGCGTCGGGCGAGGCTGCGGCCTCGGCGAGCGACCCGAACACTTTCGGCACGCCGAAACGCCGTGCGGTTTCGCGCGATGCGTCCTGGTTGATGTCGTAGACGCCGGCGACAGGAAACTCGAGGCGCCGGTACACGGGCAGGTGCGCAGTACGTACGATACCGCCGGCGCCGATGATGACGATAGGCCGCGGACGCGAAGGCACACCCCAGGCCTGCCGAAGCTGCGTCAAAACGCCGGCTTCAGGACGAGGGCGCCCGATTGGCGGCGTGGGCAACGGCCGGCTCCTGTTTCTCGTTCGTTTCGGGCTCCACGCGGTCCAGGTGAAAGACCGGCTCCATGACAGCCCACCACTCGCCCGCGGCTGCCTCGGGCAAAGGCTCCTGGAGCGATTTCATCAGGCGCTCCCACTCCGCGACGCGCTGGCTCGAAGCCGCATGCGACCTGAAGGCCGCGCGATAGTCGAGGTCATCGCGCATCTCGACGATCATCACCAACCGCCGGCCGAGCAGATGGATGTCCATCCGCTGCACGCCGGCCTGCCGGAGGCTGGCCTGCACCTCGGGCCAGACCTCGCGGTGGTATTGTCGATAGGTCTCGACAATCGCCGGGTCATCCTTGAGATTGATGCTGAGCACCGTCATTGGTTGAGCACCCCGCCGTCAAGTGGATACGCCTGTCCCGTGACAAACGACGCCTCGTCCGAACATAGATATAACGCGAGGTACGCTACTTCGTCGGGTGTGCCCATCCGGCCCATCGGCTGATACTCGGACAACTGCTGCAGCACTTCCTGCTCGCGCCCGGGGTAGTTTTTCCTGATGAACCCGTCGACAAACGGTGTGTGGATGCGCGCGGGGCAGATGCAATTGCAGCGAACGTTCTGCTTGACGTAATCCACCGCGATCGACTTGGTCATCGTCAGCACCGCGCCCTTCGTCATCGAGTACGCGAAGCGATCCGCGACACCGATGAACGACACGATCGACGCCATGTTGAGAATGACCCCGCCGCCCTGCCGCACCATGACCGGCACAGCAGCCTGGCTGCAGAGATACACGCCCTTTACATTGACGCGATAGAGGCGGTCGAACTCGTCCTCGGGCGTGCGCTCGATGTTTCCGACGTAAGCGACTCCGGCATTGTTCACGAGGACGTCGAGTCGTCCGACACGGCCGACAATCGTGCCGAAGGACGCCCGCACGTTTTCCGAGTCGGCAACGTCGCACGCCGCCGACTCGGCGCGGCCGCCAGCCACCGAGATTTCCGACGCCGTCTCTCTTGCTGCGTGCGCGTCCACGTCGAGCACCACCACATGAGCGCCGCGGCGGCCAAATACGGTGGAAATCGCCCGACCAATACCAGAACCGCCGCCAGTGACGATGGCAACCTTCCCAGACAGATTGAACAACGTGGAAGTACTATACTTTAGCTTACGCCGAGAGGCGTTTGTGGATCTCGACGGCGTCGCCGGTGAGCCGCTCGCGAAGCCAGATGCGCTCGATGCTTGGATAAATAGCCGCGATTGGCAGCGCCAGGATCGCGCCCATCACCCCGCCAAGTTCGGCACCCACAATCACAGCGATCAGCACGGCCAGGTCGGACAACTCCAGCTCTCGGCCGAAGAGCTTCGGCGTGATGAGGTAGTTCTCCACCACGTTGAAGACGAGGTAGAAGGCAATCACGAGAATGAGCGCGTTCGGCGACACGGTCGTGGCCAGGACGGCCGCGAGCAGCGACGAAACAATGAGCCCGATGACCGGTATGAGATTCAACACGCCGGATGTGATGGCGAGGACCAGGGCAGCCGGAATGTCCAGGGCAACCAGCGCGAAGTAGGTGACGACGCCAGTAATGAGTGACGCGATCACGTTGCCAACCGCGTAGCGATAGACAATGTCCTGCGACTCGTCGAGGGTGCGGCGGAGTTTGGAGCGGTGGCGCTCGGGCACGAACGCCATGACCCATTCGAGCGTCGGTTTCCACTCCATCATCAGGTACACAGTGAAGACGAGCACCAGTACGATCATGCCGACCGCGCTCGAAGCCGACTGCGCGATGCCGAGCATGTACTGGGCGAGTCCGTTACCCTCGGTGCCGCTGCCTGGGCCGGGCAACGCCTGCTCGGCCAGCGGAAACGAGGCACGCACCTGTTGAGAGAACTCGGTAAGTCGTTGGAAGATGAGGCGGGATTCGTTGCGAATCGTAACCCAGCCTGCGGCGATCATCGCGGCGCACAGCGCCGTCACGAACAGCACGACCGCGAATGCGGCGACACCGCGCGGAACACGGTACCTCTCGAGCCATCGCACGACGGGGTAGAGCGCCACGGCCAGGACGATCGACACAACAAACACCATCACGAAGTGCCAGAGCTGCAACCACGCCCACACCAGCGCGAGTGTGATGAGCACTTTCGCAATCGCGCCCCACGACAGGTCGAAAGCGGCTCTCATAATCTCCAGAAGCGACAGGTAACGATGCACGGAATGGCGGCGCTATACGCGCCTGCCACTCCAGCAACCAACCCGGCTCCACGGTGACGCGGATCCGAGACTACTGGAGCAGCGCAGCTACCCCAAGGAGTACCGTTGCGGTCATCACGCCGACGCCCACCGAAAGGCCGATTACCGCCGAAATCAGATGAATGAAGCCCGGTCGCGTTTCCATAAATACCTGACGATTGTCATAGCACCACTCATGCCAGCTTCCGGCGCGCCCTCGGTGGGCTTCGGTCGCAGGAAATTCGTACAGACTGTCCGATAATCCGTACACGATTCTCCGAATGAACTACCGGGCATTCGCGCTAACCCTCTGGATCGCGGTCGTTTCGGGCGCGCTCTACCTTTACTTCTTCCAGCGCGACGCGCTGCAACGGCTCGTATTGGAGGTTGCGGACACGCCTCCCTTCTGGGCATATGCCCTGTACCTCGTTCTTGGCTGCCTGCGGGGCTTTACGCTCGTCCCGGCCACCTATCTTGTCGTCATGGGCATGCTGGTTCTGCCGCCGATTCCACTCTTTGCCTTGACGATTGCCGGCATCATCGTCTCGTCGGCCGCCGTTTACTACTTTGCCGAAGCGATGAAGCTCGACCAGTTCTTCGAGCGCCGATATAGCTCGCAGGTTGCGAGGTTGCGGCGGCTGCTGGCAAGGCGGGAACTTCCTATCGTGATAGCGTGGAGTTTTTTCCCAGTCGCCCCCACAGACCTCATCTGCTATGTTTGCGGCGCCTTGCGGGTCGACCTGAAGAAGTGCCTGCTGGGCATAACCCTAGGCGAAGGAACCATTTGCGCGATTTACATCTTCCTGGGAACCCAGGCGCTGGCGTGGCTGCGCTAACCTTCGGGACGGCTGGACGTATTAAGGTGGTAGATGAGACACCTTAAAATTTTCACACTTGTTGCGGGTCTGCTGGTGGCGCCGGCCGTTCTGCACGGGCAAGGGCCCCCTCCGCAACGACCCCTTCCCCCGACCGCGCCGCAGAAGCCGCAACTGCCGTCAGGCGCGCAACAGCCTTCTCCGGGAGTTACGCTGCTTCAGGAGGTACCCGATGCGCGCGAGACGCGCGACCGCCTGAACGACATCTTCACCCAGCAGCTGCCGCCTTCGGTGCGCGACGTCCTTCGCATCGATCCCACGCTGATGTACCGCGAGGACTACATCGCCAACTACCCCGTGCTGGCCGCGTTCCTCCGGCAGCATCCAGAGATCGCGCACAATCCCGCGTTCTTCATCGGCGAGCGCCGGTTCGACGAGCGGGACAACAACCCCGCGTTTGGGGCCGTGAACAGGGCGATCGGAAACCTGACGATGATCCTGGTGATTGGCACTATCGTAGGTGGGATTCTTTTTCTCGCCCGCACCACCATCGAGCACAGGCGGTGGCAGCGCGCCATGCGCGCGCAGAGCGAGCTGCAGGCGAAGCTGATCGATCGCTTCTCCTCGAGCGACGACCTCATTGCCTACCTCCAGTCGCCGGCTGGCAAGGCGCTGACCGACCCTCCTGTCATGCCGCAAAATGCCGCACGCCCCATGAGCGCGCCCCTGAGCCGCATCTTCTGGTCGTTACAGTCGGGCATCGTGGTCAGCGCGCTGGGAACCGGGCTCATTGTCGTCAGCCGCGGGATTGCCACCGCCGAAGTGGCCGACGTGCTGTATGGCGTCGGAATCGTTGTGCTCATGATCGGCATCGGGTTCGTGCTCTCAGCAGCGGTTTCCTTCCTTCTTTCCCAGCGCCTGGGTCTCGTACAGCATCTATCGGCCCGGTACAGCGGTGAGGCGCCGGGATCATGACGCGCCGTCTTCTCGCGTACGCGTTTCCCTTCATGGACAGCCTGGATCCGATTGCGCCGGCTACCGACGGTTCCGCGATCGACGACACGCTGCAGATGGACGAAGAGGCGTTTCGCGGCTTCTACAAGCGAACGGCGGGCATGGTGTGGGCGTATCTCGCGCGCGCCACCAACGATCCGTCGGCCGCCGACGACCTGCTGCAGGAGGCCTACTATCGCCTGCTGCGCACGACCACCGCGTTTGAATCGGAGGATCACCGGCGCAACTACCTGTTCCGTATCGCCACGAACCTGGTGCGCGATCGGTACCGGCGGCCCCGGCTCGACAGCGCGCAGTTGCCCGAGCACGCAGACGTCAGAGCGGCTGGCGACCTCGCGCGCGAGACCCAGCAACGCGCGGATCTGCAGCGCGCGATGGCGCAGTTGTCGCATCGCGAGCGCGAGCTCGTGTGGCTGGCCTACGGACAGGGTTCGACGCATCGGGAGATCGCCGGCGCCCTGGGACTGAAGGCCGGCAGCATCAAGCCGATGCTGTTTCGCGCGCGCCGCAAGCTTGCAAGGATTCTGCGATGATGACGTTCCGCGAATGCCAGTGCGACAAGAGCGACTGCCCGCAGTGCGGCCCGCTCGTGGCCCTCGCGGAAGAAATCCGCCTGGAATTCGAGCGCACGCGGGCGGAGGCCCGCGTGCCCACGCCAGAGATCGTGTGGTGGCGGGCGCAAATGCGCGCACGCGAGGAAGCGGCGCGCAAAGCGGCACGCCCCATTCTGCTTACGCAAGCCCTCGCGATGGCAGCCCTGCTGGGACTGCTGATTTCGCTCGCCGGCAGGTTGACGCTGCCGTCCCTCTCCTTCCCCGACGCGTCGCCCCTGCCGGCCGGGGGTCCGCTGCTCTACCTTTCGGTTGCGGCTGCCTGCTGCCTGGTGATTGCGCCCATCGCGGTGTACTTCGTCCTCGCGCGCGACAACTGACTTAGCTGGCAGCGCGGCCACCAACCAACCGCTACCCCCTACCCGCTACCAGCTATATAATCCGCCCACACGAACAGACGAAAGGCGGTGGGTTCATGGCGCGCGTTCCCCGGTTGCTGCTCATCGCGGTTCTGGCCGCTTTTGTGGCTCCGCTCTCCGGCCAATCTCCGAGCTCGGGAAAACCGAGCATCGACAACGGCGAATGGCCCGACTACTCCGGCGACCTGCGCGGCTGGAGGTACTCGCCGCTCGACCAGATCAACGCAACGAATTTCAACAAGCTGCAGGTTGCCTGGCGATTCAAGACCGACCATCTCGGCCCGCGTCCGGAGTACAAGCTGGAAGGTACGCCCGTGATGGTAAAGGGCATGCTCTACACGACGGGCGGAACGCGACGAGCTGTCATCTCCCTCGACGGCCGCACGGGAGAGCTGAACTGGGCGCACAGCCTGCGCGAAGGACGGCGGGCGGCCGTATCACCGCGGCAGTTGTCGGGACGCGGCGTATCGTACTGGACCGACGGCAAGGGTGACGAGCGGGTCATTTACGTCACGACCGGCTACCAGCTCGTCGAGCTGGATGCAAAGACCGGGGCGATGATCCAATCGTTCGCCAACAAGGGCGTGCTCGATCTCAAGGTGGGCGTCGTCAAAGGTGTGAACCAGCAGATCGATCTGGAGAGCGGCGAGATTGGCATCCACTCGACGCCGGCCGTGGTCGGCGACATCGTCATTGTCGGATCGTCGTTCCGTGAAGGCGCGACCGTCTCGACGCACAACAACACGAAGGGCCTCGTGCGTGCGTTCGACGTGCGCACGGGCAAACAGCTGTGGCGATTCAACACGATTCCCAATCCCGGCGACTTCGGTCATGATACGTGGCTCAACGACTCGTGGGCGGTCAACGGCAACGTCGGCGTGTGGACGCAGATCAGCGTCGACGAACAGCTTGGCTTGGTGTATCTCCCGGTCGAGACGCCGACGTCGGATCATTACGGCGGTCATCGGCCGGGCAACAACCTGTTTGCCGAGAGCCTGGTGTGCGTGGATTTGAAGACCGGCAAGCGCAAGTGGCACTTCCAGTTCGTTCATCACCCGCTGTGGAACCTGGACATGTCGTCGGCGCCGCTCTTGGCCGACATCAACGTGGACGGGCGCGCGATCAAGGCGGTCGCGGTTCCGAGCAAGCAGAACTTCATGTACGTGTTCGACCGCGTAACCGGCCAGCCGGTGTGGCCCATCGAAGAGCGCCCGGTTCCGGCGGGCGACGTGCCCGGCGAAACCTACTCGCCGACGCAGCCATTTCCCACCAAGCCGCCGGCGTACGCTCGAAACTTCGTGAACATCCCGGACGACCTCATCGACTTCACGCCAGAACTGCGCGCCCAGGCGCTCTCGCAGATGTCGCGATACAAAGCCGGCCCGCTGTTCAACCCGCCGATTCTCGGCCGGGCGAACGGCCTTCTCGGCTCGCTCAGTATCGGCAACCTCGGTGGCGGCACGAACTGGCCCGGCGGTGGCTACGATCCCGAAACACACATCGCGTTTGCGCCGGCGTCGAATTCGGGCGTCAACGCGCACTCGCTCGTCACGCCGCCACCAGGGTTTTCGGATATTCGCTACGTTCGGGGCGTCGAAGGCCAGCCGTTCGTGGAAGTGTTCGGACCTGGAGACTGCTGCGCCGCCGATTCCCCGCGCGCCATCGCACAGGCGGCCGCAGCGGCCAAGACCGCGGCCTCGCCACCTGCAGCCGCTGCTCCCGGAGAATCCGCAGCCGCGGCCAAAACCGCCGCGGGCCTTCCACCCGGTGGGCTGACGGTCCAGGGACTCCCGATCATGAAACCGCCCTACGGCGTGCTCGCCGCCATTCACCTCGATCGTGGCGAGCTGCTGTGGCAGGTTCCGCATGGCGACACGCCCGACAGCGTGCGCAATCATCCCGCGCTGAAGGGGCTGAAGATTCCGAAGACCGGACAGAACGGTGCCGTCGGACTGCTTGTCACCAAGACGCTCGTCATCTTGGGCGATCCGCAGGCCACGACGACCCCGCAGGGCCGCGGCGCAATGCTGCGCGCCTATAACAAGATGACGGGAGAGCAGGTCGGCTCCGTTTACATCCCCGCGCCGCAAAGCGGCTCGCCGATGACCTACAGCATCGACGGACGCCAGTACATCGTGGTGGCCGTGAGTGGGGGCCCGTACTCGGGCGAGTACATCGCGTTTCGCCTTCCAAACTAGAGATCCGTGAGAAAAGGGGGCGGGACCCCTTTTCTCACGTCACAGGTACAGGTGCAATTGACTCATCACCGTGTGCGTGACGAACTTGTTGCGCTGGTTCCTGTCGCGGTAGTACGCGATGTCGACGTTCCAGTGGGTGCGTGGAAGGATGTTCGCTTCGAGCTTGTAGCGGACGAACCCCGGTATGGCGCCGGCCTCGGTGCGCACCTGGGGTGAAAACTTCAACCAGACGCCGCGTATCGCTTCGACTGATGTTTCGTTGACGAAGACGAGCGACTCTCCGTCGGTCTCGTCCCGGAATCGCGCGTCGACCTCGGTCCACACGGTGACGCGTGACGCCGGCGAGAATCCATAGGCGATGCCGGCAGCGCCGTTGCTCAC
>Ga0105106_10001765_pt1 | contig 15451 bp, 11 predicted proteins | sample PPLLaktember2015_5_FD_79109 | JGI IMG/M metagenome (GOLD analysis project Ga0105106, IMG submission 79109) | Freshwater sediment microbial communities from Prairie Pothole Lake near Jamestown, North Dakota, USA - PPLs Lake P8 Core (1) Depth... | ecosystem: Environmental > Aquatic > Freshwater >...
AAACCAACTAAAATAATTAATGAAGCTGAGGCAAAAAAACCAATTGCGGAGAAAATCTCACCATATATTAGTGATACAATCAACGGGACACTCAGCGATAAGCCTATCAGAATCTGGAGACCCCCTATTTGCCGCAACAGCATCCTGAGAGTAGCGTATTTACTATGCCGGACAGGAATCATTGAAGTGATTTTATTGCCTGAAGAATGATCTGACATTTGAACTGCTTTGCGGCAGCGAGAATACAAATACCTTGTCATCCGGCATTAACTGAAAGCTGCCAAGTGTAATGTACCCTGCCCCGTTTCTTATTACCCCGCTTACAATTGCATCTTTTGGGAAGTTCAATTCATTGATTGGTTTTTGAGTAATTTTAGAATTCCTGTCTATGACAAATTCCTGTATCTTGGCATCAACTCCGTACAGATGAGTAAGAACCCTTCCTTTAATGATGTACCGGAAAATGAAGTTTGCCGCCGCCATTTTCTTATTAATCAATGTATCAATACCCATTCTTTGTGAATAATCAAATAAACCGGTATTCTCAACCATGGCGATTGCTTTTCCTACGCCAGATTCTTTGGCAATCAGACAGGTAAAAATGTTGGTTTCAGAATTACCGGTAACTGAAACAATTGCATCAAAAGTTTCTATTCCTTCCTCCTCAAGTAATTTAATATTTGTCCCGTCTCCGCACACGATCTGTACATTTGGAATGGTTTTTGCCAGATAGTTGCACTTTTCAATGTCTTTGTCAATCAGTTTGATATTGTAGCGCTTGCTTAGCTTCAGGGCAATATGTTTCCCGGTCCTGCTGCCGCCGACAACTAAAATGTTTTTAATCTGTGGTGATTTCTTCCCAGTGTAGTCAACAACATTATCCTTACCCTCATCTGTCGAAACAAAATATAAAAGGTCGTCCACTTTCAGTTGCAGTTTCCCGGTAGGAATCAGCGTTTTACCGTTGCGATGAACAGCCACAATCATAAATGAATTATGAGGGATTAAATGTGTTGTTTCGACTATGGTCTTATTAACAATCGGAGCATCCTCTTCGAGCAATAACCCCATTAAATAAAGTGCCCTGTCGTGAAGACTGAATGTCTCTAATAATGCCGGCGATTTTAGTATGTACTTTACTTCACGGGTCACAAGTGATTCAGGTGAAATTAAGATGTCAATCCCAAGATCACGCATTTCATTGGAATTCTTTTCAGCCAGATATTCTATATTGTCTATTCGGGCAATAGTAAATTTTGCTCCAAGCTTTTTCCCAATTAAACAAGTTGTAATATTTGTGGATTCAACCGAGGTCACTGCAATTAAGAAGTTTGCATGCTCAACACCAGCTTGCTTCAAGGTTGTAAAACTCGTTGAATCGCCAAAAACAGTGGCAATCCCTAAGTTCTTTTCGGCAAAGTCAAGCTTATCCTGTTGAGTATCAATTAGTGTAATATCCGGATACTCAACAATTAAGAGTTTTGCCAGGTAAAAACCCACTTCCCCGTCACCGGCTATAATTATTTTCATTATCCGGATTTAAATTAGTTTTCTATTATTGTTTTAAGATAGACTGACCTCATGCCTTCAGGCATTAAATCAAGGTGTCTCTTTAAAGTCATCTTGTTTTCATCAGAAGCAAGTGCATTAAAGAACTCATTTTCAATAGCATTCTTTTCATACAAAGAACCGTTTGAGTACAATAGTGAGATTATTCTAAATGGTTCTTTCTGGTTTTCACAATTATCATAAATAAGTCTTTGTGTATATTCTGCAAATTGACGGAGTATACCATAGTCTGAACTTATTAATGATTTATCAACCTTCCGGAAAGCCTCCGGGAACCAATGACATAATGTCTTTTGAATTCTTGTTTCCATTTTAGTAATATTTAGATTCAACCACCATGTAAGAAGTGATTGCAATTACCTGACCAGTTTATATAGTACTAAAATCATATCATTGGATAATAATGTATTACAGGGAAATGACTTTTCTTTAAAACAAAAAACCCTTTCATTATGAAAGGGTGAAAAGTAGCGATTTGAAATGGTTGATTTTACTTAAGATTATTTTCGGAGAGCTTCCGGTAAAGAGTAGTCAATGCTATACCAAGCAACTCAGCAGCCTTTGTTTTATTTCCTTTGGTATAGTTAAGAATCCTTTGTATATGTTGTTTTTCCAATGAAGCCAGATCAAAGGTTGAAAGGGGCTTGTCATTCGTATTTGATTCAATATTGTTTTGAATCTCAATGGGTAATAAATCTGTTGTTATTTCTTTTCCGGTTGCCAGGATCACACATCTTTCTATTACGTTTCTAAGCTCGCGGATATTCCCTTTCCAATGATGCTGTTTCAGTGTGTCTAAACAATCTGCAGATATTTTATCAATTTTCTTTCCCGTTTTTAACGAGAAAAGTTGCAGGAAGTGATCTGCTAATGGTTCGATATCACCTATTCTCTCCCGCAGGGAAGGTAATCTGATTTGAAAAACCGAGATCCGGTAATATAAATCTTCCCTGAAATTTCCCGATTCAATTTCCTTATGTAAGTCCCTGTTTGAGGCAGCAATAATCCGAACGTCAATTCTTGTCGGCTTGCTTTCACCAACTCTCATAAACTCGCCTGTTTCAATAACTCGTAATAGTTTTACCTGTAAATCCAATGCCAATTCTCCTATTTCATCCAGAAAGATTGTTCCATTATTGGCTTCAGAAAAGAGGCCTTTCCGGTCTCTAACTGCACCGGTAAACGCTCCGGCAATATGACCAAAAAACGCACTCTCCAGCAAGTCGTGGCTAAAAGAAGAACAGTTGACTGCGATAAAATTCCTATTTCTGCGATTACTTGCATGATGGATGGCTTGTGCGAAAACTTCTTTGCCTGTTCCGGTTTCACCAGTTAATAAAACAGAAGCCTCACTTTCTGCTACTTTCTTAGCAAGTTCAACGGCATCACATATAAGATCTGACTTACCGATGATATTATCAAACGAGTATTTATTCCCAAGTTGATTTTCCAGATGCTTAACACGCTTTGCAAGTTCAACTTTTTCGATAGCACGATAAAGAAGTGGAATAATTTTACTGTTGTCGTCACCCTTTGTAATATAATCAAAAGCTCCGTTCTTAATTGCACTGACGCTATCTGGTATATTTCCATAAGCAGTAAGCAGGATTATCTCAACAATCGGATATTTTACCTTTAGCTCTTTTGAAAAATCAATACCATTTCCATCAGGCAGCCTGACATCACATAAGACCACATCAATATCATTTTCAGCCAGTCTTCTCGATGCAGTTTTACAGTCGCCTGCCTGATAAACATCGAAACCTTCATAGGAAATAATCCTGGCAAGGAGATTCCTTAATTTCTCTTCATCGTCTATGATTAAAATCTTCTTCAATAGAAAATGATTATTTTCTTTTCCATGTTGACTTTTTCAACCCTCCGACAGGAAGTCAAGCATATCTGAGGCATTCTTATTTTCCGGATCATAGTCGAGAGCCTGTTTAAAATAGACTCTTGCCTTATCATAATTGTAGTTTTTCATATATGTCCTGCCAAGGTGGTAAAGAGCAGAAACATGATTGTCGGTTTTGTTCAGTAGCCTTTCAAAATATATTATCGCCTCATCATATTTACCTGATGCCTTTAATGCAATTCCCATATAATAGTTAGCCATAAGGGTCTCCGGGCACAACTCAATCAATTTCCTGTACGAAGCAATACTTTTTTCTTCTTTGCCAAGATGATAATAAGCCAGTCCAAGCCAGAGATAAGTCATGGGTAAATTCTTGCCCGATTCGATTATTTTGTTAAAAGTATTTACAGCTGCTGAAAAATTGGTGGAACGGTAGTACGCAACTCCCAGCCGGTACATTACATACGGACTATCAGGCTTGATCTTGAGAACCTTTTCACAGTAGCTGATAGATTTTGACATTTCGCCAAGAATGTAGTAAACATTCGAAAGCTCGAGCAGGATGTGAATGCTATCGGGATTTTCCTTCTCGGCACATTCGAAATCAGCTGCAGCTTCCTTGATGTTCCCTTCGAGAAGTTTAATGAAGGCATCATCAATACATTTGTGAACCAGTTCAGACATGGTAATGAAATTTAAAGTTAAATGATCTAACTACGGTTTTTAATCGGTACATATTCCTGTTTTCCGAAAACATTCTTAAATGCAGGTCTGATGAGCCTTTTTGCCGAAAATGTGAGCTCTTCAATGCGGTGTGTGCACCAGCCCGAAACCCTTCCGATTGCAAACAGGGGTGTATAAAGTTCCTTCGATATGTCGAGACATGAGTATACAAAACCAGAGTAAAAATCAACATTAATACAGACAACCTTGGTCGATTTCTCTCCTTTAAACACTCTGAAAACTTCAGGTGTGATTTTTTCCACAAGTGAATAGAGTTCAAATTCATCAAGCCTTCCTTTTTCTATTGCCAGCTCTCTTGCCTTTGCTTTAAGGATCGCTGCTCTCGGATCGGAAATAGTGTAGACAGCATGGCCTATACCATAGATCTTTCCGGAATAGTCATTCGCTTTCTTATTCAGGATCCTGAGAAGATGTGCCTTAACCTCTTCCTCATCCTTCCAGTTTTTGACATGAACCTTCATGTCATCCATCATTTCAAGGACCCTTACATGGGCACCGCCGTTCAAAGGTCCTTTTAATGATCCGATGGCAGAGGTTACTGAAGAATAAATATCGGTTTCAGATGAGCTGGTCACCCTCATTGTGAAGGTTGAATTATTGCCTCCTCCGTGTTCGGCATGAAGTACCAGGAGCAGATCAAGCAGATCACTTTCAAGTTTTGAAAATCCGTTACAATCGCCTTTTATCAAATAAAGAAAATTCTCGGCGGTTGTCAGGTTAGGTTGAGGATGACGGATCGAAAGAGTCTTTCCCTTGTACAGGTGCCTTAATGCCTGATATGAATATGCAACGATTGTCGGAAATTTTGCAATGATATTCAGAGATTGTTTTATCATGTTATCCAGGGCAATACTGTCCGGTTTCTCATCAAGCGTATATAACCCCAGCACTGACCTTGCAAGTATATTCAGTACATCCTTGCCCTTCATTGAAAGTATCATGTCCTTAGTAAAATCATCGGGCAGAGCCCGAAGAGAAGCCAGATGCTCCGAGAACTCTTTCAGCTCTTCCTTATTCGGAAGATGTCCTGACAGAAGAAGAAAAACTGTTTCATCAAATCCGTGCCTGTGGTCATTCTGAAATCCGGCAACTATATCTTCAATATCAATTCCCCTGTACAACAATCTCCCGGGGACAGCAACAACTTTGCCGTCTTCCTTTTTATACCCGACAACATCTCCGATTTTTGTCAGTCCCACGAGAACTCCGGATCCGTCTGAGTTACGCAACCCGCGTTTTACTTCGAATTTCTCGAATAATTCACTTTCAATCTGGCAGGATTTCCTGACAGATTCCTCCAACTGTGAAAAAAAATTCTGAGCTTCCATATCATTTCTTTTTATTTTTGTTTCTAATCAGGTTCAGTGCGCTTCCGGCCTTAAACCATTCTATCTGGGTTTCATTGTAGGAATGATTGGCAAATATCGTCTCTTTTTCCCCGTTTGAATGACGGATGATTATCTTTATTTGTTTTCCTGGCAAAAACTCATGAAGTCCAATGATGTCAAATTTATCAGTTTCCCTTATTCTGGCAAAGTCATCCTTGTCTGAAAACGTCAATGCAAGAACACCCTGTTTTTTAAGGTTTGTTTCATGAATTCTTGCAAATGATTTTGCAATTACAGCTACTACATTCAGGAACCTTGGTTCCATGGCAGCATGTTCCCTCGATGAACCTTCCCCGAAATTCTCTTCCCCGGCAACGACTGAGCCCATTCCCGACGCTTTGTAAAACCCTGCAACCTTCGGGACCGGTTCATAGTTGCCGGTCAACTGGTTAAGTACGCTGTTTGCCTTATCATTGAAATCGTTGATTGCACCTATCATGTAATTATTTGAGATGTTCTCGAGATGTCCGCGATACTTCAACCAGAATCCTGCCATTGAAATATGGTCGGTAGTGCATTTGCCTTTAACCTTAATAAGCAAAGGCAGATCCATGTAATCGTGTCCGTCCCATTCAGGAAAGGGATTTAAAGCCTGGAGTCTTTCTGACCCGGGATTTATTATGACTGATATTTTTGATTTATCCGCAGAAGGCTCCTGCAATCCGTTCTCAAAAGTTGCAAATCCATCCGGAGGGAGATCAAATCCGGAAGGCTCGGCCAGTTTTACCTTTTCTCCATTCCTGTTCGTAAGATAGTCGGTTACAGGATTGAAGGTCAGATCACCGGCAATGGCAAGAGCAGTGACTATTTCAGGAGAAGCCACAAAAGCATGGGTGTTTGGATTCCCGTCGGTCCTCTTGGCAAAATTCCTGTTGAATGAATGAACGACTGTATTAACTTCATTTTTACCGGCACCTTCACGGTCCCATTGACCGATGCAGGGTCCGCAGGCATTTGCAAAAACAGTTCCTCCGATTTTTTCAAAAGTTGCAAGAAATCCATCCCTTTCGGCAATTGCACGTATCTGCTCAGAGCCGGGAGTAATGGTAAGCATGGATTTTGCCACCAGGTTTTTACTTATTGCATACTCTGCAATGGAGGCTGCCCGGGAAAGGTCCTCATAAGATGAGTTTGTACATGATCCTATCAGGCCCACCTCAACTTTCAGCGGCCAGCCATTCTGAACTGCCACCCTTTTCATTTCCGAAATTGGAGTTGCCAGGTCCGGAGTGAATGGTCCGTTTATATATGGTTCAAGCTCTGAAAGATTTATCTCAAGCAGCTGGTCGAAGTACTTATCAGGATTTGAATAAACTTCCGGATCTGCTGTAAGATGCTCCTTTACTTCACCGGCAAGCATTGATATTTCTGCACGGCCTGTAGATTCAAGGTAGTCCGACATAGACCGGTCAAACCCGAAAACCGAACAGGTTGCACCCACCTCGGCACCCATGTTGCATATTGTTGCTTTTCCAGTGCATGAAAGGGACTCTGCACCCTCACCGAAGTATTCAATTATACAGCCTGTTCCGCCCTTTACGGTTAGCAGGCCCGATAATTTAAGGATAATATCTTTTGCCGATGTCCATCCGTTAAGCTTACCTGTAAGCCTGACGCCTATCACCTTTGGGAATTTAAGCTCCCAGCCCATCCCTGACATCACATCAACAGCATCGGCTCCGCCAACACCTATTGCTATCATCCCAAGTCCACCAGCATTCACGGTATGCGAATCAGTGCCAATCATCATTCCCCCCGGAAAGGCATAGTTCTCAAGTATAATCTGGTGGATTATGCCGGAACCGGGTTTCCAGAAATCGATATCATACTTATCGCAAATTGAGCTCAGGAAATCATACACTTCCTTATTGCTTACATTTGCTGACCTCAGATCGTCTGCCGAACCGGTTTTTGCCATTATAAGATGATCGCAGTGAACGGATGCCGGGACTTCCGAAGCATCCTTGCCTGCCATCAGGAATTGGAGAAGTGCCATCTGGGCAGTTGCATCCTGCATCGCTACCCTGTCGGGCCTGAAATCGACATAATCGGCACCCCGCCCATAGGATCTGAAATCTTTTCTGCTGTAAAGATGTGCATAAAGTACTTTCTCGCTGAAGGTGACCGGTCTTTCAAGACTTTTCCTTGTCTCAGCCATGAGGTGAGGAAGCCTTTCATAGTATGATTTTATAAGTTCAAAACTGAAAATCATGTTACAGAGTTTTCATTTGCGGTCAGTAAAAATAATCTCCTTTTCGACAAGATCCTTCTCAAACTGAACTTTTTCGAAAGTAAATCTGTTTGAAAGGAATTCCATCAGTTTTGAAGCGTCCTCAAAGGCATTTCCCAGGCATGTCGATGCACCCGGGGATGGTGTTATATTGAATATAATATTTTCACCCACTATCTTTGCCTCTCCAAGTTCGAGCTTTTTTGTGACATTGTTAATGATCTGAGGTCTTGTTCCTCCAACTTTTTTTGCGAATTTTATTTCCTTAAGGCTTACTCTCGGAACAATTTTCCTGATCTCTTTGAGAAATGATCTTTTCCCAATCCACGGGAGGTCATAAACGACATTTTTGAGAAGGTAGTTGAATATTGCCTTGTCGGAAGATATCTTGAGTATGCTTAAAAGAGGCTTTATGCCGATTCCGAATGTTTTCCAGTATCCCCAGAATGTAGAGTAATTATAACGTTCAAGGAAAAAAATCGGTTTTGCTGTCGGTCCAAACCTGGTTACCTGTTCGTTATGCACTTCCGGATCGCCATGAACGGCAGCAAAAGGAAGCTTTGGTATCTGCATTGTATAAACCTTGCCGTTCAGGACTTTGGGTCCTGTGTAGAAACTTCCGGACATCGAAAGAATAGAATAGTTTTTGCCGTAACCAAGCGATTTGGCAAATATCAGGCTGTAGCTTCCGGCGGCCACAACAACCGCTGAGGCTTCAAATTCGCCCTTATCGGTTTTAATGATGAAACTACTGCCTTCATGTATTATCTTCTTAACCCTGGTCGACATGTAGATTGAAACGTCAGGATTAAGGGTTTTTGCGTTATCTGCGAAAGAGTGGGATAGTTTTCTGAAATCGACTGTGTAACCGTCTTCAGTTACGAGTGCAAGAAGTTCCTGATCAGGGTTACGCCCTTCCAGGATTCTTGGCTCAATTTTGCCTATCTCTTCCTTTCCAATCATTTTCAGCTTTGGAAACAACTTACCAAAAGAAGGATACCGGTCGCGCAGGGTTTTTACCTGATCCCTTCCGACAGCCAGGACCATCTTGGGGACTTTTATAAAAATACCTTCGTCTCCCTTCACCGTCTTTTCATTTTCAAGGTAATTCATCACCATATCGGCGGCGTGTTTTACCTTTTTAGCTTTTTCAAGAGTATAGTTGGTTTCGATATCACCGAAATGAAGTGTTTGACTGTTCATGGTTGGAGATGAATTTACCATCCCGAAATCAGAATACTTCTCCATCAGGCCTATGTTCCTTATGTTAGTGTATTTGCAAAGAGTGTAAAGTAATGCGGTGCCGCTCACTCCTCCTCCGACAATAATTACATCGTGTTTCATTTTACAACCGGAATTAAACAGAATTGCAACTTTAAAAGGTGACCTTGCCTGGAATTATAAAAATCAGTAACCAAGAAAATATATTATTCATTCAATATTCCAGTATGTTGTAAATATCACACTTAGAATTATTTGGATTGTTATTCGAATAACAATGGAATCTTTTTCTTATAAAACAATTGAAAGTAAAAATTGTTAGTTCCTGGCAGATAAATGTGAAGTAATTTTTTTGTTGGATCCGCAAAAAACAAAGTTACTTGTTAAAAGGATTAATAAATGGCTTTTTTATATTATTGAAGGTTAAAACAGTGCCGGCATGCACCTCTGTCATAACTCCAGGGTAATCGAATTCTCTCCGACTTCAAGATCAGCAAGATGCTTCAAAACAGCATCTATCATTGGAGGCGGACCGCATACATAAAATTTCCTGTTCAGCTCACCTATATGATTCCTGAGGAAATCCAGGCTGATCATCCCATGGAAATAATCATCATTTTTCTCATCCGACAGAATATTTATAAAATCCATTCCCAGCATATTTCTCAATTCACTTTCGAGAATAATATCAGCTTTTTTTTTATTGGCAAATATCAGCCTGTTACCTGAAACCTCATTTTTTGAGTTGAGATCCCTGAAAATGGAGATAAATGGAGTAATTCCTGCCCCGCCTGCTATAAAAACACCTTTACCCTTATAGGAAATAGCGCCCCACACATCCCTTATTATCAGTTCAGCGCCCGGTTTAAGCTTTCCCAGCTCATTTGTGACGCCGTTATGCGAGGGATATATCTTGATTGTGAATTCAAGGTAAGGCTCCCTGGTCAGACAGGTAAAAGTAAAAGGTCTTTTTTCATTTTTTAATTCAGGTCTATTTACTGATACCTCTGTAGCCTGACCGGGAACAAATGAATATCCCTCAGGTTTTTCAACCCTGAACCGTTTAACATCATGAGTCACCTGATCAATGCTGAGGATTTTAACAATATGTTCTTCCATTCTTATAGTTTTGATTACTATAACAATCCATTTCCGAAAGTGTTATCCTGTAAAGGCACTTTTTCATTTAAGAGAATTCACCGGAGGTAATCTCATTCTCAACTCGGATAATATCTGTATTAAGATGAAACAGATATTGTATTACAATAAGTAATATACCCAAAACAACAAATAATTTACCCAAAACAATATCAGTTTATAACTGAGACTAAAGTCTCCTTATATAAAAGGCGGCTCCGTACACGTCAGCTGAAGCTGACGGTAATTGAGGTCATTTCCTGGTAAGTGCAGCTGATCGGTTAAAGTTGGCTTCAGCCAACGGCTTAAGAGGGGATGATCAGTTACAGTTGGCTTCAGCCAACTGTTTAAGAGGCCAACACCCAGTCGGGGCTTTAGCCCATTTCCCTGCTCCCCTTTCCCGGGACGACAACGCGACAAGTTTTAAATCCAAACAAAACAGGATTATTCTGAACAAAATCAGCTTTGAAGTTGTTTAGAAGATTGGTTTGAAGAAATAAAAAGAAAGGAGGCGATAATGAATGAACCCGGCGGATTTCTTTCAAGTATCCTTAGTCACCCCGTCAGGGTGGAAGAAGCAATACACATCGGTTGCGTAAGCATCATAACTTTTTGTAAACGACCTTAAATAACCCGGGAATGTACAATTCCATCCTTGATGCAATTGTTGTCGGTGCAGGACACGCAGGATTAAGCATCAGCTATCACCTGAAGGATCTCCACCTGGATCATCTTGTACTCGAGAAAGGCAGAATTGGGGATTCATGGCTTAAACAACGATGGGATTCGTTTAAGCTTAATACTCCAAACAAATGGAATCTGTTACCCGGACAAGAGAATATATTTCCTGATTCAGAAGGATTTTGTTCAGCGTCGGGGTTTGCCGCCTTTCTCGAAAGGTACTCTGCAAAATTCAATTTGCCGGTAATTGAGAACTGCGAAGTATTATCGGTTGAATTTGTTCCCCGATTGAAAATATTTTCCGTTTATGCTTCACAAAATGATATTGCCATAAATTACCAGTGCAGACAGGTTGTGATTGCTTCAGGTGCTCAGAACATTAAAAGCATTCCATCAATTTACAGGTTCATATCACCCGAAATCCTCCAGTTGCATGCAAGTGAATACAGGAACGTATCTACATTGCCTGATGGAGCCGTATTGATTATAGGCAGTGCACAGTCGGGTGTTCAGATAGCTGAAGATTTAATACTTGCCGGGAGAAAAGTATTTATTTCAACCAGCCAGGTTCCCAGGGTTCCAAGAAGATACCGCGGTAAAGACATTGTGGATTGGCTTGTTCTTTCGGGTTTCTACGATTTACAGGCAAATGGCGTTACTGATCCGGGGATATTAAAGATAAAACAGCCTCAGGTTTCGACCGTTGGCTTTCACGGACATACTTTGAGTCTGCAGGGACTTGCACGCAATGGAGCAGTAATTATGGGGAAGGCAGAAAATACTGATGATTCTGCCATTTTTGTACAGCCAAATGCCGCAGCAAACATCAGATTTGCCGATGAATTCTCGAAAAGAATAAAGCTGATGATTGACGATTATATCCGGAAGTTTCAGTTAAATGTCCCCCAGCCTGAAGAGGACCCCGATGATGATCCTGTTGAAGGAGATTCATTTGCATCTGATCGTACATCCCTGAATTTAAAAGAAAACAATATAACTTCCATTATATGGGCAACAGGCTTTAACGGTAGTTTTTCATATTTGAAACTTCCTGTTTTCAATGGCAATGGAATGCCCGTTCACAACAATGGAATCCCGGATATGGAAGGATTGTATTTCCTGGGATTGCCGTGGCTTCGCAAAAGAAAATCGGGGATAATACTGGGCATTGAAGAAGATGCATTGTTCTTGTCAAGACAAATACTGGAACATTCCGGCAATTAAATTCATTTACTGAATATGGCAATAGGATGGCGGATGGGATCAGCCCTAGGTGTTTCTATAATTTCTCAGTTATGCCTGATATGGTCAGCGATATAAGCTGCATCACGCCCGACTCCGCCTACCAGTCCGGAGGTTAAGCCGAACTGGAACGGCATACCCATAAAGTACAAACCTTTTATTACAGTAGATATTCCCCGTTCAGAGACACATTTTCAAGCACTGTCAGGTTGCTTGAAAATGTGTCGGTGGAAGGGGAAAATCTACGGTTTAAGAGGTTAATGGGACTAAAGTCCCACGATATAAAAGAGGGTTCCGTACACGTCAGCTAAAGCTGACGGTAATTGAGGTCATTATATGGTTAGTGCAGCCGATCTGTTACAGTTGGCTTCAGATACTGCCTCAAAAGCCATTTGTGTACCTTTGTGAATACCTACGTGTACTTTGTGATTAAAAAAAAGCCTTTAAACACTATGGACACAAAGGAAAACACATCCCCGTCATCCATCCCTACGCAGTTTTCTTCCTGTTGCTAAGCTTCAGTATCAGGTGAACGGCAAAATATATTACCAGGATTACAATGAAGATGGCTGCCATCCCCATTCCCGTCAGTTTCAATGAGTTTAAAAGGTCAGCATTCATTATTTACCTCCTACATAAACCCCGGCACAAGGCCTATTATTACTCCGCCAGCTATCACCGATGCGATCTGCCCTGATACGTTCGCGCCTGCTGCATGCATCAGCAGGTAATTCTGCGGATCAGCCTCAAGCCCCATCTTCTGTATTACCCTCGACGACATGGGGAATGCTGAGATGCCTGCAGCACCTACCATCGGGTTGATTTTTTCCTTCAGGAACAGGTTAAGGAATTTGGCAAATACTGCTCCTGCCATTGTATCGAATATGAATGCCAGCAATCCAAGCCCCATGATTATCATCGTTTTTATCGTAACAAATAATTCTGCCTTCATGCTGGCTGCAATTGTTATTCCAAGAAGCAGAGTGATGAGGTTCACAAGATCTTTCTGGGCAGTTTCGGAAAGTGATCTGAGAACACCGCATTCCCTTATCAGATTCCCGAACATAAGAAATCCGACGAGTGCAATTGACGCGGGTGCAACAAGTCCTGCAATTATTGTAACGATTATCGGGAACAGGATCCTTGTAAGCTTTGATACGCTCTTCGGATTATACTTCATCCTGATTTTCCGTTCCTTTTCCGTTGTGCATAACCTTATTGCAAAAGGCTGGATTATCGGTACAAGGGCCATATATGAATATGCTGCTATGGCAATCGGCCCTATGTAGCTGCTTTTCAGCACCTGAGAAACAAGAATTGATGTCGGACCGTCGGCTGCTCCTATAATGCCTATTGATGCCGCATCCTTCAGGTCAAAACCCAGCAGTGTGGCGACAATTATCGTTGCAAATATCCCAAACTGGGCCGCAGCGCCGAAAAGCAAAAGCCTTGGATTCGAAAGGAGCGGACCGAAATCTATCATGGCACCTATCCCTATAAATAACAGGAGCGGCATAGCTTCGGATGCTTCTATCCCTATTTTGAACAGCCAGTCAATAATGCCGCTTACTTCACCGATTCCCTGCAATGTCTGGTCAAGGGCGCCCGACATCGGCAGATTTACAAGGATAGCGCCAAACCCCATCGGCAGCAAAAGAGAAGGCTCCAGCTGCTTGTCAATTGCCAGATAGATGAGAACACCGCCTATGACCCACATCAATACCTGCTGCCATGTGATCTGGAGAATACCTGCGAGTAAGAATTCCATTTCCCTCAGCTTGATTCGTACTATTGTTCATCCTGCATTGCAGGAGGTGTAAAGGATATTTAAAGATAACCTAATATTCCTGAGAGAATTACTTAATATGGAATTTTTTGTTAACTGATATCTTTTCACCTTCAGCCGATATCCCCCGGATATTAATCGTATAGATCCCTTCTGCATCAGATGCACAGAATTCGATGTCAGCTTCTCCGTTTATGTCTGTTTTAACCGACGGATTCCAGTAAAGGGTATTTCTGAGATCGGGGATCCTGCTCTTGGCAGCAGGATCACTATTGTGATCGGGAGGTGAAAATACATAGGGGTCATCAATAACCCTGTAGGGCAATACAACTGCAAACTCGGGCATTATGATATCGCTGAAATCACCGGCATGGGTTATGACATTCACTATGCCGTGCAGTATAAGGTCACCGATCAGGTAGGGGGTCTGCACAACTTCAATCTTCTCAACTTTATCCGGATCCAGGCCGGCAAGAACATTCAGATCATTGATAATCACGCCGTCTATCAAAACAAGGGGCGGCTCCTCATAAAAGTTTCCGGTAAGGGGATTTGTGATCTTCATTTCGTACCCTCCCTTTCTTGTCCTGAGAATGATTCCCGGGACAAGCTCAAAGAAGACCTCCTGCATCACCGGAAGGCTTATGTAGTCATCAAGGATTATTTCCATTTCCGGAATGCCGTAAAACCTTCTTCTACTGAAGTTACTGATTTCGGCTGGCACAATCTCCTTTTTTAATGTCGTTCCGTAGATCTTTCCGGCCTGGTAATTAAAGCTCATTTCCGAAAACAATGCAAGCTGATCTCCGGTCAGTGTATCTCTGAAACTGGATGATTCCGGGACTATCCATGAAAATGAGGGCTCAATTTCAAGTGTCATGTTATTGTCAGCATTTTCGGGCTGAAGTATCAGTTTTCTGAGCCTTGAGTCGATGGGCATGACAAAACTGAAACGGCCTGAAGTGTCAATGTGTGCATATTTAAAATCAGCAACTTTACCCTGGATGGACATATAAAGGAAATCAGCCGGATCAGTAACATTTCCGTCCCTGTATCGTACCCGTCCGGACAAGAAATGCCCTTCACTCTCCAATCCATGCTGCCCTTCTCCGGGACCTGGCGGATAATCAATCCACCTGCTGACAGAAGTAACTTCGGAAGGAGTTACGGATATGCTCAATTCAGGGTTTCCTGCAAGACTGGTTCCGTTCCTGGCAATTTGCACTTTAAGTGTGATTTTTTCCCTTTTGCTGAAAATGGTGTCTGACGTGATATTGATAGCATCTTCATTCGAAGGAAAGGGGAGACCGGACAAGGCTGATCCGGAAGAGTCTGTTTTCCTTCGGAAACCGGTTCCTTTAAAAGGATTGAAGATATCGATATTATGCATGAAGCAATTGGCGGGGAGAAAATCCTTCATCCAGTTTGTGTAGGCCCTGATTGTGTAGTTTCCTGAACTCAGGGAGTCGGGGAGGAGAAAAACTCCATCCCCTCTTCCTCCCTGAAGCGGAAATCGTTTCTGGATTAGGGGCGCACCCCATGGATTGAGCAATTCTATGTAGGCAATTACACTTCCCGGGGAAAGTTTTCCGGTTTCT
>Ga0105106_10001768_pt1 | contig 15445 bp, 7 predicted proteins | sample PPLLaktember2015_5_FD_79109 | JGI IMG/M metagenome (GOLD analysis project Ga0105106, IMG submission 79109) | Freshwater sediment microbial communities from Prairie Pothole Lake near Jamestown, North Dakota, USA - PPLs Lake P8 Core (1) Depth... | ecosystem: Environmental > Aquatic > Freshwater >...
TCGGCATTGACGCATGAGGTACTCTCATATCTTCCTGCCGGCAAAATCTGATCAGATTTTATAAAGTGTCCCCTGCCATCATTGAAATAAAACCTGTCACTAAGGGCTGATGAGCTTTCGGGTAATTCATTTCCTCCGCTGGCTATATATAAATCAAGATCACCATCCAGGTCTGCATCAAACATGGCACAGTCAATTTCTTCTGAAACCTTATCTGCTTCAAAAAGGGATTTCTCGATCTGGTTGAATTTCCCATTCAATTGCTGCAGAAACAATGCGCCAGCCTGTCCTTTAGCGCCACATATGTAAATATCCTCCAGTCCATCTCCATTTACATCACCTTTGCACATTCTTGGCCCTTCTGAAGAAATCATATGGTAAATAAGTGATTCCCTTTCGAAATCATTGAAATTATCTTCCTTATGAGTAAATCCGGTGATAATCTTATTACTCATGTCTTTGAAAAACAGATTTTCTGTTCTTAAGGAATCCGTCAGAGATAAAGATAATTTTATGGCGTCTCTCTGTTTCAAAGTCAGAATCTGGTCAGTTTGAACATTTGTCATAACAGTAAATCGTCCATCGGGCCATTCAACTATAAGTGAATCGACATTAGTTAATTGCCCCAATCCGAGATTAGGACGCGAATCACTTGTTGAAAGATACCCGCGCATTGGCATCTGTTCGAGATAAATGGTCGTTCCTTTATGTATTACCGTTACTTTTGAACCAATGGCATCAGAATTTCCGGGTTCACCCTGCAAAATTATTTTAAGAAAATGATTATCAGGTAATTGGTTATTGGTTTCATTTCGGTAGATGAACATAGGCATATTTACATTATTGACTACCAGATCAAGATCCCCATCATTATCAAGATCTCCATAAGCTGATCCGTTTGAAAAGCTTGGTTCAGCAAGCCCCCACTCGGATGCCAGGTTCTGGAAGTTGAAATTGCCCTTATTCTTAAAAGCATAGCTTGAAATCTTTACCGAAGGGATAGCATCAATAAGTGTTTTATAATCAACATTGTTCCCTGTAACAATTGACATGACCATATCGCGGTTGGAAAAATACTGAATGTAATCCTGGTCAGTAAGATCCTTAAATATACCATTTGCGACAAAAAGGTCCTTAAGTCCATCGTTATCGAGGTCCATAATCAGGGCTCCCCACGACCAGTCAGTAGCATTTACTCCGGCAAGCCTGCCGATCTCACTGAATGTACCGTCAGTGTTGTTCAGTTGCAGCATGTTCCTTGTAAACTGGTGGTGGTAACCATTTTCGACACTCGACTTATAACCTTCCCAGTTATCAAAAGTGGTTTTGGTCTTTAAACGGGCGTTATCTTCCGGAACCATATCGGTTGCGAAAATTTCAGGATAATGATCATTGTTTATGTCGGCCATGTCTGCACCCATGGAAGCTGCTGAAATCGATCTCATCATACCAGTAAGAGTTTCCCTGAATGTTCCGTCCTGGTTATTAATATAGATGTAATCCCTTTCAAAGAAATCGTTTGAAACATAAATATCCATCCAGCCATCCTGGTCTATATCTCCAACGGTTACTCCCAGTCCGAAACCAATAACACTTCCAAATATTCCTGCCTCAACACTTACATCTGTAAATTTGTTATTGTTGTTTCTGAATAGTTTGTCTCCTCCGATTGAATCCCTCTTTACACGATGATTATCCTTTAAATTAAAACTACCTATTGCCCTTGATGAATTATTCAAAAGATACATGTCAAGATCACCATCCCTGTCATAATCAAAAAATACTCCATGGGTTGAGTAACCAGTGTCATCGAGCCCGAATTCTTTTGCCTTTTCAGAGAATGACATGTTCATATTATTGATATACAGCTCATTTCGTCTGTCATCGCCTTCCAGGTTTCCAGAGTTGCATACATAAATATCGTTCCATCCGTCACCGTTAACGTCAGCCATGGCCACACCTGTTGACCATCTGCCAGTGCCTTCAATGCCTGCACTTTTGGAGATGTCTTCAAACTCAAAGTTTCCCTTGTTTAAATACAGAACATTTGCACCCATATTGGATGTCATGAATATGTCAATAAGTCCGTCATTATTGACATCTCCAAGGGCCACACCTCCTCCGTTGTAGAAATTACGATAGGTATATATGTTAAATTTTGTTTTAAGTTGTACATCATAATCAAGGTGATTAATAAAATCTGCATGCGTGGCTGAAGCAGGCATGAGTGTAAACAATTTGTTTTCTACTTTCCCTTGCTGTCTGCCACATCCGATAAAAGACAAAGAGGTCACCAACACAAAAATCCCGGATAAAACCTGGTTTAGTCTGATTATCTTGAACATACCTCTATTTTATGATTTTGGTTGTATCTTCAGGGATATCTCTAATCCGGGATTGATCGTATAATTCTTTCATTTCCGACATGTCACTGAAAACAGCCCACACATTCATTTCATTTTCCCTGAATATTGTAATGCGCCTGTTTCCATCCAGTTTAATATATGCCGATCCCCTTTTAGAATGATCTACTTTCATAAAACGATTTCCATACTTCTTTTCAATCCATTGCATTACATCCAATTGCAGACTGTCGGATGATAACTTTTGATTCCAGGGCGCCCACCCTGCATAAGTAAATTTTACAGGCATTTCTGCAATTTTACTTTCCACGAAGCTCGGATAGAAATTCATTATCCCTGGATATTTCAATTCATCTTCCATTCGATATTCAACAGTGGTATTATTTGATCCCTGTCTGATAAGCCCTTTTTTGTTAAGCTCCCAGCAATGAATGTAAAAATCCTTTTCGGGCATCCCAAGGTATAATCCCAGAAATAATGAGTCGTACCTGACTCCTTTTGCAAGTTCGTTTCTTAGTTTTCTTTCATACTTTGCTTTAGGTGTACAACCTGATATAACAGATGAGAATATCATCAGAAATATTATAAACCGAAAAACTCCTGTCTTCATAGTCATAAATCAATAATTGTAAATTTGTAAATTATCATTATTTTTTGCAACAACAATAAATGTATCTCCTTTTATATTTATAGTCTTGAGATCACGGATCTCACCTTTTGTAAAAAATCCTGAAACAGAGGAAGGTACTGAAAACCATGTTACATCAGTCTTACCCTTTAAGAGGAGTCCGTAACTGGAGTTATAAATTCCCGTTTCGGGTTTAGCCCTGCTCTGGTTACCTCCTATCAGGATATCACAGATTCCGTCGCGATCAAAATCATTTGCAGCGATGGCATAAACAGGAGAAAACTGGGCTTCTGCAGGAAGAGGAGTCAGGTTGAAAGATCCATCTGCTTTATTTATCATTAAACAGCTTGACATTAACCTGGCTTCAAGTTTAACTGATCGCCCCAATACTTCAGGTGGAAAGATATCTTCCATGGTCTGATCCTTGTAATCTTCATATTTTTTGAACTTACTTTCGAGAGATGGGATTTGTTTTATAAGGTCGTCTCTCATGACCAAAGGGTAAATTTTATCTGAATTGTAAGTACAGATGATCTGTTCAATGCTTCCATTGAGGTCAAAATCATTAACATACATTGTTACGGGTTGCTTATCAGAAGCTTTAAACCTCGAATTCAATCCATGATTTCCCAGTATAAAGTCAATCCTTCCGTCATTATTCAAATCTTTTGATACAACTGAATGCCACCAACCTTCGGTTTTTAAAAGACCAAAACGGCTTGATTCATCTTTAAAGAAACCACCCTCATTAATGAATATCTTAACAGGCATCCAGTCCCCTACAATAACCATATCATGGTCACCATCATTATCGACGTCTGCCCATGCCATATCGGTGATCATACCGATACCTGTCAGCTCCGGAGCTCTTTTACCTGTAACATCTGAAAAATTCCCTTTACCATCATTTTCAAGCAGATATCCATTTACAGGAAGTCCATATGCAAACGGACGTAACCTTGCACCCACAAACAGATCAAGGTCACCATCATTGTCAAAATCCTCAGGTTGAACACAGGAGGTGCTTATATATTCTGATACAGGCAGCATTTGCGGCGACTTTGAGAATCTGCCCGTTCCATCATTTAAATAGAGACGATCGATCAAAGCTGAGGAGCTTGATGGGAATTCATTTCCTCCGCTACCAACATAAAGGTCGTTATCTCCGTCGTTATCAGCATCAAAAAACACACAATCAGTATCTTCAGATATCCGGTCAGCTTCAAACAATTTCTCATTTGTTTTTCTGAAACTTCCGTCCTTTTCCTGCACAAAAAGAGTTCCGGGAGTCTCCTTTGCACCGCACATATACAGATCCTCGGTTCCGTCGCCGTTTACATCCCCTGCTGCTATATGGGGACCCTCATTTGATAGCATCTGGAAGAGGAGCCTGTCACGCTCAAAATCAATAAATTCATTTTCCTTATGCTTATAATCAAGGCCTGGTATAGAATTAATTCTTTTGAAAACTGTTGATTCAACTTTTTCAGATATTTTATAACAGCTTTTATTTTCTCTTTTGGTTTCTATTGTCAGAAACTGATTGGCTTCAATCTGGTGTAAGACCGTACAACCTCCCTCCGGCCATTCAATTCTAAGAGAATCAACTGAGGAGGCTTTTCCAAGTCCGAAATGGAGTCTGTTATCAACGCTCGATTGAAAACCTCTTGCCGGGAAAAGTTCCTGGTAATTTATTTTACCTGCATAATAAAGTGTAACATTTGCTCCAATGGCTGCCTTATTTAATTCTTCACCTTTTAGGATAACAGTAAGATAATTAGCATCCGGTTTGTTTTTTATTTCATTCCTGAATAAAAAAGGGGCCATATTAACATTGTTTACAACCAGATCAAGGTCTCCGTCATTATCAAAGTCACCATATGCTGCCCCATTCGAAAATGATGGAGTGTTTAAACCCCATACACCCGACTTGTTGGTGAATGTAAGATCGCCGTTATTGTGAAATGCGTAGTTTGGAATGCTTACTGAGGGTATCATTTCAATCAATCTCAGAATTGCTGACTCCTCAGTCTTTATCATTGAGCGCATTATGGAAGGATTTGAATAAATATCAAGAAAATCCCGATCAAGCAGATCCTTGTAGATTCCATTGGCAACAAAAATATCTTTCCACCCGTCATTGTCAAGGTCCATTATTAACGCTCCCCAGCTCCAGTCGGTAGTGCTGACTCCGCTATATCGTCCAATTTCACTGAAAGATCCGTTTCCATTATTAAGCTGAAGCACATTTCTTGTAAATTGTCGATAATATCCGGTGTTCACTTTCAATTGATAAGTCTCCCATGTGTCAAAAAGAGCTTTTGTTTTAAGACGGGCATTATCTTCCGGGGTCATCTCAGTCGCATAAATTTCGGGCCATCCATCATTATTGATATCTGCAACATCAGCACCCATTGCACCCTGACTTATCTCAGTCATTTGATCTTCAAGCGATTCTGAAAAAGTACCGTTTTTATTGTTTATGTAAAGATAATCCCGCTCAAAAAAGTCGTTTGATACATAAATGTCGGGCCATCCGTCGCGGTTGAAATCTCCGATATTAACGCCAAGACCGAATCCGATTTTACTGGAATAAATCCCTGCAGCCCGGGTCACATCAATGAACTTACCAATCTCATTCCTGAAAAGTTTATTCCCTCCAAGTGAATCAGGGATCTGCCTCTGGCCGGGATTCATATCAAATGTGGTGACTGACTGGAAAGAGTTGTTAAGTAAATAACAATCAAGATCGCCATCGCGGTCATAATCAAAAAAGGATGCATGATTTGACAATCCGAAGTTATCCAGGCCATATTCCTTCGCCTTTTCTGTAAATGTCAGATCCCCATTATTAATGAATAATTCGTTATGGCGGTTTGAACCATCAGGTTTTCCTGATTTGCAGACATAGATGTCAGGGAACCCGTCACCATTCACATCTGCTATAGTGACACCGGTTGACCAGGATCCGGAGCATTCAACACCGGCCTTTTCAGTTATATCCTCAAAAACAAAATCTCCCTTATTCAAATAAAGTTTATTGCCAACCTGGTTCCCGCAAAAATAAATATCCTGCAACCCGTCATTATTAAAGTCACCCAAACCGACACCTGCTCCATTATAGAAATTTCTGTATGTATATGTATTGAATTCCTCGGTATATTCTACCAGGTTTATGAAATCAATATGGGTAAGCTTTTCATCAAGAAGTGTAAATAAAGGAGATTCCGCCATACTGGAATTTTCTGATCTGCAGGAGTATAATAAAACAAGTATTGATGCTAAGATTACTCCTTGCAGATGTTGAAGACATATGCTTTCTCTAATATGATAATTATGATTAAACAAATTTGATACAAGAGTATTATCAATCCAATTATTCCCTTTGTGCGACTTTGTGTGGCACTTGGTGTTCCTTTGTGGTAAAAATATTTAACCACAAAGGTACTCAAAGGTTGACACTAAGGTGCACGAAGGATCCATCAATGAAAGAGAGCAGGCAAATATAGCGATTGCCTGCTCTCTGAGAAAAACTAATTCAAATAATATTACTAATATCCCGGGTTTTGATCCAGATTGGGATTAGCTGCTATTTTATCCTTGTGTATTGGAAAGATTGTTAAATATGCACCTTTCTTTATTACATCACCAGGATTATAATAAGGCAGTATCCATTTCTCAAGCTCATCATATAATCCCCAGCGGATGAGATCCTGTCTCCTGTGGTGTTCAGCAAACATCTCACGGCCAATTTCATTGAATAATTCTCCTCCTTGCACACTCGGGCCTGTCATATCATAACTTACAGGTCCATCCAAAGTGGTGAGGTCTGGTACATCTGCACGGTCTCTTATCTGGTTTACCAGAGCCAATGCCTGTGCAGTCTGACCTGTTCTCCAGAGAGCTTCAGCTTTCATCAGCAGGACATCAGCGTAGCGGAATACGGCATAATCATTGCTCATATTATCGGGCTGGCTTCCAATGGCAATTTCCCATTTGCCTACCCTAACACCCGACTGGCGGTAAGCCTGTGGTCCAAGTTCATTGATCTGGCCCTGGGTTGAGCCAATATTTCCGAAATTAAGTGGAGCGCCGTCGGGGTCGCCGAGCAGCGGAACCGGCTGACGGTTAGGCTGGGGAACTTCGAATCCATCGTCCGTAACCAACTCTGATCCTCCGACTTTCCATTGATACCCGGCAAGGAAATTGCCTCTTTTTGCAGCCGGAGCTGTTAATGTTCCAACATCCCCTTTTCGCAGGTCATCATCGCTGTATGAATTATAAAACTCTTCCATGGTACAAAAACCGTTCCATGGCTGAGCCGTCAGGTTATAAGAAAGCTGGCTTCCATAGTGCAATGTTCTTACTGCTAAATTGAAATTCCGGAAGAATACCTGGTCATAAGGGATTGCAAAGATAAATTCTTTGGATCCTGAGTTGTCCACATTGAAGTTGGTAAAATAGTTACTTTCGAGTGAATACTTACCCGAGTTGATAACCTCATCGCATGCTGTGATTACCTTTGCCCACTGTACAGTTCCGCTGTAAACCCCGGCATTGAGGTATAATTTGGCAAGCAGGGTTTGTCCGGCATAGTAATTCATACGTCCGTAAGTAGTTCCATCAACAGCCTTCGAAAGCTTTGGTACCGCTGTTTCAAGATTGCCGACCAACCAGTTATAAACCTCCAGCCTGGAGGTTGTCGGAGGAGCTGCTTCAGCAGAGGCAAAATCGGTTACCAGCGGTACATTCCCAAACCAGTCAACCAGCCGCCAGTAAAAGAACCCCCTGACAGTTTCCAGCTCTGCAATGAAAGCATCAGCAGAAGCCTGATCCACACTTCCGCTCTCAACGAGTGCCTGGAATTGGTATATAAGCCTGTTGGCAGTATTTACTCCGCCGAATCCAAAATTCCAGCCTCCGTTAAAATGTCCGTCTTCGAAGCCATAGGAATGCAGATGAGCTCTTCTCAGAACTCCTCCATCATCCCAGTCCTGACCCCTGGTAGGGTAAACCCCCTCATCAGTCATTAACTCATCCAGAGCAAATGGATCGTTTGCGGCATAATCCATAAATTGTGTATATGCAGAGCCTAATGCTGAAATAAACTCTTCCTGCGATTTGAAGAAGTTTTCAGGTGTAACTGAATCGTAAAGTTCCTCATCCAGATTGGTACACGACTGATTAAATGTGGTTACGAGCAATGCAATTATTGCTACTGCTATAAGTCTAAGAGATCTTCTCATATTATTTCTTACTATTGTTTTCATGTCTTATACTTTTTCAGGATTAAAAAACAACGTTTGCACCAAAAGTTACTGCTCTGGTTCTGAACCACGTATTCCTTCTGTCGATACCGGGGATGAGGGGATTATTACCGCCCTCTATATCTCCGTATCTCGGGTTCGGATCAACACCTTTGTAATTGGTAAGATAGAACAGGTTGTTTCCGGCAAGATATAGTCTGATCTTGCTGAACCCTGAGCTTGCAGGCATCTGGAAGTTATAGCCAAGGCTCAGATTATCAAGAGTTACAAACGCTGCATCTTCAATATGGGAACTGTTCAGAATACCTGAAGAGTTATTCACGTAAGCGCCTGTGGTCGCATTCTTCTGGTCTTTAGCAGTTTTCGGAAGATTATACGACTTGATCATCTGAGGTACTTCATAGAATCCACGATATGAATTAAGAAGATCATGGCCGAATACTCCCCGGAAGAAAATGTTCATATCCCAGTTTTTATATGTGAAATTATTGGCAAACCCAAACAGGAATTTTGGTAATCCGTTACCGACAATCTGCCTGTCAAGAGTATTGATTGTACCGTTTTCGTCGATATCCTCAAAGATCAGATTTCCGTCTTCATCAATTTCCTTATAAACCAGGGCCAGTAACTGTCCGATTGGTTTCCCTTCCTCAGCTCTTACAAGCGGTACGTCGCTTTGTCCGGGCGCACCCATGCCTCCCAGGTCGCGGATCCCATAATTCAGTTCTGCACCGTTATACTCACCCGAGAGGGAAACAAGTTCATTTGCAATGTTATATGAAGGAGTCACCGAAAGGCTGTATGTGAAATCTCCGCTCTGTACGGCATCCCAGGTAAGTGACAATTCCAGACCACTGCTTCTTATCTCACCAAGGTTCACAAGTGCCCTGTTGTAAATGTTCGGCGGAACCGGTACTTCGTATTCAAAAAGCAGATCGGTAGTGGTTCTCGTATAATAGTCGAAAGAACCGTAAACTTTGGAATTAAATATTGCAAAATCAAAGCCGATATCAATTTCAGATTTCTTTTCCCATTTCAGGTCAGTATTTGCATTACTAACAGGTGAATAGCCCGGAACAAATTCACCATTATAGAAGAAGTTGCCACTGGGACCAAGCCTGAGCAACGAAAGATAGCTGTCTCCCGGCTGGTTACCGGTTACGCCATAGCTTCCACGTACCTTCAGGACGTTTATAGCATCGCTGTTAATGAATCTGGCCACGTCCATACCGGCACCTATTGATGGGAAGAGCCCCCACTTATTATCCTCACCAAAACGTGAAGAACCCTCATACCTTGCGCTTGCTGTCAGGAACCATGTATCTTTTAAATTCAGGTTGATAAGTCCGAAAAATGCGATAAGCTTGTTTGAATTCTTGTAACTGTCAACTGTTCCGATTCCATTCTTAAAATCGAGGCCGGCTTCAAGATTATTGTATGTAAAGGCATCTGTCAGAAAATCGCCGCCACTTGCGGATGATCCTTCATAAACAAAGTCCTGGTATGAATAGCCACCCACTGCATTAAGATTCACGCCAGATGCTACATCACCTGTCCAGCGTGCAGAGGTCTCAAAAAGCTGGTTGTCGCTTACATTAAAGTTTCTGTTGGCCAGACCGTTTCTGTCTCTTCCTACCCAGTAACTGTTCTTATCATAATATTGCCCCCTGAGGTAATTATTATTCTGCCGTGAGTAGAATGCATCAAGTGTAAATCCCTTGAATATCTGGTAAGTACCTTTTACTGCCATCAGAAGCAGTCTGTCCTTTCCGTCATTTATGTTTGATTCAAGTATCTGAACAGGATTGTAATAATCATAAAGTATCTGCTGGAAATATCCATCATAGATATCATACGCAGCATCATCGCTTCTGACAGGTGCTGTAGGATTATATATTGAAGCATAGCGGAATGCATCTGTAAATCCGTATTTGGCAACCCTGTCGGTTGCTCCCAGATTAATATCCAGGGTAAATCTGTCATTTAATGCCTTTTGTGTGAAGTTTACCCTTCCGTTTAAGGTCTTGGATCCTGAGTTCAGCATAACTCCCATTGCATCATGATAGTTAACAGAAGCCCTGTAGCTGGAACTTCCGGCCCCACCCGAAATGGCAATATTATGCACCTGTGATATTGCAGGGTTGGTAGTCTCTTCAAACCAGTCAGTATCGTAACCGAAATCTGTTCCTGCGTCCAGTTCATCGGATAATGACCTCCATTCAGTTGCCGTCATTACATCAGTATGTTTGGCGACTGTTTCGTAGGTTACATAACCGTTGTAATCGATAACAGAAGTTCCTTTTTTACCTTTTTTGGTCGTTACAATGATAACACCGCTTGAGCCCCTTGTTCCGTAAATAGCAGCAGCAGAACCATCTTTCAGAACGCTCATTGATTCAATGTCATTCGGGTCTACGTTATCAAGCGAAGCTCCAAGAACACCATCAACAACAATCAATGGCTGGGTATTGGCACCCACAGTACTTAAACCTCTCAGCCGGATATTATAACCCTCGTTCGGGTTACCGCCAGGTTTGCTGATTGACAACCCGGAAACTTTACCGATGATCAGCTGTTCAGGTCTGTTTACGTAGCCTTTGTTGAATTCTTCAGACTTCACATTGGAAATTGAACTGGTGATCTCTTTCTTACGTTGCTGGCTGTACCCTGTAACAACAATTTCACCCAGGGCACTGACTGCCGGTTCCATTATTAAGTCAATTTTAGTCTGGCTGCCAACAGTTATATTCTGGGCAATATAGCCAATATAACTAAAAGACAGAATTGCTTCAGGACCCGGAACTACGATACTATAGCCACCGTTTATGTCGGACATGACTCCCGTAGTAGTCCCCTGGACAACGATGTTAACTCCGATAAGCGGTCCTTCAGTTTCAGAGGTTACTGTACCCGTGATCGTTTTTTGCTGACCGAAGGATAAAGTAATCGCGATGCTAAACAAGAGAAAAGTCGACAGGACTCTTCTCCGGAAAGGTGCAAAATTTTGCAATGTTTGCATAGTTGAGATTTTTAGGTTAGTTAATGATAGTAAATGTTTATATTATAATCTATTGCGAATGTTTTTCAGAAAATATTCTCATAGAAGCATCTTTGCGAAAAATCAGGTAACATTATTTGTTAGTTCTAAGGTTTTCAAATATAAAAAAATATTAATACAATTTTAATCTCTTTTTAATTTTATTTTTAATTTTTCTTAACAAATGATTTACTGAGGCTGTCAAAAAGCCTCTTCTGAACTAAGTATTATACCTTATATTATATGATCATAATGGAAATGATGGCCTGTTTCCGGATTTAGTTTAAAAAAAGTTAAAAACGTGTATTGATAAGATTAATAATACAAAAGATTATTAATTTTGAGAGGATGAATTATGGCAGTTAGCATATTATCATTCTCTAACTAATAACTTATACCTGTCTTGATTTTATCATTAACTAATTTTATTAATCATAACTATTTAAAAACATGAAGCGATTATTAATTATCGGATTCATGCTGTTCCCATTTCTATTATGTGTGGCTCAGGAACAGCAGAGAACAACACCGCCTGCCCAGCCGAAACAGGAGTATCCTGCAAGGATGACCCCGCAGATGACTGAATTTTTTGATCCCGAGGTAAAGATTATTCAGCCAGCAACTGTAGTCGGTATGCCGCCTTCAGATGCGATAATTCTGTTCGATGGGAAAGATGTAAACAGGGAATGGGAAGACAGCAGGGGTAATCCGACTAAATGGATTGTGGAAGATGGAGCACTTGTATGTGTAAAAGGATCAGGTGTAATACAGACTAAACGGAAATTCAACGATTTCCAGCTTCATGTAGAATGGAAATCGCCTTCTGAGGTCAAAGGAGATGGTCAGGGTAGGGGCAACAGCGGTGTTTACCTTCAGAGTTTGTATGAGGTGCAGGTCCTTGACAGCTACAATAATCCGACCTACAGACAGGGCCAGGCAGGGAGCCTTTATAAGCAATATGCTCCGCTGGTGAATGCCTGCAGAAAGCCAGGGGAGTGGCAGACCTATGATATCATTTACACTGCTCCGCGGTTTGGTAATGATTCAACCCTTTACTTCACTCCTCCTCGTGTTACTGTTCTGCATAATGGTATTCTGATCCAGAACAACGTTAGTCTGAGAGGGCCAACCCTTTACATTGGAATTCCTGAATATTCGGTTAAAAAGCACGGAGCTATGCCATTGGTCCTTCAGGATCACGGGAATCCTGTTGCATACAGGAATATCTGGATCAGGGAACTTTAGTTTTGGTGCCGGTTACCAGGTGCCAGGTACCAGGTAGTTTCCAGCCAGCAACCAGAACACAGGACCAAGCAACATTAATTAGATAGTTGAAATCTAATAGAAATTATTACTTTTACATACAAATAAATCCAATCTTCATAATAATTAAAAATACCTTACAATGAAAGAGAATTCAAAAACAATTACACGCCGTAACTTTATCGGAACAACCGGCGCTGTTACCGCAGGGCTGACGATACTTCCGAGCTCGGTTGTAAGCGGATTGGGCCACAAGGCTCCGGCAGACAAACTGAATATTGCCGTTGTCGGAATCGGCGGAATGGGAAATTCGAACCTGAGGGCTGTGGCTCCGACGGAAAATATTGTTGCACTCTGCGACGTTGACTGGGGATACTCGAAAAAAGTATTTGAGGCTAACCCGAATGCAAAACCCTACTGGGACTGGCGGAAGATGTACGATGAAATGGGTAAATCGATTGATGCAGTGATAGTAGCAACTGCAGACCATACACATGCCATTGTTGCTGCGACCGGTATGACACTTGGAAAACATGTTTATGTACAGAAACCATTGACCCATTCGGTTTATGAATCAAGATTGCTAACAAAACTTGCCGCTAAGCACAAAGTTGCAACCCAGATGGGAAACCAGGGATCTTCCGATGAAGGAGTGAATCTGACTGTTGAATGGTTGCAGAATGGTGAAATTGGTGATGTAACAAAAGTAGAGGCATTTACTGACAGACCTATTTGGCCGCAGGGACTTAATGTTCCAAAAGGTGAGTGGGTACCTGAAACTCTAAACTGGGATCTCTTTATCGGTCCGACAAAAATGCGTCCTTATAATAGTCTTTACACTCCCTGGAACTGGAGAGGATGGTGGGACTTTGGAACAGGCGCGCTTGGTGATATGGCCTGCCATATTCTTCACCCGGTATTCAAAGGCTTAAAGCTTCAATACCCGATAAAGGCTCAGGGCAGCTCAACATTGCTTTTAACTGATTGTGCACCTAATGCCCAGATGGTAAATCTTGTTTATCCTGCAAGAGTTGCACCAAAGAATGCCAAAATGAAACTTCCTCAGGTTGAAGTTATATGGTATGACGGCGGTTTGCAGCCTGCAAAACCTACTGGATGGCCGGCAGGTAAGAATATGAATGATGGCGGTGGCGCTGTAATTTTCCATGGTACAAAAGATAAACTGATTTGCGGATGTTATGGTAAAGATCCATGGCTCCTGTCTGGCCGTAAACCTGTTGTCCCAAAAACTGAAAGAAGAGTTGAGAATGCCATGAGAGGCGGACATGAAATGGACTGGGTACGTGCTTGTAAAGAGAGTCCTGAAACCAGGGTTAAATCTAAATCTGATTTTTCGGAAGCTGGTCCATTCAACGAAATGGTTGTAATGGGTGTTCTTGCTGTCAGACTGCAGGGACTTAACAAAGAGCTGGAATGGAATGGAGAGAAGATGGAATTCACAAATATTGGGGCAGACGACAAAGTAAGGCTTACCATATCAGATAATTTCACAATTGTTGACGGCGATCCTAAATTCGACCGTCCGAACCTTTCTATGAATGCCAGAGAGTTCGCTTCAGAAATGATCAAACACACATACCGCAGCGGTTGGTCATTACCTGAAATGCCGGCATAATTTTGGATTTTGCAGATACGCGATGCGTCGCGTATCTGCATATATTATTAACACAAACAATTAGTAAATATGAAATTAGTAAATATCATTTTATCATGTGTTCTTGTTATGGGACTAGCAACATCATGCGGATCAAAAGATAAGAAAGCCGCCAAAGAAGCAGCTGCCACAGAACAGGTAAAACCTGCCGATGAGGGCTGGACAGTTCTTTTTGACGGAACATCATCAGCCGGTTGGCGAGGCTATAACAAACCCGCGTTTCCTGAAAAAGGATGGGAAATCGTTGACGGCACACTTCATTGCATAGGATCAGGTGCCGGTGAAGCCGGCGGAGCTGGCGGTGATATAATTTATGACAAGAAATTCAGCAATTTCGAACTGTCGCTGGAATGGAAAATTTCAGAAGGAGGAAACAGCGGTATTTTTATTCTTGGTCAGGAGATCGCCGGGGAACCGATCTATAAATCCTCACCAGAAATGCAGATTCTTGACAACGATAAGCACCCCGATGCACTTCTCGGTGTCGATGGCAACCGCAAGGCAGGCTCACTTTATGATCTTATCCCGGCCAACCCGCAGAACACAAAGCCTGTTGGAGAATGGAACCAGGTTAGCATTCTTTGCTACCAGGGAACTGTCGTTTTCAAACAGAACGGAGCCAATGTAGTTGAATTCCATCTCTGGACTGATGACTGGAAAAAGATGGTTGCGAACTCAAAATTCAAAGACTGGCCAATGTTTGTTGATCCGGCTAAAGAGGGCTACTTCGGTATTCAGGATCATGGAAATGATGTATGGTTCAGGAATATTAAAATCAAGGAAATGTAACAATTGACAATATTCTGGATTTTAATCAGGGTAAATGATGTAGAGCCAGGTCTGAGACCTGGCTCTACATATATTATATCATATTTCAATCACATATTTCCACGCAAACCGATTTCCTCCGCAACCTCTCTCATCCCCATAATACAATCCGTTATAAGTTCGTCGATGCTGACGCCAAGCATTTCTGCACCTTTTTCTATAACCGACCTGTCAACACCTGCTGCAAATTTCCTGTCATTCCATTTTTTTCTGACCGATCTTGCCTCCAGGTCGAGAACGCTTTTTGAGGGCCTGACAAGTGCGCTGGTTGCCACAAGACCGGTAAGTTCATCGACGGCATATATAGTTTTCTCAAGCTTTGATACAGGCTCCACATCTGTTGCAAGCCCCCATCCATGGCTTAATACTGCCCTTATATATTCA